>MDSY01116810.1_pt1 | contig 13868 bp, 26 predicted proteins | sample 811131 | NCBI WGS metagenome assembly MDSY01 (sample SAMN05326643, study PRJNA326480) | marine metagenome | isolation source: seawater | place: Atlantic Ocean: South West | collected 2010 | reverse complement strand
TATTTTGTTTTGTTTTAGGTTCGATTCCTTTGTAGGAAAAATTGTGTGTCATGGTTTTGATTCTAGGATCTGTATCATATGCAGCTTTGAAGGTTCCATAATCAAACTGTTGCGATCCAACATTTTGCATTAATTTGTTCAAATTAATATTTTTTTGTCCAGGTTGAATGTCTTCTTTTTTTGGTGTATCGAAATGTAGAAATACTGCTGTATTTTTCTCATCAGCTGTTGATATTATAGTCCTAAGTACCGATACTAACTTAGAACTATAATCTTCATTAACGGTTATTTTTTTTTTGAACTTAAAATTTGGCCTAGTTGACGAGACAATTCTAAGGATTCCCGTTTTGTTCTTCCAGGTGCTTCATCTCCGCCGATAGCAGGTTCAGATGCTTCAAAATCATCACTTTCTTCATCTCCTGCTAATGGTTCCATATCCATGTCAGCAACCGGTTCTGAGTCGCCCATGTCTAGTTGTGGCTCTGCTTCGCCTGTTAACATGGCTACGCCTTGTGTAAGTGCTGTTCTAGTGGTTTCTAAAGTGCCGTATAATGCCTCTAAAGATGGTTTAACGCTGCCTATGAAACTTTCGGATTGTTGTTGTCCTAACTCATCGCGGATTGCATCCCCTAATTCCAGCATTGATTCTGACTGCATCTCTGCTGTATCTTCCATCCAACTTGTAATACGATCAACCATATCTTTAGCTGCCATTACTAATTCAGCTTTATCTTCTTCGCCTTCTTTTACTACTGATTCATTCTTTTTAGCAATTGCTTTTTGAAGTGCAGGAGGCAATTTTTTTTGTTTTGCTGTTAAACCTTTTTTCTCTGATGTATCTTTATCATCTTTTTTGTCAGCGGCTGCTTTTTTCATTGGTTCTTTTTTATCGCCATCTTTATCTAAATCAAGAAAATCTGGCTTATCTGCTTCATCAATATTTTCGCGTTCAGCAATCGCCGTATTTAGCACGTCAAGGAATAACCGATTTTTTTGATAAATTTTATCATTGTAAATCACATCAAAACTTTCATTAGTTTCGATCTGGCTAAGATTGGTTCTTATCCTGTTACGCACATCCTGTAATTGTTCAAGTGTAAATTTTTCAGTATCTATCCTTTGACCAAATACCTTTGCTGCATTCTCATTTAATACATCACTAGTTATTGGTTTAGAAATTTCTTTTAATTTCATGTCAGCATCCTAAAAATTATGTTAAAATTATTTATCTAAAAATCAAATATTATTCCATAAAGTTCTTGTTTAGCCATATGGATATCTTGTTGTGCAATTTGTAATCTTGTTTGTGTAATAAACTTTTGTTCTTTGTTTTTCGTTTTCTTTAACGTTTGCTTATAGAAGATTTGATCTATCTTATTTTTTGCAATTACGTAATCTAACATTTTGATAGTGTGGTGTAAATTACCTTTACGCAGTTTATTTTTCACATAAGCTAGTGCTGCACTTTTTGTTGATGTCACAATAACACAATTGTTAGAGGCCATATCAAAAACATAAAATCCATCAATCTGTTCTTCGATCTTGTATGAATTTATTTGTATTGTAGTGTCTGTGACCACAGGTAGATAGGATAAACCAACACTCTTATCAATAATACTTTTAAGTGTATTGATCCTTTTCTTGTGTAAAATTTTTTTTGACAAGGATATCACCATTATTAAAATTTTTAAGTATCAAACTTTTTCTAATTAAATTATCAGCTACAAATTTTTCACGTTCATTGAACATCGCATAACGGGTAGGATATGCTGGTAACTTGTCTAACAAAAGTTGTTCTTCATTTGTTACATAAGTAGAAAAATTTTTTATAATATCACGTAATTTCATCGGTTGTAACTTTTAACTTTTGCCCTTGCCTAATTTTTTTGGGGTTAGACTTCTGTGCACTATTAACTTTTACACTACTAGGATCATTAGGATTTTCAGGATCATTACCGATCATATTATTTGGAACCACAGTTTTGATTTTAGTTTTTGGATCTTGCAACGTAATTTCTTTTGGATCAGACTTTATTACATTCATTTCTTTTTTATTCATAATTTCATGTACTTGCATCTTACTTATTCAAACTCCTTATACGTCTACTAATAGGATTTATCCTTTTTGTTTTTTGTGCTTTACGTGACATCTTACTGCCTATTTTAGCTTTTGTCCTTTTCATAGATAATCTTTTCTTAATATCTATTGGAGAAAAACAAGCCGCAGCTTGTGCCACCACGCGACCTTTGCGTGATCCACTACCGCATCTATATTTTCTTACAGCACGGTTACCTGCTTTTGCCCATACTAACTTTTCATCAAGAATCTCATGTGCTTTCATAATTGTGTAACTAAAATAACAACGATTGTAGACAGCAGTCCAGCTACTATGGTGCCACATGCTGTAATAATTACACGTATCATTGCCTTATTTCCGTGCAAGACATCATTATGAATATGCTCCACCTTGTCTTCTATCGCAGTTAACCGGCTTTCTATTTGTTCGTATCTTTGTTGACAAAGATCTACATGGGCTTCCAAGTTTTCTTTTTCTAAATTTGTAGCTGTAACCAATCGTAATCCTAAATATACTGTTATTTTTATTTAGTTATCATTTAACTATTTTAATACACAAGGTTAAATATTATGTTTTGTCGTTGTTCATCTGTAGGCTCAATAACCGATGGTTCAATTTTTGCTGTTTCGGTCAAATTTATTATGATTGGTATCAAATTAAAATTTTGATGCAAAATATCTTTAGTAACTGTTGATTCATATGCTGACTCAAATACTCCATACCAGTATTTGTGCCGGTTTCGAAACTTACTTCCGAATCCTAGTGGATTTATATTATCATAATGTTCAGCAATACTAATTGGTTGAATATTAGTTGTTAATGATAATGTTTGAAGAATTGTATTATAGTTCGATTGTTGTAGAAATTTAGTATTATTACCATTAGCATGTCTAACACCAGTCAGCGTGATATCAACTAACGTATAAAGTTCTATTCGCATGCAGTATTTAATGGTCAAAAAAAAGCGCCACTTTAAAAATGGCGCTATCCATGATTAATGCTAATTATAGATTATGGATTTTGTGTGACAGTGCCGGTTAGTGTAACTCCTGTTTCACTTTCCCAACCATTAGTTCCGTCAGTGTTTGCACCTTGAGCTAACACTAAATGAGCATTACTCACTGCTGGACCAACGCCTGCGATAGTCAAACCATAGGTTGCTGTGGCTTTTACTGCTTGTGCTTGCACAGTAGCTGTGGTGACTGAAAATATATATGTAGTTGGTCCGTTACCGTTACCTGGCACTACTGATGCATTTGGATTTGAAACTGTTGCCATTTTATTCTCCTTTTATCATTGGCAGGGTCAATACCCTTCTGTAGTTATTTATCATAAGCATAAACTATCTACCCTTCTTTGCCCTTTTATGTATGCTTTTTAAAAGGTTTATATAAGTAGGTCCTCCAGCCACAATTTGATCTACCATTTGAATTATAGGCATATATGCTTGAATCATATTTGATGGAATCGATTGTCCTTTTTTTGCATAATCAAGGAAAGCTTTGATCAATAGTATATTGTTTTTATCCACTAACATTTTATAAAAAACAAGTTCTTTACTCGTAGTGCTAGAAATATCAGGTTTAGAAAACCTTGGTTCCGTATCAACAACGGAGTCTTTTTCAAGATCAATTTTGCTAACCAGTTTTCCAAAATCATCAATTATATCACTCGTACGACATTTTGCTCGCAGAGCATATAGTATCTTCGTTGCTATTTTTTTCTTGTCACTGCTGCTAATTTTGCTATAGTTTGCTAAATTCCGTCTAAGCACCCTATATTCTGGATTGCGTATTTTAAGCCCATTCTCTAATCTAATAAACAGTTGAGAAATATTTGTAGGTTCATTTCCATTTGCCACTGTTGTTAAGTATAGTCCTATATCTTTAATAGGTAGTGTAATTTCTTTTTGTATTCTAGCAGCATAGAACGCATCTTTAAGTTTTTCTAACGCAGATTCATCACCTAAAATAAAATACATTAAATTATATGCATCAGTGCCACTAATTTTAAATTTTTTGTAATCATTATGATATGTGTTTTTACAATATCTTTGTACGAATTTTTTCGCTATAGAATAATTTCGCATCAATTCAAGAGCCATAATAATAATGTACAATCGTTCACAACAATCATTAAATGTAAGCACATTCTGATTTTTTGTATTACGGGTCATCCGTGATTCAGTTAAACTTTGTAGAAACTCCATTATCTATCTATTGCCCTATTTGCTGCTGTGAATCCTGCTCGATTTACTAATTTTACATTACCCCATGGTCTACGCATGACATATCCTTCTCCTCCGGTGTTGTTACCTATGGATGCTTTGACAGCTATGTCGTGATTATCAAATTGATTTATTACATCATCCTTAATTTGTTGTATCATTTTAACAATATTCCACAAGGCATTAAATCCATTTTTGTTTTTTTGTATATGACTTGCAATACGTTTTTGTTTTGGCTGACTAACTTTGCTTTTTGCTAGCCAATCAAAAAAATCCGTCCCTAAATTTTGCATTCCGCTGTCTACTTTTGCATTGGTATATGTGTACAATATATTTGGCAAATCCGCTAGTTTATCTGTTGTCAGCGTATTTTTATTTAACAATGTATCTATGTTATTTTTGTTTTGGTTTATTTGCTGTTTTACTGCCCGGATTATATCATCATCAATATTTGCTGCCTTTTGCATAGTAACGGGGGGCATCACTAAAAGATCTTTCCCTAAGAAAAATTTTCCAACATCTATAGTCAAACTTTTATCCGATCCTTGGATATCGATTTCATTATGTACAACTACTCCTACTTTGCTTTGTGCAATTTTTTTGCCAATATCACTTGTTGTGTCAACTGTATAAGTAACTACATTCGGTGTAAACACAAATTTGTTATCTTGAAGTTTTGGTGTCTGAAAATATAGTAGATCTCCTTTGAAAAAACCTTTATGATCTACAGGCACAGCAGTTTCAAAATAACTAAAAATGCTTTTCATTCTCGCTGCAAACTGTTTATAGCTATCTGGTATGTCTTGACCTCTATTAATCTTTCTATTAAGCAACATTTGTTCTAAATCTTTTGCACTTTTACTTTTGCCATCGTAACCCTTAGCCCCAAATCCTGACTTATCAGTCAATACAAATTCTCCAGAATCGTTCCTTCCAAAAATTACCGCAGGTGATCCGTCCCACTTGACTGTAACGTCATCATGTTCGCCTTTATCTATAGCTGTCAAACTTTCTAGTGCTTTAATTGCTCCAGCACTGCCTTCCCAGAAAATCATGTCTTCAGCATGCTGTATTCTAGCTGATTCAACTAATGTTGCTGGTTTTAGTTCATACCATCTCATATACCTGCTAGTCTCCTTAAAGCATTAATATTATGCATTTCTGGTAGCACCAATTTGTCTTTTTCAAAAGCTGCTCTTGCGTCGGCTGTTAGTTCTTTCTCATTTGGTAAATCTTTTATTTTTGTCCATATAGTTTCGACACTTTCTAAATCATCTGCTTGTCCATTTGGACCCAATAATAATTTAGCTATCTCTGTAGGTTTGTTACTAATTAATTTATTATCACTCCTTTGGAGTAGTCCTTTGTTTGCGCTCCACTTCATACCCTTAGCTTTTGCTATGCTAGCCATTAATAAATGTCGGTGAACACCCTTGAACTGGCTTTGATCATTTGATCCTCGCAAACTCCATTTCATCCATTCTGGATTACCAAACATTAAATCTGTTTGAACAAATCCATTTTCTACATTACCACGAATAGGCGTTTTAAAATGGACACTAATACCAGTCTTTGAAATCCATTCTTTAGGATCCAAACCATTGTTCATACACCATTTAGTTAATCTATCCACTAATTGTTGCTTTGTAATTTCTTCTTGATTCACAGCAATATCAAGATCACCTGATGTAGACTTTAATCCTGTGCTTCCTAATTTAGAATCAATTAGTGGTAAGAGCACAACATTTTCTAACCATTTCAGTGTTGGATCAACGTCTGCTTGATTAATACGTTGTGTATCAGGAAAAATATTGCCACCTTCTTTAAGAAGCATCTGCCATCTTCCTTTGTGACTCTGTAATTTTATCTATGCCTCTTTTAAACTTTTTTGGATCACCTGTTTTAATACTATTAATAAAACGTTTTTCTAATTCACTAGCAGTGGTTTCGTCATAACTTTCATTTATTAGATGTAATAAATTAATACTACTACGAATTATATTATGAGCAGTGCTTTCAATTAAATGATCAGTGTCTCTATTGAGAGGTAGACTATTTAGCTCTTGCAAAATGGATCGAGTTTGTCTTTTCATTGTAATATCCTTACTGTATTTATTAGATAACACTACACAAACAAACTGCTGATTGATTCTTCATTTGTAACACGTCTAATTGCTTCTCCTAGCAGACTAGATACAGACACCTGTCTAATTTTTTTACAGTCAGTTGGGCAATGATCCAAAATAGAATCTGTAACCACTAATTCTTCAAGTTTACTATCTTCTACCCGCCTACAAGCATTTTGACTCAAAACTCCATGTGTAATATATGCTCTTACACTTAATGCTTCTTGATCAATTATCTCTTGGGCTGCGTTACATAAAGTTCCTCCTGAATCAACAATATCATCAACTAGGATTGCATGCTTGCCTTTAACTTCTCCAATAAGATTCATAACTTTACTTTTTCCAGCTTCTGGACGCATTTTATCAACAATGGCTATTTGTCCGTGAAACATATCAGCAAACTTTCTAGCCCGGACAACACCACCAGCATCAGGACTGACAAACACAAGTTCAGTTGTATCTAATAATTTTTGTTTGATATCATTGGCGAAAACTTTTCTGCTGGTTAGATCGTCCACAGGAATATCAAAAAAACCTTGGATTTGTCCGGCGTGTAAATCTATTGTAAGAATTCTGTTAGCACCTGCTGTGGTTAATAAATTTGCAACTAATTTTGCTGTGATAGGAGTTCTACTAGCACTTTTCCTATCCTGTCTAGCGTATCCAAAGTATGGAATCACAGCAGTAATTCTGCTGGCACTACTACGTTTTGCTGCATCTATCATTACCATCAACTCCATTAAATTATCGTTAACTGGAGTGCTGGTAGATTGGATGATAAATACGTCTTCTCCACGTATATTTTCTAAAAATTCTACTTTTGATTCACCGTCGCTAAAGGTGTCAATATAACTTGGTACAAGGTCGTTGAAACAATGCTGTGCAATACCTTGTGCTAGATTTTTATTTGAATTTCCGGCAATTATTTTCATATTTATACCAATGTTTTTCTAAAAATTTTATAACTCTCTTCCCAAGAATAATGCATACTGTTATTGTATACTACTTTTCTGTCGATGTCAAGACATTTTTTTATTGCGTTTTCCAATTTCCAATCGCATGCTCCTGTGATACCATCATGTATTATGTCAATTGGCCCTGTCACTGGATATGCAGCAATAGGTGTGCCACATGCTATAGCTTCTAACATGACTACTCCAAATGTGTCATTAATACTTGGAAACACAAAACAATCAGCTAATCTATACCAATCAGCAAGTTCTTTGTCTTGTAGCATTCCAGTAAATAGGACATTAGGATATTTGTTTTGAAGAGCTTGTCTGTAAGGACCGTCACCTATGATTACTTTCGTTGCCCTTGGTCCGTAACTTATTTGGCAAAAATCATCTAAGCCTTTTTCTTCACTAACTCTGCCTACATTAATTAAAACAGGTCTACCAACATTCACTTCAGTAGTGTATCCAGGATAAAAAATCTCCCTATCAATACCTCTTGCTCCTATTTCAATTTTTTGCGTAAACTGTCGATTTATCAACTCTTGTTTCATGCTTGGCGTTGGAGTAATTATACATTTACTGTGTTTATTGGCATATAACATCCATTTCCAACCAATGTGTATAGGTATGTGATATCTAGCGTGTAAATATTCTGCAAATTTTGTGTGGCAGCCAGTGGAGAAAACAATGTTATTGTTCACACAGACTCGCATAAACATATGACCGATGTAAGCTTCTGGAGTTGCAATATGGATAAAATCAAATCCTTTTTGGATAATTTTCATGCATTGGTTCGGCAAAAGAAAATTCCAGCTAGGCTTCGGATATTGAGGGTAAGGAAAATTAAATTTTAATAGTTGCGGATGAAAGACTGTGATTTCATCACCAAAAATTTTGGCTTGTTTAGTAATGTTGGTTAGCGTTGTCACTACACCGTTGACTTGTGGCTCCCATGCATCAGTAACTAAAAGTATTTTAGCCATACTATCCTTAGTGTGTAAGATATTTATAATATGATCATATAGCTTTGGATAGAATGATTGATTGATAAATATGTTGTGCATTGCACAACACACTTATACACATTTGGAGATAACATGTTAAATAAATTTTTTCAATGGCTCGGTCAGAGCACTCACCCAAGAATTACCCCTTACGATAGATATATTTTATCACACAATCCTCAATCTTTATTAGAGTTAAATCTACTTGATAAAACTAGTAACACTTTATATGGGAGGTTTGTATGAATTTTATAAATTATATGTGGGAAGCAATAAAAGGCACAGGTAGTAGGCAACAGTATGAATTAATGCAATTTGTAAAATCAGAATTTAGAGACGATTGGCAATGGGCATATCAAAATATAAAAACACGTCGGAAAGTTCCGTATGCTAAGTAATGGCCTACTTAATAGATAATACGAATATTCCTACTATTTTTAGTTTAAAAGAATGCAGTCATGCCATTCTTGGTCCAAATACCAATTATTGGGGATATAAAACCACTATAGCTATCTTTTCCGCAAAAGATATAATGGTAAAGACCATTACTCCTCGAAAAACTAGGATTGTCAAATATTTTGACAACTGGGATGACTGCGCAGATTTCATAGATCTAATAAATGCCGACAGGCGTTATTAGATCTTGACAATTGATAAATAGTACTTTAAACTATATATAAACACACACACAGGAGATATTAATGAAAACTTATGATTACACTACAAACTTTGACCAAATGAATGATATGATGAAAAACTTCGTGCCGGTAATGAAACCCAATAAAAATGGTTATGAAATACGCACAAAGGTATTAGAAATGGCACAATCACAAATGTGGCAAGATTATCATGCAAAATGGGGCGCTTGGGAAACAAAAGTTTCAAAAGACGGAGATGAGATAGTAACTGAAGTAAAGATGCCTGATGTACCTGGCGTTGAAGAAGTTCTTAAAGCTGCGGAAAGAATGTATACATTCGTTACAGGCAAATAACTAAGCTGTACTATGACGAGCTTCTTCTAGATATTTCATTTCTTCTTGCAGCTCGTCAACTCTTTCTTTGTCACCGTTGATATGTGCTTCATGTATTAGCAGTTTGTATTCTTCCAATTTACTTTCTAAATCTTCTTTAAAGCTCATATAACCTCCTTGTTAAAAGAGCATATCTAAAACTAGCGTCACCCCGGCTACAAGCACAGCTATACATATAATAGCTGCACCTATCCTTTTTAATTTATCGCTTGATTTTTCTTGTTCTGGCTTGCGTTTTAGCAGATCATTAAACATATATAACATGTTGCACTCCTTGCCTTGTACTATCCATATTTATATATGTTTTTGAATATCAAGCTTCTAATACAATTTCTGCTTTATCTAGTGCTGCTATCATCCTTGTCATGCCAATACCACCTCCTACTCTAGGAAAAAATTTATGTGATAAAAATTCCTCTAATTCTTTCTCAACCCTATCTTTTGTAAAGAGATCATATAGTAATTCTGAATATGCACCATCAGTTATTGTATGAAATGTATCTCTCATTTGATCAACATCAGTGCTACGTTCAGCACTACCTATTGTTTCTTGTCCTCCTAGTATTACATCGATTTTTTTACTGTGAACTCCGTCTTCATAGCGGCTCATATTCCAGAATGGACTTGTAAATTCAGGAAAATCAGTAATCATTGTGCTACCAAATTCTTCAAACATCTTGTTTTCATGTTCAGCCTTGATCTCACGATTTGTATTGTAATGTTTTTGCCATTCGGTATAGGTCCGTTCAGTTGGTTCATCAAATCCAAGATGTCTGACAAGATCATATTCCATTTTTTTCAAATCGTCGATATTACCAGGCATTTCAAATTCAAACATTGGGAAAATAATATCATGCCTTCCTGGTATAGCGTTAGGTTCTTGTCTGTAACTAGTGCTTACACAGAAAAAACCTTTAGACTCAGGTTTTGATAATAATTCATACTCAAGCCACATCTGTCCTGTTTGTGGCAGAGGCCATACTTGTCCAGCATAGTTGTAGGTGGCAACATTAAACGGATCTTCACATGCCGCAAGTATACTTAATCTATTTTGTGTATGTACTTCTAAGAAGCCTCTGTCTAAGAAAAAATTACGGAGGGTATTTACTGTATTTGTGAACTTGTGTGGGTCTATTAATTGTGTCATCGATTTCCTTTTATTGGTTATTAAAAGAAAAAACGTAAAAATAACTTGTATTTAATAAATAGTAATCTAAACCAAAAAATATAGGCAGTAACCAGCTGCAACAGATTACTACCTATTGTGGTTACTATTAGTTATTGTTGTTATTGTTATTCATTGTTTCTCCTTTTTTGGTCAAAAATTTTTGATGCTTTAGTACATCTCTGTATTTATACAATGACAACAATAAAGATAAATATTTTATATAGTTAGAATATCATAACAAGAAGCATAGCTGTAATTATATTATTAACCAAACATCCCTGGTAATTTAATCGTACAATACATGGTAGACATGGGAGTTGTCAAACGTTGCTGGGGATAAATCTCTATGCATACATAACACGGAATTCACCGCCGTCAAAATTTCTTACAGTATTAATATTACCAGTGGTATTATCAAAATTTGTTAATTGAATAGTAGTTACCGATCCATCTAATGTCACAAAACCCGAACTAATTGAATGATTAGTCTGTGCTGCATTTACATAATTTCCTTGCCCTTTCATAACCCATCTTGTGTTGTCAAATAGATAAAAATCTGCCATAAAGTTTTGTAGGGTATCAGACCACGTGCTGTTGTAAATTTTGAATCCTTGTGTGTCTCCTTCAATTGCTGCACCACCGGTAATATATCCTCCACTAGATGAATATCCTGAAGTTTTAACACCTGTGCTTGTACCCAGACGGAACACAATATCACTTGAAGTACTGGCGTTTTGCGAACCTTCTACAGTCATATTTAAAACCATAGCAGTAATATATTTTACGCCTGGAGGAATTGCGATATCATAAGCTGCAGCACCATTTATTGTAACAATACTTGATTGTTTGAGAGTAACGCCATTACCTAATGCCATATTTTGCAATGTTACATTTGTATCAGAATCTGAATGTGTAGCAAATGTTATGCCACCGACTTTGAGTGTCCCTGCCATTACGCTGGTACCTCCGGCCATGTAACGTTTGTTAAATTACCTTGACTATCTAGTTGTGGTTCTTGAGTTGCTGGTAAATCTCTAAGTGATTGTCTGTATGTTTTCCAATCTAATTTATTTGTCATAGGATAGTCTTCCACCATTCTCCAATCTGTTTCTGCTAATTTTTGATTACGTTCTATTCGTAGTAGTCTCATTGGCTCTGCTGCTTCTAGTTCAGCAATTTTAGAATTGATTTCTTCTTCGGTTGGTTTCTGTGTTTCATCTAACCAATTCAATCCAGAATAAGCACTGCCTTTTAAGACCCACCTTGTTCCCGGTCTAAGTTGTAATAATGCTTGGCTCATATCAATCATCACATCACCTCTAATAGTGTAATAGTTGAAACTGGTCTCGGACTGTCTCCAACATCAGAACCTCTGTTAACATATAGTGGATAGTTAGCATCATTACCGCATGTAGCTTTTAGATAGTATGTGATAAAAGTTCCTGATGTGCCTGGTGTATCAATATAGGTGAGTCCGTAAGGATTTGGGGCCCAACTTCTACCGGTATCAGTTACTGAATCTGAATATTGACCACATCGAATACCGATTCCATATTGTCCCTGCGAACCGCCAAAAGTAGCTGTAGTATCTGTTCCAATTCCTATTCTTGTAGTATCACGAAAAATACAAACCTTTCCAGTATGAAAATTAGTGTGCCAAAGATGCACTGTCATATTGATAATAATTTTACTTGTGTGGAATGTAGGTTTTATTGAACATGATAAAATTTCTTGCATATTCACAGTTTCAGTAATAGTAAATATATTATCCATAGTATTTGTAATCATTTGAATAACATGCCCAGCAGGGAAAGTAGCACTATTTAAATTTACATTACTACTAAGTATTGGTTCCGCACTTCCGGTTTGGCTAACGACTGTTTTATTTCCTAATTGTAGATTTGCCATTATTGTTCCGTTATCAATGTAGTGTCATCAGTGAAATAATTTGCCTGCACATGTGGAAAAGAACTGCCAGATGCTGTTGCATAATAAACATATCCACTGAAATCTTCACTAGTTCTAGTAAAGGTCGTGCTTAGGTAATTATTTCCACTAGAAAAAGTCGCATATGGCCCTGATATGTTATCTGTATGAATAGTTGCGGCGTAACGAAATGAAGCGCCTCTACACTCACTTAACGTTGCTGCACCTCGACAATTTGTTGAAATATTGTAAGGCAAGCCCGTTATGCGCCGTAACGCTGCGGCATCTACAGGTACTTCTATGCCTCTTATAAATACGGATACTAAATTTCCTATTCTAATAAAATAGGCCGTTGGAGAATCTATTGTAGCTAACGTGCCTGTATTAGTGTAAGTATCTGTAAAATAATTAAATGTAGCGGTAAAAGTACTTTGTTCGCCAATAACAGGAAAATTATTACCTATAGCAAACTCTGGACGATTCGTGCTTGATTGGGAAAATAAGTTGTAGCTGTTAAATTTCAGTGTTGCCATTAGACTATCTCACCGTATATTCTATATGAAAATTCTCTTCCTAAAACTGTACCGTTACTACCAGGACTTCCTGTGCAAAATGGAGTTATTCCTAATGTTTTGTAAGTAAGTCCGCTCACTTCAACTGCTGATGAAATATATCTATTACCTATTTGACTTAAAAAAACTCCTCCAGTATGCTGAAAATGTGTGCTAGTAGCACTTCCAAAAGTCAGTGTTCCTGTTATATTATAAAATTCTTGATGTTGACCATTGTAATCTATATCTCCCAAATCAACACCAGCTGCTGTATTGGTATAAGCAGCCAAAGTTCCGCCAGAGTTTGGTCCAACACTTATTTGCGCTCCATATCCACCTGTATCATAAGTTCCACCGGCATCTTTTAAATATAACTTATGAGCATATCTTGTCGAATTATTTCCACCATATGAGACTTTGGAAAAAAATACATATTGGTATAATCTTATTCCATTATTGAAATTTTGTTCAAAATCTATATTAAAATCATAATCAGAAGATATACTTAAATCATTTGCATAATCTAATAATCTCATAAAACCTGAAAAAACAGGAAACCCAGCACCAAATTCTGGTCTTGCAGTTCCTGTCTGTGTTAATACAGTCTGCCCATTTAATACAAGATTACCCATTCGTTTTATCCGATGATGTTGAGTTGACCGTTCTCACCAATTGTGAGTGTGCCAGTCACCTCAAGTTCCGTCACGGCATTTAGATTGCCATTCACAGTGACATTAGGTATTGTAGTAGGTCCTGCTACCACTGCTGAAAATCCTGCATCAATAATTAAATCCTGTTCAG
>MDSY01118891.1_pt1 | contig 13870 bp, 16 predicted proteins | sample 811131 | NCBI WGS metagenome assembly MDSY01 (sample SAMN05326643, study PRJNA326480) | marine metagenome | isolation source: seawater | place: Atlantic Ocean: South West | collected 2010 | reverse complement strand
GTGCCAAAGTACCTGAAGGAACAGATACTGTTATTATGCAAGAAGATTGCAACGTAAATGGAAATAAAATTATTTTAAAACCAGGAATTTTTAAAAGTGCCAATATTAGAAAAAAAGGTGAAGATATTAAGTCTGGAAAAAAAATTATAACAAAAGGGTCTAAACTAAAAGCACAAGACATTGCTTTAATAGCATCAATTGGAATTAAAGAAATAGAAGTATATGAAAAATTGAAAGTTGGAATTTTTACTACTGGTAACGAATTATTTGAACCAGGAACTAAAACATCAAAAAATGGTATTTATGATTCAAATAGATATTGTTTAAAAAATTTATTAGAAACAATTAATTGTTCAATAAAAGATTATGGGATAAAAAAAGATAATGAAAATTTAATTAAAAATACTTTGAAAAAAATTTCTAAAGAATGTGATTTAATCATAACAACGGGTGGTATGTCAGTTGGTGAAGAAGATTATGTTAGAAAAATTGTAGAAGAAAATGGTTCATTAAACTTTTGGAATATTTCAATTAAGCCAGGAAGACCTGTTGCACTTGGTAATATTTTTAAAAAGCCATTTATTGGATTACCAGGAAATCCTGTTTCTGTAATGATTACTTTTTTAAAAATAGCATTACCTGCAATAAATAAATTATCTGGGTTTTTATCACCAAAAGAAAATAATTTTATTGTTACAACGGATTTTAATTTTAAAAAAAAGAGTGGAAGAAAAGAGTTCTTAAGAGTAAAAGTATCAAAAAATTCAAATGGAGAAATAAAAATTAAACATTACCCTAATACTGGTTCAGGAGTTTTTACCTCAATGGTAGAAACAGATGGTTTGGTAGAACTTCCAGAAAAATTAACCTATTTAAAAAAAGGAGCAAAAGTAAAATTTGTTCCATATAGTGAAATACTAATATGAAAATAATTTATTTCTCTTGGCTAAAAGAAGTTTTGGGATTTCCAGAAGAAAAGGTTACTCCTCCAACAAATATAAAAAATGTTGAAAGTTTAATGAAGTGGTTAAGTAAAAAAAGTCTAAAACATAAAAAAATTTTTTTAAACACAAAAAATATTCGTTTTGCAATTAATCACAAAATTGTTAATAAAAAAAGTAAAGTTAAAAGAAAAGATGAAATAGCTTTTTTTCCACCTTTTACAGGAGGGTAAATGATTAAAGTTCAGAAACAAAAAATTAATATTTCAGAACAGAATAAAAAATTATTAATAAAAAAAATTGGAGCAACTGTAAATTTTACCGGAATTGCTAGATCAGAAAATAAATCAGGAAATATTAAATATTTAGAAATAGAACATTACCCAAGAATGACAGAAAAAAAAATAAAAGAAATTGAAATTTACGCAACAAAAAAATGGAAATTAATTAATTGCATTATAATTCATAGATACGGAAGAATTAAACCAGGTGAAAATATTGTTTATGTAGGAACTGCTGCAGAACATCGCAAAAATGCATTTAAAGCGTGTGAATTTATTATAGATTATTTAAAAGTTAAAGCGCCTTTTTGGAAAATAGAAAAATTAAATAACAAAAAAATATTTGTAAAATCAAAAAAAAGTGACGAAAAAAAAGTTAAAATTAATATTTAATTAGACTCTACCAAACTATCAAAAAGAGATATAAGTTTTTGTGTCATTACCCCTACTTTGAATTTTTTGTTATCTATTTGTGATATTGGAGTAATTTCTACTGCTGTTCCAGTTAAAAAAACTTCATCTGCTTTAATTATTTCTTTTGGTAAAATCTTTTTTTCCACGACTTTAATTTTATTTTTTTTTGCTAATTGAATAACTGTTTGTCTAGTTATGCCATTTAAAAAACAATCGGCAATAGGTGTATACAATTTATTATTTTTAACAAAAAAAATATTTGCCCCAGTTGCTTCTGCTACGTAACCTTTAGAATCTAACATTAAAGAGTCATCAAAACCTTTTTTTTCAGCAATATGCTTACTTAACGTACATATCATATATAGACCTGCAGCTTTAGCTTGTACAGGTGCTGTATTTGATGGAGGTCTCATCCATTTTGAAGTTTTAAGTTTAATACCAGTTAATTTTTTTTTTTGATCAAAATAAGTACTCATCTCCCATGTTGCAATAGCAACATGAATAGTTGTATTTTGTGCTGAAATAGCCATCATTTCACTACCACGCCATGCAAAAGGTCTTAAATAGCCATTTTTTATCTTTTGTTTCTTGATTAATTGCTTACAAGCTTGATTTATTTGTTTCTCACTAAAAGGTAGTTTAAACCCCAAAATTTTTGACGAAAGAAATAACCTTTTTGTATGCTCATTAAGTTTAAATATCTTTCCATTATAAATTCTAGCGCCTTCAAAAACACAGCTTCCATAATGTAATCCATGACTTAAAACGTGTATTTGAGCTTTATTCCACTTTATAAACCGACCATCTAACCAAATACTACCGGGTCGATTATCGAAGTTTTTTTTTTTTGACATTTTTTTAAAATTAAAAAAAATAATGAATTTTTTTTATTAAAATAATATTTAAATATAAAACATATTTATAAATAAAAAATGGCAAACTTAAATAATATTTTTAACCCCTTATTCCTTAAGAATAAAGAACTAAAGACTGCTTTTGAACTTTTATTCTTTGTAATGAAGGATTTTGATATAAATATGAGTTCTCTATTAAAAAAATTTGGTTATAACAAAACACATTTTGCTGTTATTTTTTTAGCTTCAAATAATTACTACCTAACAATCAAAGATTTACTTATAATTTTAAATATAAAAAAACAGAGTTTATCTAAAATAATTAATAAATTAGAAAATGATGAATTAATTACTTTGAAAAAATCAAAAAAAGATAAAAGGAATAAACATATTTTTTTAACAAAAAAAGGTATAAAAATTGAAAAATTATTAACTGAAAGACAAATAAATAATATTGCTTATGCATACAAAAATGCTGGAACAGAGTCTATAAATGGATTTAAAAAAATATTAATTAATTTAATTAGTAATAAATCAAAAAATATATTAAAAAAAAAAATATGAAACTCAATTTACCTAATATTTTAATAGTTGATGATGATAAAAGAATTCTAGAATTAATTGATGATTATTTATCTAAAAATAATTTTAGAGTTAATGTTGCGTCCAATTCTTTAGAAGCAAGAGAAAAAATAGAAAATATTGAATTCGATTTAATAATTCTTGACATTATGATGCCAGGTGAAACTGGTCTTAAATTAACAGATTCATTAAAAAAAAATAATTTTAAAACTCCTATACTTTTATTAAGCGCTTTAGGAGAGCCAGAAGATAGAATTAAAGGTCTTGAGATCGGAGCAAATGATTATTTATCTAAACCTTTTGAACCAAAAGAATTACTTTTAAGAATTAAAAACTTAATACAAGGAAATAAATTTATAAAAAAAGTAAAAAAAATTATAAAATTTGGTCCTTATTCTTATAATCTTAATAATGAAATCTTAAAAAAAGATGGAAAAATATTCGTCCTTACATCTAGTGAAAACAAATTATTATTAATTTTAGCAAAGAATAACGGCAAGCCTATTTATAGAGATAATTTATCAAAAATATTGAATATTCCAAATGATAGTAGAGCGTTAGATGTTCAAATTACAAGATTAAGAAATAAAATCGAAAGTAATAAAAAATTTCCAACATATATACAAACTGTAAGAGGAAGAGGATATGTTTTAAAAATTGAATAATTTAAAATAAAATAAAAAAAAATATGATAAAAAAATTTTTACCACAAACCTTATTAGGTAGATCAATATTAATTCTAATAGTGCCATTAATTATATTGCAAATAATAATTACTCTTATTTTTTATAACAGACATTGGGATACAATTATAAGACATAGAACTATTGATTTTGTTAATGATATAACTTTAATTATTGAATCTTTTGAAAGAGATAATTCTAAAACAAATCAAAACTGGTTATTAAATACTGCTTCAAACAAACTACAGTTAGAAACTTTTTATTATAAAAATAAAAAAATTAATATAATTAAAAACCCTAAACAATTAGTTTCATTAGAGAAATATCTAACAAAAAGTTTGGAACCATTTAATAAAAAATTTACTTTAGATATAAATAACGAAAAAAAACTTATAACCGTTTTAGTTCAAATGGATAATGGGGTACTAGAGTTTCAAGCAAATAAGAAAAGAATTTTTAGTTCTACAACATATATTTTTATTCTATGGATGATTGGTGCTTCAATTATTTTATTTATTGTTGCTTTTTTATTTCTAAAAAATCAAATTAAACCTATACGAAAATTAGCTATTGCAGTTGATAGATTTGGTAAAGGAAAAAATGTAAAAAATTTTAAACCATCAGGTGCTAAAGAAGTAAGACGAGTAAGTAATGCATTTAAAATAATGAAAGAAAGAATTGAAAATTCTATAAGTCAAAGAAATAAAATGTTCTCATCGATTTCACATGATATTAGAACAATTTTAACAAGGATGAAATTAAATTTAGAATTACAAAAATTAAATAAAGGTGGGCTTAAAAAAGATTTAACTGAAATGGAACAAATGGTTGAAGAATATTTAAAATATGCAAAAGGAGGTGAAAATGAAAAAATACAAAAAGCTAATATTATAAATATAATTAATGGAATAAAAAAAAGTTACTCAAATAAAAATATTAATTTTTTAGAAAAAAATAAAACTATAAAGGTATCAGTAAAATTAAATTCTATTAAAAGATGTATAAATAATATTATATCTAATAGTCTTAAATTCAGCAAAAAAATAAATATTTCTTGTCAAAAAAGAAATAATCAAGTTCAAATAATTGTAGATGATAATGGACCAGGAATACCAAAAAAAGAAAGAGAAAAAGTTTTACAACCATTTTATAGGGTTGAAAGTTCTAGAAATAGGGATACAGGTGGTGTTGGTCTTGGAATGACTATAGCAATGGATATAATTAATAATCATGGAGGAAAAATGTTTTTAGAAGACTCACCGTTAGGAGGTCTTAGAGTTATAATCAATCTTCCTATATGATTGCTTTTTCAATTAAAGCTAATCTTTGATCTAAAATAGCCATAATCTTTTCATTATCTTTATTCTCATTTTTTGTCCATTCGTATAAAACTGATAAATATAAAGAAGAAAATAATAAAATCTTTATATTCTTTTTAATCGGTTCCATTTTAATTTTGCTTAAGATCAATACCAATTCCATACTTTTAAAAAAACTTTTATATAATTTTATAAATATGTCTGGCTTTTTTTGGAACGATAAATAAAAACTTTTTAAATTTTTTTTGAAAGGTTGGAGTAAATCTAATCTCATCATACATAATTCAAATAAATTATCTTTAGCATTGTTACCTAAATTTAATTTTTTTATCTTTTTTTCTAAATCATTATCAATTCTATTAAAAAATGAAATCATTATCTCTTCTTTTGATTTAAATATATTTAAAATTTTTTTTGAACTTATCTTTGATATTCTTGCAATATCAATAATTTGAATTTCATTAAAATCTTTTGTTAAAAGAATCTTTAATAAAGCGTTCTCAATCTTTTTCATTAAGTTAATTATATTTATTATGAAAATAAATAAAGAATTATTTTACTTATTATAACGTAATACTTTACTTTTTTTTATTCCTTGATTTATAGAATCGTGAACTATTTTTTCAAATTTTTTTTTTTTTAGAAAATTAATTGCTACTTCTGTTGTACCACCTTTACTTGTAACTTTTTTCCTAAGATTAACAAAACTATCATCTAAATTATTAATTATATTTGCTGTACCAAAAAAAGTATTTCCTATAATTTCCCTTATTAATTTTTTATTAAATCCATGATTAATTGCTGATTTTTCCATAATTTCAGCTAGATAATAAAAAAAAGCTGGGCCACTTCCAATTAATATAGTCATAAGATCAAAAAAAGTTTCATTTTTTAATAAATAAGTTTTACCAACTAAATTAAGTAGAAATAAATCTTCTTTTTTTAAAGTATTTTTCAAAGAATAATAAACCATAGTTCCTATGTTAAAAGCAATAGGAGTATTTAACATGACACGAATAATATTTTTATTTATAGGAAAAATTTTTTTTATATCTGTTATATTCTTTCCTGCTAAGACAGAAAAAATAACAGTTTTTTTATCAAAGAAATTTCTATAAATAAATAAATTAGAATTTAAATCTTTAGGTTTAAATGAAAGAAAGACATATTTAAATTTCTTATCTATATTTTTTATGTTTTTTTTTTGAAGAAAAATAATTTTTTTTTTGAATTTCTTTTTCAAAAAAGAAGTTCTTTTTGAATTAGTTTCTAAAATATTTATATGAGAAATTTTTTTTGAAAAATCTTTTCTTTTTTTAAACCATCCATTAACTAAAGATATTCCTATTTCTCCACAACCTATAATTAAAACTTCTTCTTTCAATTACGATTTACCTTCTGTTTGAAAATCAAAGAATAGAATTGCTTCTTCTGCTTTTTTACCTCCCCATAGCACCAATTGAAAAACAGGAAAAAATCTTTCGCTCTCTATAATCGCAAAGTTCAAAACTTCTCTTAATAATTCGAATTTAATATCTTTATGATTTTTCACAATAATTGAATTTTTAAAAGTCGGGTATTTTAATTCGCTAATAATAAAATGTCCGTAATTTATTTTATTATTAATTAAATTAAGCAATTTATAAATTTCAATATTATTAGAAAAGTCCATTTTTATATAAAAAAATGATCTAATTTCTATCTTACCTTGATTTTTTAACCAAGATACTTGGATAATTAAATTAGAATATTTTGTTGGAACTTCAATATAGATTTCATCTTCTATTGGTCTATCAAAAACCCAATTTTTTGAAATTATTATTTCTTCTAATAAATTTATCGGATGAAAACTAGAATCAGTAATATTAGTAAATGAAGAGGTCATATTAGCATATATTGTATATAATATTGATGATTATACTATATATTGGATATATATAAATACTTTTTTTTTACTAAGTTTATTTTTATTTATATTTAATTGAGATACAATTTCTATGATTAATAAATATCTTAATAGTTTTAAAATTTAACTAATGATTATTGTAACTGGCGGTGCGGGATTTATAGGTTCAAATTTAATTTATGCACTTAATAAATTAAACAAAAAAAATATAGTTATATCTGATGTAATTAATTCTCAGCTTAAAAAAGAATATTTAAAAAAAACAAATTATAAAAAAATTATATTACCCTCTAATTTTTTTAGTTTTCTTAATAAAAATAAAAAAAAAATTAAATATATTTTTCATTTAGGTGCAATTTCATCTACAGCATCAACAAATTTCAAAAAACTTTTTAAAAATAATTTTGAGTTTTCTAAAAAAATTTTAAAATTTTGTACAGAAAATAATATAGGTTTTACATATGCATCAAGTGCTTCAACTTACGGCAATGGCAAAAATAATTTTTTAGATAATCAAAATTATAATTATTTAAAAAAATTAAAACCTCTTAATTTATATGGTAAAAGCAAACATCTATTTGATATATATATTTCAAAAAAATTAAAACAAAGTGAAAAATTACCAAATCAATGGGCTGGTCTTAAATTTTTCAATGTTTATGGACAAAATGAAAAACATAAAAAAAAACAAATGAGCATTGTTTCTTATTTAACTCCATTAATTAAAAAAAATAAGCAAATTAATCTTTTTAAATCACATAATAAAAATTATAGAGATGGATACCAAAAAAGAGATTTTATTCATGTTGATGATTGTATTAATGTAATGTTATGGTTTTATAAAAAAAATAAAATTTCTGGATTATTTAATGTTGGTACTGGAAAAGCAACTACATTTTTAAAATTAACGAAAATTCTTTTCAAACAATTAAATAAAAAAGAAAATATAAAATTTATTGATACACCAAAAAATATAGAAAAACATTATCAATATTTTACAAAAGCTAATATTAATAAATTAAGAAAATATGGTTATAAAAAAAAGTTTAAAAATATCAACGAAGGAATTAAATTATTTTTAAAAAAAGAATGATAAGATTAAATAAATAATGGAGATATAAATTATTTTTCCAGACATAGATCCTATAATTTTTTCAATTGGTCCATTAGATATAAGATGGTATTCCTTATCTTATATTCTTGGATTTATTTTAGGTTTAGAATATATAAAATTTTTAAATACAAAATTTAAATTAAATCTAAATAATACATTAATAAATGACTTTTTTTTCTATGCAATTATTGGCGTAATTATAGGTGGGAGAATTGGATATGTTCTTTTTTATAATCCTATATATTATTTTATAAATCCTTTAGATATAATAAAAGTTTGGAAAGGTGGAATGTCTTTCCACGGAGGGCTTTTAGGAATAACAATCAGTATATTTCTTTTTTCTAACAAAAAAAAAATTAATTTCTTTAAAATATCTGATTTAGTAGCATGTGCTGCTCCTATTGGTATTTTTTTTGGAAGAATTGCAAATTTTATCAATGGCGAATTAGTTGGAAGAATTACTGATAAAAAAATTGGTATTATTTTTAAACACATTGACAATTTTCCTAGACATCCTAGTCAAATTTACGAAGCAATATTTGAAGGATTTATATTATTTTTAATTTTATCTATTCTAGTTTTCAAAAAAAAATTAATATATAAAACTGGTTTATTATCTTCATATTTTTTAATAATTTACAGCACATTTAGATTTTTTTGTGAATATTTTCGTGAACCAGATGTACATATAGGATTATATCTCTTTAATTTAACTATTGGACAAATATACTCTATATTTTTTTTAATTATTGGATTCGTTATTTATTTAAAAAAAAATAAATGAAAAATTTAAATGAAATTTTAAAAAAAAGAATTTTTAATTTTGGTCCAATTAGTATTTCAGAGTTTATTTTAGAAGCAAACTTAAATACAAGATTTGGTTATTATAATAACAATCTTCCTTTTGGAAAAAATAAAGATTACATAACTTCTCCAGAAATAAGCCAAATGTTTGGTGAACTTCTCGGTTTGTGGAGTATTGATTGTTGGAAAAAAATGAATGAACCCAAGAATTTTAATATAATAGAATTAGGGCCTGGAAGTGGTTTGCTAATGAATGATTTTTTAAGAATAATTAAGTCAAATTCTAAATTTGTTGAAAATTGTAATAAAATATTTTTTTTTGAAATTAGTCCGTTATTAAAGAAAATTCAAAAAAAAAATTTATCAAGAATCGATAACAATATATTAAAAAAAATAAAATGGATAAAAAATCTTAAAGATATTTCAAATTCTCCATTTATTTTAATTGCTAATGAATTTTTTGATGCTTTGCCAATCAAACAAATACAATTAACTAAAAAAGGATGGAGAGAAAGACTAATAGATTATGATGAAAAAAATAAAAAATTTTTTTTTTCATATTCTCGTCGTTCAACTTTTCTTGAAAATTTTTTACCAAAAAAAAATATTAAAAATTGTAAAATTGGATCTATATATGAAATTCCAATAAATTTAATTAGTTTTCTTGATGAATTATTTAAAAAAATACAATTTAATAAAAGCGCGTGTTTAATTATTGATTATGCCAAAACTAAAGAATTTAGTAATTCATTAAAAAGTATAAAAAAACAAAAAATAACAAACCCTCTTAAAGAAATAGGAAATTCAGATATAAGTTCTCATGTAGACTTCGATTTGATTAGTAAAATATCTAAAAAATATAAATTAAAATCTAAGGGTCCAACAAGTCAAAGAGAATTTCTCATTAAATTAGGTATCTTGTTAAGAGCAGAAAATTTAATCAAGAACGCTGATATTAAACAAAAAAGAATGATAAAAAATAGTTTAAGTTTTTTAATAGATAAAAATAAAATGGGAGAAATATTTAATGTGATTTTAATTAATAATAAAAATATTAATAATTTAATAGGTTTTTAAATATTGTTTTTTTTTAAAGAATTAAATAAGTACAAGCATATTAAAGGTGCTTTTTTTTCTAAAAAAAACGGAACAAGTAAAGGAATATATAAATCACTTAATTGTGGTTTGTCTTCTAAAGATAATAAAAAAAATGTTCTAAAAAATAGAAAAATAGCATTAAAAAAGATTGGTTTAGAAAAAAAAAAATTAATTATCCCAAATCAAATTCATAGTAATAAAGTTATAATAGTTAATGAAAAATCAGTTAATAAGAAAATAACTGCAGATGCTTTATTAACTACATCTAATAAAATTGTTCTTGGAATTTTAACAGCAGATTGTGCTCCGATTCTCTTTTTCGATAAAAAAAAAAATATTATTTCTATTGTTCATGCAGGATGGAAAGGAGCAAAAAATGGTATTATAAAAAACACTCTAAAATTAATGCTTGAATGTGGCTCTAAGTTAGACAACATAATATCATGTATAGGTCCTTGTATTGGAAAAGAATCTTACAAAGTAAAAAAAGATTTTTTTAAAAAAATTATTAATGAAAATATACAAAATAAAAAATATTTTAAAAAAAAAAATAATGAAATGTTTTTTGATTTAAAAAAATATATAGTAAATAAAATAAAAAATTTTGGAGTTAAAAAAATATTATTTAAGTCATTTGATACATATAAAAATGAAAAAGAATTTTTTAGTTATAGAAGATCGTTAAAATTATCTCAAAATGACTATGGAAGATGTATTTCACTTATATCATTAAAATAGGAAAATAAATAAATGAAAATAGTATCATGTAATAGTAATCCGTATCTTGCTGAAAATATATCAAGAAAATTAAAAAAACCATTATGTAAATGCGTTATAAAAAGATTTGCTGATATGGAAATTTTTGTTGAAATACTTGAAAATGTAAGAGGTGAAGATGTTTTTGTAATTCAATCAACATCATATCCTGCTAATGATAATTTAATGGAACTTTTAATTACAATTGATGCTCTTAAAAGAGGCTCAGCTAAAAGGATAACTGCTGTAATACCTTATTTTGGTTATGCAAGACAAGATAGAAAAACTGGACCAAGAACGCCAATAACTGCAAAACTAGTTTCTAATTTAATAACAAATGCTGGTGCTGATAGAGTTCTTACTTTAGATTTACATGCAGGTCAAATTCAAGGATTTTTCGATATACCTACTGATAATCTTTATAGTTCTCCAATATTTATCAGAGATATAAAGAAAAATTATAAAAATGAAAAAGTTACTTTTATATCACCTGATGTTGGTGGTATCACTAAAGCAAGAGAAATAGCTGCTCATTTAAAAAGTGATATTGCAATTATAGATAAAAGAAGAGATAAACCAGGTAAATCTGAAGTTATGAATATAATTGGAGATGTAAAAAATAAAACTTGTATAATTGTTGATGATATTGTCGATTCTGCTGGTACTTTGTGTAATGCAGCTAAAGCAATAAAAAAAAAAGGAGCAAAAAATATTGCTGCGTATATTACGCACGGTGTTTTTTCTGGTCAAGCAGTCGCAAAAATTTCAAAATCCCCTATAAAAAAACTTGTTGTAACTGATAGTATTGAAGCAATACAAAGTACAAAAAACTCATCAAAAATTAATATCCTATCAGTAGGATCACTATTAAGCGAAGCAATTAAAAGAATAAGTACAGAAAAGTCTGTTTCTGTATTATTTGATTAAATTATATTAAAATGTTGAAATTATAATGTATTTAACTATAAATTAGTTATCTTTTACTAAATATTTGAAATGAAAGAAATTAACTTTGAAATAACTGCTAGAGAAAAAACTGGCAAAAGTGATAGTAAAAATTTAAGAAATTTAGGTAAAATTCCTGCAATTATTTATGGTGACAAAAAAGATCCAACACATATTTCATTAGATTATCCAAAATTTAGCAAAGAAATATCGAAATCAAATTTTTTTTCTACAGTATTTAATTTAAAATTAGATAAAAAAGAAGTAAAAGTTTTACCAAGAGAAATCCAAACAGATCCTGTAAATGACAAGCCTATTCATATTGATTTTTTAAGAGTAAATGATAATTCAAAAATAAATATATCAGTTCCGATTATTTTTATAAACGAAGAAAAATCTCCTGGTTTAAAAGGTGGCGGAGTATTAAATGTAGTTAGAAGAGAAGTAGATTTAATTTGTAAAATTAAAACTATACCTGAAAAACTTGTAGCAGATTTGTCAAATTTAGAAGTTGGTTCAGTTATACATATGAGTGATATAACATTAGAAGAAGGAGTATCGCCACAAATTTCTGATAGAGACTTTACATTAGCAACTATAGCTGCTCCTACTGTTATGGCTGTTGAAGAAGAGGAAACAAAACCTGAAGGTGAAGAAGGTGAGGAAGGTGAGGAAGGAGTAGAAGGCAAAGAAGGAGCAGAAGGTAAAGAAGAAAAAGAAGGTGAAGAAAATAAAGAGGAAAATAAAAACGAAGAAAAAAAAGAAGAAGAACCAAAAAAATAAAGTTATTATCATTAAATTAATTTAAAAAAAAAAAAAAATGTACCTTTTAGTTGGTCTAGGTAATCCAGGATTAAAATATAAAGAAAATAGGCATAACGTTGGTTATATGACAATAGATATGATTACAAAAAAATATAATTTAAAAAAAATAATTCTAAAAAAATTTGGTGAAATTTCTAAAGGAGAACTATCTAATAAAAAAATTTTTACTTTAAAACCAAAAGAATTTATGAATTTATCAGGAATTTCTATAAAAAAATTTATAGATTTTTATAAAATCAATATAGAAAATATATTAGTAATTCATGATGACTTAGATTTGCCACTTGGTAAAATTAAAATCAAAATTGGTGGTGGAAATGCAGGTCATAATGGTCTTAAAAACATAGATGAAATTATAGGTAAAAATTATAAAAGAATTAGAATAGGAATAGATAGACCAAAAAACAATAAAAGTATAAATAAATTTGTTCTTGAAAACTTCGAAAAAGAAGAAAAAAAAGAAATAATTTTTTCAATTAATAGAATAACTTCATTTATACAATATTTTATAAGTTCCGATATAAATGATATTTCTATATTAATGAATAAATTTTCAAAAAAATAAGATGGGATTTTCTTGTGGAATTGTAGGTTTGCCAAATGTAGGAAAATCAACACTATTTAATGCTTTAACTAATTCTCAAAATGCTAAAGCATCCAATTATGCTTTTTGTACAATAGAACCTAATAAAGCGATAGTAGAGGTTCCAGATGTTAGACTTGAAAAAATTAGCAAAATTGAAAATTCAAAAAATACAATTTACACACAATTAAATTTTATTGATATAGCTGGTTTAGTAAAAGGAGCTTCAAAAGGAGAAGGTTTAGGTAATAAATTTTTAGCACATATTAAAGAAGTGGATTTGATACTTCATGTCATAAGATGTTTTGAAGATTCAGATATCGATCATGTAGAAAATTCTTTAGATCCCATTAGAGATATGAAAATAATTGAAGATGAACTTATTTTGTCAGATCTTGTAAGTGGTGAACAACAATTAAAAAAATTAAAAAAAGAAATAAATAAAGAAGAAGGTAATAAAGAAAAAATTGAAATTTTAGAAAAAGTAATAAAAGATTTAATTTCAAATAAATCTCTTAATAATGCTAATTTTAGCAAAGATGAAGAAAAAATTTTAAAAACTTTTAATTTAATTTCTACAAAACCAAAAATATTTATTTGTAATTTAAATGAAAAAGAAAATTTAGAAAAAAATAATTACGTTAATATCATAAAAAAAAATATTTCTGATAATAATGCTATAGTAATTTCTATATCTGCAGAAATTGAATCTCAAATTACTCAATTAGATAATGAAAAAGAAAAAAAAGAATTCTTAAATTCATT
>MDSY01006747.1_pt1 | contig 13872 bp, 18 predicted proteins | sample 811131 | NCBI WGS metagenome assembly MDSY01 (sample SAMN05326643, study PRJNA326480) | marine metagenome | isolation source: seawater | place: Atlantic Ocean: South West | collected 2010 | reverse complement strand
CTGTAGTATTATCTGCAGCTGCCAATGCAAATGATATGATTAAAATATTGGCAACGAATGCTTCAAGTATTACAACTGCCGATTTAGATGGTTCTGAATTTGTACTTGACGCCGATGGTGATACCACTTTACATGCAGACACAGATGACCAGATAGATATTAAAATTGCTGGAGCAGATGACTTTAGATTCACTGCCAATAATTTTAATGTCTTATCAGGTTCTACACTAACAATAGATTCTGGTGCTACTATCACGAATAGTGGTACGGCAAATGGATTCGGAGTATCAGTAGGAAAAGTAATAACTTTAGCTATGATATTCGGTGGAAATTAATATAAATAATATTGAAATAATGGAGAAAACATAATGGCAAACCCAGATTTAATAAATGTCACTTCGGTACTTGGGGGTAATGCTGGATTTAACTTGACCAATACGGCGACAGCTACTTTGATAACTGTTGATGCAGACCATATCTGTAAAATCAACAGAATCACTTGTGCAAATGTTGATGGTACAAACTCAGCGACAGTTGATTTGTTTGTGGATGGTTTGGGTTCAGGTGCCTCTGGTGTTACTACTACAGGTGCTGACGCTACTGTTTATCTTGCTAAAACTGTGGCTGTTCCAGCTGATACTACACTTGTAATATTAGATACACCAATTTATCTAATGGAAGGTGATGTACTCAAAGGTGGTGCAAGTGCAAATAGTGATTTAGATTTATTTGTGTCATACGAAGTAATGGATGACGCTTAGTAATTAGGAGAAGATAGAATGCCCATAACAGGTGCAAACGGTGGATTACTCGGAGCAGACAACACACCAAGTGCTGCTCCTAGTTCTGGCTGTGTGACAGCTATCACATCAACAGGAACTTTCTGTGCAACATCAACACACGCAACAGTTGTTGTAGTTGGTGCTGGTGGTGGTGCTGGTCGTTCAGGTGGTGGAGGTGGTGGCGGTACTGTAATCGTTGCATGTCACCCACTACCAACAAGTACAATTCCTGTAACCATTGGAGCAGGTGGTGCCACAGGAGCAAGAGGTTGTACTGGTGCAGACACAGTTTTTGGTTCTACAACACCTATCACAGCCAAAGGCGGCGGTGGCGGAGGTGGAGAAAATAATTCAACCAATGCTGGCCGAGATGGTGGCTCTGGAGGCGGAGGCGGTGATGACGGCTCTTCAGCAATGGGAGCAGCAGTTGCAACAAATCATGGTTGTACAAGAGCAGGATTTTCTGGTGGAGTAGGAGACCACGCCAATGGAGGCGGTGGTGGAGGTGCAGGCCAAGGTGGCGGAAAAAGAGGACTTGCTGGAATGGGTGCATGTTTATTACCACTAGGTGTTCCTAAATGTTTAGGTGAAAAAGGATTCGTTGGTGGCGGAGGTGCTGGTAAAAATAATACATTTGCTACTAATGATAAGTCTGCCGTACTAGCAGGGCCTACTGCAAGAGCTGTTACAGATAATAGAAAAAGTCCTGCTTCTTTAAACAATAACTCATTCATGGGTGGTATGGGAGGCGGTGGTGCCGCAGTTCTTCTCGCTCCAGGTTTTGGCCCAGCCACACCTAGTACTAATGTTTCAGCATCTACAGCAGGTGGAGCCAACACAGGTGGTGGTGGTGGTTCTGGTAACCCAGATGGTCAAGCAGGACAAGCAGGAGGTTCTGGTGTAGTATTTGTAATTAAACCTGGCACTGCTACAATTAATAGTGGAGTATATAATATCAAAGAACAGTATGCAGCTGTTCGTGGTTCAAGGTGGGAATAAAATGGCACATTTTGCTGAATTGAATGATAGTAATGTAGTACAGAGAGTTGTGGTTATTAGTAATGATGATGTAAATTCTAATGGTGGTGATTATTCTACTGATGCAGAAATCATGGTTGAAAATAGACTTGGTGGTTCATGGAAACAATGTTCTTTCAATGGAAATAAAAGAGGTTTGTATCCAGGCCCTGGCTGGACATGGAACAATAGTAAAGAAGTTTTTCAAAGACCTAAACCATATGATAGTTGGACTTGGGATGATTCAAAAAATGATTGGATATCACCTGTAACAATACCAACAATTTCACAAAGAACATACACAATAGGTTCATGGACCTCTGATGTATTTTGTAATTGGGATGAAGATAATCGTAGGTGGACAGCATTATTTTCTAATAATGAGTTTGGCTCAGATGATTCTAAAAATCACACAGTTACCGAAAAGTATTGGGACCCTTCTGATACATCTTGGAAAAACACTTAAATAATATACATAAATACTTTATATAATTTACTAGTGATATATTATGCACAGAGCAGTTGATATTATAGATAACTTTTATTCTAATGAACAATTAAATACTATTTTTAATTATTGTTCTAATACAGAGTTTACACCCACACTACAGCCTTGGAAATTTAAGGACACATATGCTAGTCGTTTTGAGGCATACCCTTGTCATGAATCTAAGATACTAGATTTATGTACAGGTGAAAATGAAGAAAGTAATGTCTATAAAATGTTATGGGATGTGTTAGTTGGTTTAGATTACAGACTAGTAGATATGCACACATTCTTTAGAAAACTATATCAAGAAGAAATAAAAAAAAGTGTATGTAGTGATGGTAAAGGTTTAAGACATAAAGATAGTGGTGAACATATTCATATAGCTGGAGTTGTATATCTTGACCAGGCACCATCTTTTAAATCAGGCACTAGATTATTTACTTATGCTGATGATTTTCCACAACATGATTGTGATATTCAAATAGGTTCTAAATTTAACAGAGCAATAATATACAAAAGTCAAACTAGTCATCAAGCATTATTTGATTTAAATGTTAAATCAAGATTTATACAAACATTTTTTTTAAAGGTTGAGGGTTATGATGAAACTATAACTGATATTCAAGAATATGAAAAAAGTTAAAGATATTGTAATTGTTGGTGGTGGAACAGCAGGTTGGATTACTGCTCTTAATTTATTAAATAAAACTTTTTGTAATATAACTGTTGTGTCATCAAAAGAAATACCAATTATTGGTGTGGGTGAAAGTACAACAGGTAAACTTGCAGAGTTAATTAAAGTAAGTAATATAAATGAAGCAGAATTATTATCTAAAACAAACTCTACTTACAAATTAGGTATTAAACATAGTAACTGGCATACAAAAGGTGAAAGTTTTTGGTCACCATTAGGTCTTAATATTACAAACGAAAATAATTACCCACATAGAAACTATGACTTGTATAGAATATTTCATGTTGCTAATGAACTAGGTTTAGAAAACGAAATCATATCTAAATGTATGCAACAATCTCAAATGCCTAGGATATGTTATATGGATTACTTTCATATTGCATATCACATAGACACATATAAGTTTGGTCAGTATATAAAAGATGAGTTATTAAAAAATAATAGAGTTAAACATATTGAAGGTGTAGTAGATAAAGTAAATAAAAATAGTGATGGTATAAAAAGTTTAAAAGTAAATAATAAAAATATTACTGGCGATTTGTATATAGATTGCTCTGGGTTTAAAAGATTATTAATAGGTAATAAACATTTTAAAAGTTACGAGGATGAACTATTAGTAAATAGAGCAATAACTTTTAATATCAAAGATAAAATTTTAAAAAATTATACTCATGCAAAAGCTATGAATAATGGTTGGATGTGGAAAATACCTTTACAAGAAAGAAAAGGTTGTGGTTATGTTTTTAGTGATAATCACACAACACCAGATAATGCAAAAATAGAAATAGAAAATGAATTAGGTCATGAGATAGAAATACAAAAAGATATAAAATTTAATTCTGGTAGAATACAAAATGTTTGGGAAGGTAATGTAATTTCAACAGGACTTGCCACAGGATTTGTAGAACCTCTAGAGGCAACATCTATTCATATGACAGTAATTCAAATAAATCATTTCATAGAAAATTATTTTACACATGAAATGGATTTTAAAGTGCAACAAAAACAATATAATGAAGATATAAATGTAATCTGGGATGATATAAAAGATTTTATTAGATTACATTATATATCACCTAGACAAGATACTAGTTTTTGGAAAGATGTATCAAATGCAAAAATATCAGATTCACTAAAAGATAGATTAAATATTTGGAAAAGTCGTATGCCTAGATATGCAGATTATGGAAGAAATAATTTTTATGATTTAGGTAATACTCTTTGGTATCAAATACTAATGGGTATGAAATTATTAGATAAGAATATTGCAAAAAAAGAATTAGAACAATTTGGTTTATATGATTATGCAGAAGAACTTTATCAAAATACAATGAAGTTAAATAATGATGTAATTAATAAAGAAACATATAATAATAAAGAGTTTCATTATCATAAAAAAATAAAATCATCAGACCCAAAAAAATCAAATGATATAAAAGATTATTTTGAAAATATATCTAGATGGCCAATAGATGGTTGTCCTTTATTAGAGGTAAAGATACCAAAAATAATTCATAACGAATGGAATCAATGGACTGAAAAATATAGATGGTATAAGAACCATGAGTTAGGATTTTTAAAAGAACATCTAAATGAAGGTAATAATTCTTATCAAGTAACTATTGGCTCATATGATTTAGATAAATCTTTTTGTTTTCCTTTTATGATAAGACTATGTGAATATTATATTCACAAAACAAAAAATATAGATTTTAAAGATTTAAGAAAATGTTGCACAGTTAGAAATACACCAGGTGAAATTGATAATGATTTTTGGATTAACTATGCAAATAAAGGTGATACTAATCCAATACATCAACACGCTGGAGATGTATCATGTGTCGTATATGTGAAAAATACACAAGATAATCCTACATATTTAAAATGGTATAATAATAAAATAAATTATGAATGTGAAGATGGTCATATTATAATGTTTCCTAGTGATATGCAGCATTGGGTAGAAGAAAAAATAACAGATGAAGAAAGAATAACTGGTTCAGTTAATTTTTTAGTTAATCTAACAGAAAAAAATAAATGAAATATCAAAAAAATTATTATTATTTTAAATCAGCATTCTCATCAATTTTATGTGATAAAATTATAAAAGAAGGTAAATCTAATAATATAAAAATGGGTGCAACAGGTCACAGAGACCCTAGAGATAAATTTGAAGTAGAGGAAGTAAAAAAGAAAAGAGATTCTAATATAGCATGGATAGAGGATATATGGTTAAAAAAAGAATTACATTACTATGTAAATAGAGCAAATAGAATGGCAGGTTGGAACTTTGATATTATTGATTCTGAGGCTTGTCAATTTACAATATATGATAAAGGTCAGTATTATGGATGGCATACTGATTCTGATGGCGAGTTTTATCAACCAGAAAAAAATAGAGGTAATCTCATGAGAAAATTATCTGTTACAGTTTCACTATCAGACCAAGAAGAATATGAAGGTGGACTTTTACAATTTGATATTAGAAATAAAAGTGAACCCAACAAAAGTGAAATAATAACATGTAGAGAAATATTACCCAGAGGTTCTATCGTTGTCTTTCCTAGTTATACTTGGCATAGGGTATCACCTGTGACAAGAGGAACTAGATTATCATTAGTACAATGGAACTATGGGCCAGGATATAAATAGGAGTATACCATGAATGAATTATATGAACAACATTTTGCAACACCATTTTATTCAACTGAGAAAGCAGAGTGGGTAGAGAAAACAAATAAACTTTGTCAACCACACCTAGATGATGCTCATCAGCGTTATAAAGAAACTATGGAAAAAAAAGGAACAGACTTTGGTCATGTTTATCATTCTGTTTCCATAGAAGATGACCCTAAATTAAAATATCTAACAGATTACATAGGAGCAACTGCTTTTAATTTATTAAATACATGGGGTGTTGATTTAAGTAATTTTACTTTACTTTATGAAAGTATGTGGGTTCAAGAGTTTGCAAGAGATGGTGGTGGTCATCATAGAATACATATACACGAAAACTCTCATATATCAGGTTTTTATTTTTTAGAAAATGATAAGGCTTCATATCCTTTATTTCATGACCCTAGACCAGGTGCCGCTATGATATCTTTACCTGTAAAAGATGAAACAGAACTTGGTCCTTATAGTAGAATGTTAAACTATAGACCAGAACCTGGTCATATGTATTTTTTCCCTTCATACTTACCTCATGAATATGTTTTATCTGAGGGTGGTAAATTTAAATTTATACATTTTAATATACAAGTAATTTCAAATAGAATATTAAACAATGAAGGTGGTGTGTGAGTTTTAAAAAAAACAAATATAAAATAGTTAGAAATGCAATACCTTTAGATGTTGCTTTATTTTTGTTTGATTATTTACAATTAAAAAGACAAACATTTAGAACTTTAAAAAGTACCACTTATATATCTAAACATGATGATGATTTTGGAAAGTATGGTGATATACAATGTCCTAAATCTTATAGTGTATATTCAGATATAGCCATGGAAACTGTTTTAGATTTATTGACTGAAAAGATGAGTAAAGAAACAGGATTAAAATTATCACCCACATATTCGTATACAAGATTATACGAGAAAGGAGCAGAACTAGAAAAACACACAGACAGATATTCTTGTGAGGTATCAACAACACTAAACTTGGGCGGTGACATTTGGCCCATATATCTAGAAGACACAAAAGGAAAAGAGATAGAGATTGAATTAAATCCTAGTGATATGTTAATATACTCTGGGTGTGAGTTACATCATTGGCGTAATAAATTTGAAGGCGAGTTATGTGGACAAGTTTTTTTACATTACAATGATACTAATCAAAAAGGGTGGGAAGATAATAAATATGATAATAGACCATTTTTAGGTCTACCTAGTTGGTTTAAAGGAAAGAAACTCTTATAAATAATGTATAAATACAAGAAACAATAGGATTCAATTCATATGACAAGAGCAAGAGATAAAGCAAGATTTCAAGACCTAAATGGTACAGAATTAATTTTAGATGCTGATGGTGACACAACAATTACTGCAGACACAGATGACCAGATAGATATTAAAATTGCTAATGTTGATGTTGCAGAAGTAACTACAGCAAATAGTGGGGATTTAGTTGTTTTTACAGCCGTGTCTGATAAGGATTTTGTAGTTAAAGGTAATGATGGTGGTTCAACAATTACAGCACTTACTATAGATATGTCAGAGGCTGGTGCTGCTACATTTAACAATGATGTAACTGCTTTCTCTGATGTTGCTTTAAAAGAAGATATAACTACTATTGACAATGCATTAGATAGAGTAAGAGAGATGAGAGGAGTATTTTTTAACAGAAAAGATACTAATGAAGAAAACAGAAGAACTGGTGTGATTGCTCAAGAAGTAGAAAAGACACTACCCGAAGTAGTAAGAGAAACAGATAACATTAAATCAGTAGCATATGGTAACATGGTTGGTGTTCTTATTGAAGCAATAAAAGAATTAGAAGCTAAAATAGAGGAACTCAAACATGGCGATAAAGGACAGTCCTAATCCCCTAGCGATATCAGAAATTGTAGCAGAGTTTGGAGACGCTGCAGGTGGCTCTGATTCTCTTTCTGAATATAGAGCAGGTGGTCAAAATGTTCCGTCAGGCACTCAAAATGGAGCAGGTCAAGCCATACCCTCATCTGGTGCTATTGCCATAGGTCAGTTTTTTGGTGCATCAAATAGAGCTGTAATAGGCATAACTATTTCATCAAGTACACAAGGTTACAATACTTATGCTAACAGGGGTGACTGTTACGCAGCAGGTAGCTCAGATTTAACTTATACCGTAAACCCTGGTGTTGTAGTAGGTTCAGATGGCACATCTGCTGCTATGTTAGTTCCTAGTCAATTTAATGCTAGTGATACTGTTACCATACTTAATAAAGGTAAAATTTTAGGTACAGGTGGAACAGGTGGAGCTGGTAACACAAGTCCAACATCTAATCCAGGTCAAGCTGGTGGAAATGCTATAAACATACAAAGAAATATTACAGTTCAAAATGCACAAGGCCTCATAGGAGGCGGAGGTGGCGGAGGTGGAGCAGGTGGATTCTGTTCATTCGCTGTATCTGTAAAAAATCCACAACCATCAGGTAATGCCGCAGGCGGCGGTGGCGGTGGAGGAGCTGGTCAAGTAGTTGGTCAAGGTGGTGCTGGAGCTCCAGGCACAGGTGGAGGTTTACAGACTGACCCACACCCAGGTAATGGTACTTCACAAGCTGGACAAAATGGTTCTTGTTCTGCTGGTGGTAATGGAGGCCTTGGGGGTTCTGTTCCACATTGTACACCATATCAAGGTGCACAAGGATGTAAAGGTGCTGGTGGCGGAGGAGCTGGCGGTGGCTTAGGACAAGCAGGACAGGGAGGACAACATTCAGGTGTATCTGGTGGACCTTCACAAGGTGGAGCTGCAGGTAAAGCTATTAATTTAAACAGTAATTGTGTTACTTTCACAGATGGTAATTGCAGTTGTAAAGTAAAAGGAGCAGTAAGTTAAAACTTATAAATACTAATATGATTTTATATAGAGTTTACATAAAAGAAAAGAAAGTTATCAATAGAGCTTATTGGTTTGATTCTGCAACTGAATCTGATGACATGAAAAGAGAGAAAGATAAAATTTTGGCAAAGTTTCCAGATGAGACATGGCCATGGAATCCTTTTATTATCGGATATGATATGGATGCTAATGTAATGACAGTTCATCAATGTTCTGTAGATTCTGATTTTGAAGGCTCCACAGGTAATAAAGCACATATACAAAATAATCTATTATTAGATAAAGATTTTATGCGTTACATTTATGATTTAGATAATACTAAAAAAACAATAGAGGTATTTTACAAACAAGGTTCAGTTGTAAGTCCTGTTACACTAGGTGATAAAGTGAGAATATATCGTGTGTCTGAAATGTATAATTCTGATTGGTCTAAACAAGAAGGTAAAAGATTATATGTAATGCCAGCAAATGAAAGTGATGGTTTAGAAACAGGTGATAAAATATCAGATTGGATTGATACATTAGCTACAAACGAAACTGAATATTTAACAATGCCAATTACAAAAACTAAACACTTACACCCAGATGATTCTTTCATGATACCATTAGATAAAGATAATAAAGTAAATGGTAAAATTGAATTATTTGCACATGTAGATAGAGCTGCAGTATTTGGCATGGATGATAAAGTACATGTTGAGTATTCTGCTGACTATGGTGATGAAATAACAAATAGAGATGACACAGAAATAGTCATACCTAAATATGACAGTAGAAACAATAGAATAAAATCAACAGAGGATAAGTCTCAAATAGGTGAGTACATTTTTGTACCAAAAGATGATGGTAGTGGCGGTTATACAAAAGTTAAAATGGCTGACCAATAATATTGGGATAGGACCAACTCATATTATAAACAGACTTGGTCATGTAATTATGTACAGGTGGGGTGTATGGACACCATGGTTTACAATTTTAGTAACAAAAATTTTACCAGTAGAACAGATACCACATAATCATGAAGGTAATTTTTTCTCTATACTCTTATGGGGAACCTATTCAGAAACGGTATATAAATATAATATAGAATATAAAAGATTTAGTAATTGGTTTAATTATGTAACCACAGATGAACATCATAAAGTACATTGTAATAAAAATTGTTATACTTTATTGTTCATGGGTAAAAGAAAACAGAATGTAACGTTGAAAGTTGGTGACAAATATTATGACTACAAAAAAGGAATCAAAGAATATAGATAAATCTATTGACCCAAGATTATCAAGAAACGAAGATTTAAAATCTCAAAAGTGGGATATACATCTTTGGAATGAAGGTGATAATTATAAGTTCCCATTTATAACTGTAGATAATTGGTACACACCAAAAGAAGAAGAATTAGTTTGGCGTGAGTTAGATTATTATGTTATGAGACCAAAAGAAAGATATGGAGTAGCAGATTCAGCTGAAGCTGGTGTTGCAAGACACCCAGATGGTACACCAAAAAGTAATGCATTTAGATTTCATATGTGGAGTTACTATACTCAAAAAGCTCACCATCATGGATTTTCACATATCTTAGAGTTCATGTATAAACAAAGACATCCTATATTTAAAAATATTGTTCGTAAAGGTATGCCTGAATGGCATGAAACTTTTGTGAATACAAATAATGATTCAACATTTGTTGGTTATTTTGAAGACGGACATAAGTATGATAATCATGTAGACCAAATGCAATTTACATGTTTAATTTGGTTATCAAAACAACCTCAAGCATTTACAGGTGGTGACTTTAAAATACATAATTCAAATACAATAGTAGAATTTAAAAATAATAGAATGATATTTTTCCCTTGTTATTACAGACATGAAGTTCTACCTGTTAAAATGAAAAAGAAATCTAAAGATTTGGGTTTAGGTAGATTTTGTATAACACATTTTTATAATTGGATAAACCCATCATAATGAATAATTATAATACACAAGTTTTAGAAAGATGTAAAACTGTAATAGAAAATCATAAGATTAATATTACAGAGGATGATGTATTTCAATTTTTAAAAATAAGAAAAAGATGGCCTGTTAGATATAGAGAGATTAATATACCATCTGTTGAAGTTATAACGCAGGGTCATTCAGTAGAGCAACATAATTATATTTGTGGACCAGATAATTTTTTAGATTTTAATTTAGTTATGAAATATTATGATTTAGGATATACAATATTGTTATCTGATGTTTTAGATTTAACAGAAGAATTAAGAAGTTTAGAAAATAAATTAACTGATATGACTGGTAATTTTCCTATACATGCAAATTTTTATTTTGGTAAAGCAATAAGAGATATTAGACCAAGTTTTGAGTATCATGCTCATGACTATAATGTTATATCAAAACAAATTTACGGAACTAACTATTGGGTAATTAATGATGAACAAATAACAGTAGAAAAAAATAAAGCTATTACGATTCCTAAAAACACTAATCATATGGTTTATCATTCAGAAGTAAAAACTAAAATTAGTAAAGGTAATTATCTACAAGATACTAGAAGATTATCTTTGACAATTAATTTATAATGAGATATAAAAAAACATATTATGTATTTCCTAGTGCATTCTCAAATAGACTATGTGATGAGATTGTAGAAAATGGAATGAAAAATAAACCTGATGCTGCATTTACAGGTAATAGACTTCCTAGAAATGAAAAAGAAGTAAAAGATGTAAAACAAAAAAGAGATTCTAATGTATCTTGGTTAGATGGTATTTGGATTATGAATGAAATAGAACCATATATTAGAAAAGCAAATAAAGCAGCTGGTTGGAACTTTGATATAACTTGGCCAGAACATGCTCAGTTTACAGTTTATGATAAAGGTCAATATTATGGTTGGCATACAGATTCATCAGGTCATATGTATGAATCAGAAATACAAAAAGGATTAATTAGAAAATTATCGGTGACTGTTAGTTTATCACATCCGCATGAATATGAAGGTGGATTATTAGAGTTTAATATTGGTGACATGGACAAACAAGATACGATACAATGCATAGAGATATTACCTAGAGGTTCTATTTGTGTGTTTCCTAGTTATACAGAACATAGAGTGACACCTGTAACTAAAGGTAAAAGAATGAGTTTAGTACAATGGACAAATGGACCAGAATGGAGATAATGTAATGAGTGAAAAAAATAAAACTGCACATGGTGAAGAAACATACTCTAATTATTTTTCTACACCATTTTATGCAACAACTATAGATAGTTGGACAGACAAATTAAATAAAACTTGTCAGCCTTGGCTTGATGATGCTCACAATACATATAAAAAAGAAGCACCTGAAAGAAAAAGTGATTTTGGATTTGTTTATCATTCTCGCGATATATCTACCGACCCATATTTACATTTTTTTACTACTTGGGTTCTTAATACTGCAACAAACTTGTTATCAGGTTGGGGAGCAGATTTAAGTAATTATACTGTAATGTTTGAAAGTATGTGGGTACAAGAGTTTCCAAAAGACGGCGGTGGTCATCACAGAATACACATACATGAAAACTGCCATGTGTCTGGTTTTTTCTTTTTGCAAAATGACAATGCATCATATCCTTTATTTCATGACCCTAGACCAGGTACTGCTATGACAGCATTACCAGAAAAGAATGAAAATAATTTAACTAGTTTTACTAAAACAATAAATTATCAACCTAAACCAGGTGCATGTTATATGTTCCCTTCTTATTTTCCACATGAGTATGTTGTATCTAAAGGTGGTAATTTTAGATTTATACATTGGAATATAACTGCAGTACAAAATAAACACATAGGTGCGGGGTTTGGAATATGAGTTTTAAAAAAAATAAATTTTCTGTTGTAAAAAATGCTATAGGAAAAGAACTTGCTCATTTTTTACATGAATATTTACAACTTAAAAAACAAGCTTATCTTTCTATGAGAGAGATTAAATACATATCTGATTTTAATCAAGACTATGGTGGTATGGCAGATAGTCAATGTAGTAATACATTTTGTTTATATAGTCCTGTAACCACAGATGTAGTATTAGCATTACTAACACCCATAATGAAAAAAGAAACAGGTCTTAACTTATGTCCAACATATTCATATTCTAGAGTTTATGAAAGAAATGCTATACTTATGAAACACACAGATAGACCATCATGTGAAGTTTCAACCACTATAAATTTAGGTGGAGATTTATGGCCAATATACATTAAAGATAAAAAAGGAAAGGAACATGAAATTAAATTAGAACCTGGTGATATGTTAGTTTATAGTGGTTGTGAATTATATCATTGGCGTGAACAATTTACTGGTAATTTATGTACTCAATTATTTTTACATTATAATGATACTAGTAAAAAAGGTTGGGAAGAAAATAAATTTGATGGTAGAAAACATTTAGGATTACCTCATCAGTTTAAAAAATATGACATAATAAATAAGTAGCATGAAAGACCACATAAAACTTTTAACATCTATGTTACTTGTACATCTAATTACAATTATTGGATTATATTTCTATTGGGATTCTACTTGGTTGTGGGCATCTTTATTAGGTATAATTCTTTTTGGTGCATTAGGTATAGAGGGTTATTGTCACAGATTACTATCTCATAAATCTTTTACTGTATCAGATAATATAGATAAATTTTTAAATATTTGTGCTCTTTTTGGATTACAAGGTCCACCAATGATATGGGCAGCTAATCATGTTACTCATCATCAATATTCAGATGTAGATGGTGACCCACATCCAGCAACTGATGGTTGGAGAACTTGGTTTTGGATTGGTACAGAAACTAACTCTCAAATAAATTTATCTGTTATTAAAAGATTATCTAGAAACAAGATACATAAAATTACTAGAGATTATTATTACATAATTTATTGGGCAACACTTGTAATTAGTTTTATAATAAATCCTAAAATAACAATTTATTTCTTTGCGATTCCAGCAGTATATACATTACATGCATCATCATGGGTTAATGTTTTTAGTCATAGTTTTGGATATAGAAATCACGAAACAAATGATAATTCTAGAAACATACATTTACCATTTTTACTATTACATCCATATCATAATAATCATCATGCTAATGCTAGTAACTATGATATATCAGATAAATGGTATGAGTTTGATTATATCAAGTATCTTATAGACATAATTAAACACAAATAAAAAAGGGCCCGAAGGCCCTTAAAATCATCAAAATAAATCCTTATGAATTATATCCTGCGATTGCATTCATTTCTTTAGCAATCTTTAATTCACCTTCTGATGCTTCTTCATTATCCCATTTTTCTAATTGT
>MDSY01122051.1_pt1 | contig 13875 bp, 13 predicted proteins | sample 811131 | NCBI WGS metagenome assembly MDSY01 (sample SAMN05326643, study PRJNA326480) | marine metagenome | isolation source: seawater | place: Atlantic Ocean: South West | collected 2010 | reverse complement strand
CGAACAGAGTGGAGAATCTTCCCCCATCAGAAGCTGTAAGAATTACAACAATGGCAGGATGTCAGACATCAAAACGAGAAGTATGAGTGATATAAAAGATAGAATAGAATCAGCATTACAGGAAATCAGACCATTTCTTCAAAATGACGGTGGCGATATAAAACTTCACAGTGTTATTGATGATGTTGAGGTTAGAGTGGTTTTACAAGGGGCTTGTTTAGGCTGCTCAGTTAATAAAATGACTCTAAAAAATGGAGTAGAGGTGGCAATAAAGAAATTTGCTCCTGAAATCCAAAGAGTTATTCATGTAACTGATCAGTCTTAATTAAGCATTTTTTTATGTCATTAAAATAAAAAATGGTTAGAACGGATATATTAATTATTGGTGCTGGTCCTGTTGGCTTATTTACTGTTTTTGAAGCGGGTCTTTTGAAGATGAAATGTCATCTTATTGATGTTTTACCGAAACCGGGAGGTCAATGTTCTGAGCTTTATCCAAAAAAACCTATCTATGATATCCCTGGATATCCAGAAATTCTTGCAGATGACTTAACAAATAAATTATTAGAGCAGTGTAAACAGTTTGAGCCGGGATTTACTCTTGGTGAGCGGGCAGAAAGTTTGAATCGTGAAGAAGATGGTTCTTTTACTGTTATTACAAATAAAGGGACTGTCCATAAGGCCCCTGTTGTTGTTATCGCCGGAGGACTCGGGAGTTTTGAGCCAAGGAAACCAAATATCCCGATCATTGAAAAGTTTGAGAATAAAGGAGTTAATTATTTCATCCAAGATCCAGAAGTTTTTCGAGATAAAAAGGTGGCTATTGCTGGCGGTGGAGATTCAGCATTGGATTGGACTATTATTTTGTCTGAAATCGCTTCGGAAGTTACTTTAATTCATAGAAGTAATGAGTTTCGAGGAGCGTTAAGTTCCGTAGAGAAAGTTCAACAGTTAAAAGATGCAAATCGCATTAATGTTAAAACCATGGCACAGGTTGTCGATTTGAAGGGATTAGAGCATCTTGAGTCTATACTAATCGATCAATCAAATCATCCTCAAGAGGAGCTCGTCGTAGATCATTTCATACCATTATTTGGCCTCTTACCCAAATTAGGTCCAATTTCGAATTGGGGACTTGAGATTGAAAAAAACGCAATCAAAGTCAATAATTCTTTAGATTATCAAACAAATATTCAAGGTGTTTTTGCAGTAGGCGATGTAAACACTTATGCAGGTAAGTTAAAATTAATTTTATGTGGTTTTCATGAAGCAACAGTCATGTGCCAGTATGCTTTTAAAATTATAAACCCAGAAAAAAAATTCCTATTGAAATACACCACAGTAACTGGAGTCAATGGATTTGATGGCAGTTCTAAATCAACCCCAAAGTCAATTGTAAAAAAAATACAATAGTGGATAAGACAACTGTCAAAATATACATTACTGACAGATCGGGGTTAAGCCACGCAATTAAGGCTCCAACTGATATGTCAATGAACTTAATGGAAGTCATTCGTTCTTATGAATTGGAAGACGATGGTACTGTCGGTATATGCGGCGGTATGTCAATGTGCGCTTCTTGTCAATGCTATATTGATTCTTCTCATGAACTAAAAAGCCCATCTCAAGACGAGAAATTGATGCTTTCAGAGGCATTTAATATTAGAGAGAATAGTAGACTATCATGTCAGATTTTTATTTCTGACCATCTTGATGGTTTAAAACTCACAATTGCTCCTGCCGAATAGTTGTTAAAAATGATAGAGTTCTTTTAAAAAAGAAGGATGCTATTATCTTTGGTTCAATTCAGCTGATATCTCTTTTTTTTAAAAGCAAGAAGAGAAAACAGGTAATATTTCATCCAACCAGAATTAATATGGGACGAGCATTTGAATATAGGAAAGCGAGAAAAATGAAACGGTGGTCATCAATGGCTAAAGTGTTCACCAGAATTTCAAAGGACATAATAATGGCCGTAAAGGAAAACGGCCCTAGCCCTGAGGCCAATAGTCGTTTAAAGGCATTAATTCAAAATGCTAGAGATGCTAATATGCCAAAAGACAATGTCGAAAGAGCTATAAAGCGTGCTGTGTCAAGAGATCAAGCAGATTATAAAGAAGTTGTTTATGAGGGCTACGCTCCTCATGGCGTCGCAGTAATTGTGGAAACTGCCACAGATAATAATACTCGAACTGTTGCTAATGTTCGATCTTATTTCAATAAGTGCAATGGAAGTCTGGGAACAAGTGGAAGTGTGGAATTCATGTTCGAAAGAAAATGTTACTTTAAAATAGTTCAAGAAAAAATTGACCTTGAGGAATTTGAATTTGAAATGATTGATTTTGGAGTTGAGGAAATATTTCAAGAATATGACGGAGACAAGGAGATAAAATCATTAATGATTTATGCTCCATTTTCAGATTTTGGATCTATCACAAAGGCCTTAGAGGAGAGAGGCCATGAGATTCTAAATTCTGGTTTCGAGAGAATCCCTATGGACACAAAAAAAATGAATACAGATCAACACGAAGAAGTTGAAAAATTGCTTGAAAAAATTGAAGAGGATGAAGATGTGCAGGCTGTTTACCATAATATGATATGATGCTTAAAAATTTAATATTCATCACGATTTGTTTAACACTTCCAGCGATGGCTCAGACAGCTGTTAAGTCTTCTTTAAGCCATCAAGACTATGATTCTTGGGAAAGAATAAGTGATTATGGAATAAGTGATAATGGTAGATATGCCTATGCGACAATAAACCCTCAAGTTGGTGATGGAAGCTCTGTTTTATTTGATCTTAAAACAGGAAGAGAAATCGCAAGATGGGAAAGAGCTTTTCAGTTAAATTTTTTGCCTAACTCAGGATCTGTAATTTTTTCTGTTAAACCCTCTTTTTTAGAAAATCGGTCTATGAAATTACGAAAGGTAAAGAACGAAAATATGCTTCAAAACCAATGTGTTTTAGCTTTTCTAGTTGATGATAAAATTATAGGTTTAGATACTCTAGGTTCTGTATCTAGATTTGAAATAGATTTTGGTAAAATGGATACAGGCATTGATATTTTTGCCATTGAACGCCCTTCATTTAAAAAGGAAAAAGCAAAATTAAGTTTATATACTGTTAGGGTTAATAAATCAAAACAAAATTATCTAATAGATTCAAATCATACCTGGGAAAATACTATTGAGTGGGGTTTTGCGGAGAATAAAATTACAAATAGTGCATTATATGTTGTCCTTGAAAATCCAAAAAACAGCACACAATCTTTAATCTATAATCCATTAAAAAAGGATTCTTTAATTGATGTTGGAGCGGTGTTTGAGTCTATTGCTTTTGGGAATAGAAAATCCCCCGAAATAGCAGATCATATTTTTTATACAAAAAAAATAAGGGTCGATGATGATTATACTTCACTTTGGCAAGCTGGATTCGATGACAATAAGAAGCTATGCCGAAGGATGATAGCAGAAGTTAATTCTCCAGGGCTTCCTCCAGGAAATTATCCCAGCTCAAAAGGTCAGATTAAAATTGACAATGGCGGTCTTTATTTTTATTATCATAGCTCTTTTAATCCTGTAGAGTGGGATGATAGCACTTCTTTAAAAGAAGAAAGAGCAGAATTAGATGTTTGGTCTTGGAATGAGAAACAGATTCAGACACAACAGGCAAGAAGGTTTAAACGGGAAAAGCAACCTCAATACTTGGCCTATTATTCTTTTAAGAATAATAGTATCCGTTGTATTGGGAACCCTAAGTTTCCAAATGTGGTATTTGATGAAAATCATAATCATAATTGGGCAGTAAGACATTCTCAAAAGCCTTATCAGAGGCAATATTCATATGATGTACAACTCCCTTATGATTTGGAATTTTTCTCATTAACCAATGGTGAATCATTAAAAATTGGAGATTCACTGATTCTTGCCAGACCTCCAACAATGAATCCTGGTGGGAGTGCTGTTGCTTACTATCGAATGGATAAGCGGTTTTGGGAAATAGCGTTTATTGATAGTTCTCTATTTGGGGAAACTATTGTAAAACGAGTTGAAGTTCCAATATCAAAACCTGTATGGAATGAAGAGCACGATAGCCCTTCTTACCCATATCCATACGGCTCTCCTGGATGGTTGTCATCTGGAGATTTGGTCGTTTATGACGCATATGATATTTGGGGATTTAATTATAAAACCAGGGAGTTAGAGGATCTCACAAATTCTTCTGGTCGTAATACTGAATCTCGAATGCGAGTTTTGAATTTAGAGCCTGAAATTGATGAGTATCTAAACCTTAAAAAAGGTATCGATAATAGCAATCGAACTCTTACTATTCAAACTTTTCATGAGCCTTCAAAATCCTCAGGGATAATGATGCTTGATTTGGAGAGTAAAAGGTTTAATACTTTGTCTTATGGCAACTTTAAGAACACTCGCTTTCGTCGAGCGAAATACGCAAACTACTTTTTGTTCTCTCAAGAAACTGTTGAGTCATCCCCTAATTTATTCAGTTATAATCTAATTGAAGACTCAGCTTTTGAGAGGGGAAATCAGTCTTTAAGGCTGACCAATTTGAATCCTCAGCAGGATAGTTTCATTTGGCCAAAAGTTGAAATGATCAACTACCGGGCTTTTGGGAAAAAGATGCAAGGGTTACTTTACACCCCAGAAAACTTAAGTTCTGATCAAAGTTTGCCAATGATCGTTTATTTCTATGAGTCTTATTCGGATAGGCTCCACGATTATAAAACACCTGCGCCGAGTGCTTCAACAATAAATGTTACTTGGTTTGTCAGTAATGGCTATGCAGTCTTTATTCCAGATATCATTTACAAAGAAGGGCAACCAGGAATGAGTGCATTAAAGTGCATTAATAGAGGCGTTGATCGAGTCTTAAAAGTCCATAAAATAATTGATCCTAAGCGAATAGGAATCCAAGGTCAAAGTTGGGGCGGGTATCAAACGGCTTTCGTTATTACTAGAACAGACCGTTATGCATGTGCCATGGCTGGAGCTCCCGTGAGCAATATGTTTTCTGCTTATGGAGGAATTCGGTATGGAAGTGGGATGTCTCGACAATTTCAGTATGAAAAGACTCAAAGTCGAATCGGTGCAACTCCATGGCGTCGATTCGATTTGTATAAAAAAAACTCTCCGGTATTCTTTGCAGATAATGTAGATACGCCACTTATGATAATGCATAATGATCAGGATGGAGCAGTCCCATTTACTCAAGGTATAGAGTTGTTTATGGCACTACGTAGATTAGAAAAGCCCGTTTGGATGTTAGTATATAACGGCGAGCAGCATAATTTAAAAAAGCGTGCTAATCGATTAGATTTGTCAAACCGTATGGGGCAATTTTTTGATCATTATCTTAAGAGCTCATCAAAGCCAGACTGGATGTCAAAAGGAAGACCTTTAACCGAGAAACCAATTCAAAAAAAATAAGTAAATATGAATATTCAAGAAGCAATAAATCATCCTGACTCCACGATATTAGATGTTAGAAGAGAAGATGAATTTGAAGAAGGGCATGTCCCAAATTCAATAAATATTCCTCTTCATGATATTCCGGATAATATTGATCGTATCAAAAAAATGTCAACCCCATTAGTCCTATGCTGCAAGTCTGGGGGAAGAAGTGGTCAGGCTCTTTTACTTCTCAAGTCTCAGGGATTGTCTGAATTGCAAAATGGAGGTGGCTACACAGATGTTTTGAAACTCAAAAAATAAATATGTTCAGCATTAAATTTTTAAAATATCAAATTTCAAGACCCTATTTATTTACTCTGTTGATTTATACATCTCTTTTATGCTCTTGTAATTCATTTGATAGGGTTAATATGAATTCGGAGGTTAGGATCTCGGAGGAGTTAACACCATCTCAGTTTGAGATATATATTCAAGATAATCATTTGATTGATGTAAGAACACCAGAGGAAGTAGATCAGGGAATTATAGAGGGAGCCATAACGATAAATTATTACGATAACGATTTTGTTCAGCAATTGGATTCTTTGTTCGGCGACAATAAGTCTCAGGAGATCTATCTGTATTGCCGTAGTGGGGGTCGTAGTCTCAAAGCTTTAAATGTTCTAAAGCGATATGGGTTTTCAAATGTTCATCACCTCAAAGGTGGAATAAGATCTTGGAGTATATTCAAGGGAAAATAAAAGCGTAATTATGGAATTACCTTGGTGATCTTACCACAAAAGATTGTGGGTATTTTTCTCGCCATTTTTTTAATTTAAATTCTGCTGCGAGTTTAATTGAGAATAACCCTACTGAAATTTTAAAATTGGGTTCATCAAAGTGAAGCATCAAATTCGTAGAATCTAATAATCCATTATAAATTTTCATTGCTTCTTTTCTAGTTCCGCTGAAAACCTGTATGGTATATCGTTCGATATTTCCAGATTGATTACTTGCGCCTTCCAAAGAAAGTTTTTTCACATGGGAACTCCAGGCCGAATCTAATACTGATCCTGAAATTATTATGATGCTATCATTTGTCTCTCGGTTAAAATGCCCATTAGTTTGCAAAGTATCTCCTTCCATCGCAAAAGAGAGGATAGAGGTGAAATAAAAGGTTAAAATATTCAGATATTTCATTGAAATACAAAGGTGAGGAAAAAGTGAAGATTATTTATTATTTAGAAACATTTTAAATTAGTAATACACTGTTAAATAACAGCTATCCACCAAGAGGTTGTTTTGTACTTTTGTAACTCCTAAAAAGGGCTTATGAAAAGCTGTAGATTGTACATGTGTAAAGGTTTCTTGAATTCTTTGTTATTGCGGATATTCACTATTGTATTGACAATTAGTGCCTTATCGATTACCGCTAGTGCCGAAGTAGATGTTAATCTTGGCAAAAAACTGTTTAAATCGAACTGTGCTTCATGCCATAAGTTGGATAAAAAGATGATCGGCCCTGCTCTTTCTGGCGTTACTCAAAGAAGATCTGAGGAATGGTTACTTAGGTGGATTCGAAATAATGCTGAGTTAAGAGCATCTGGAGATGCCGATGCCAAGGCGATTTTTGAAGAGTACAATGGATCTGTCATGACAGCTTTCCCTGCTCTTTCTGATGATGATATAAAAAGCATTTTAGCATATACGGATGCAGTACCAGCTGTTGTGATTCCAAAAGATGTCCCATCAGCTCAACCAGTTGCTGAGCCGGCGAATGATTTATTCCTGATGTATGTTTTGGGCGCCTTCTTGACACTGTTCATCATACTTCTTCTTCGAATAAGAAATACTTTGAAGCAAATTAATGGGGATAATTCTTCAACAGTTATTCAAGATTTTAATGCCTTAACTCAATGGTTAATTGGAAATAAACGTTTCATGACTGCAGCTACAATCGTAGTAACTGTTGGGTTCCTTCATCAATTATTTTGGTTTTTAATGGGTATAGGGGTAGAAGTGAATTATCAGCCAATTCAGCCCATTGCTTTTAGTCATAAGATCCATGCTGGAGAAAACCAAGTTGACTGTAATTACTGTCATACTTCTGCACGTCAATCGAAACACTCTGGTATACCTTCTACAAATGTCTGTATGAATTGCCATATGTACATTGATGGCACTGAAATTTTAAATGATGCAGGTCTCCCAAAATATGCAGGAGAACGTTCGCCTGAAATATCAAAAATATATGCCGCAATTGGATGGGATGCAGAAAATAGATCTTATATCGAAAACTACGAGCAAAAGCCTGTAAGATGGATTCGAATTCATAATTTACCAGATCTAGTATATTTTAACCATGCTCAGCACGTAACCGCTGGTGGAGTTGAATGTCAAACCTGTCATGGACCAATCCAGGAGATGGATGTTGTTTATCAATATTCAGAATTGACCATGGGCTGGTGTATTAATTGTCACCGGGAAACTGAAGTTAATACCGCGAATGGGTATTATGCTGACCCCGTAAATGGTGGAAAAAGCATAAATGAACGCCTTGCATCAAAGTTTCATGATGAAATCATTACTGTTGAAAAAATTGGAGGTCTAGAATGTGGTAAATGTCACTATTAACTATTTAACATGGCTATAGAAAAAGTTTATTGGAAAGGATTTGATCATCTGGCAAATACAGAAGTTTCAAAGCGTCTGTCGGAAAATGAATTTTCGGAAGATATTCCTATTGATCAATTTCTGGGAGATGATAATCTTATGGCTAACTCATCAACTAGCCGTAGAGATTTTTTAAAATATTTAGGTTTTTCCACAGCAGCAGCAACTTTAGCTGCATGTGAGCAGCCAATAATTGAGAGTATTCCCTACGTCGTAAAGCCAGATAGTTTAACTCCAGGGATGCCAACCTATTATGCTACGACTTATGTGGATGGTCAGGATTTTGCATCAATTTTAGTCAAAACTCGGGAAGGGCGACCGATAAAAATTGAGCCAGGAGATAAGACTCGCTTTAACTGGGGAACTAATGGAAGAGCTCAAGCTAGTGTGCTTTCTCTTTATGACTCCTCTAGATTAAGGGAACCTATCAAGAATGATATACAAACTGATTGGGCCACAATCAGTAGTGATTTAAAAAATGCCGTTGAAGAATCGGTAAATGATGGAAAGCAATTCATGTTGCTTACCGGTTCAATTTTTAGTCCTTCTTTCAAGTTAGTCGTTGAGGATCTACGACAGACGTATGCAAATTTTGTTCATGTTGAAATTGACGCAGTTTCATCTTCTGAAGTATTGGATGTTTGGGAAGGTTTAACTGGTGTAAGAGCACTGCCATGCATAGACTTTATGGCTGCGAATCTAGTTGTCTCTTTCAATGAAGACTTTCTTTCCTCCGGAACACCTCAACAAGTAGCTTCAGATTATGCTTCTCGCAGAAAGCCAGGGAGAGGAATGCTTCGTCATATTCAGATTGAATCAAATCTAAGTTTAACCGGATCAAACGCGGATAAGCGTATTAAAATTAAACCTTCTCAAGTAGGTTTGTCATTATCTTATCTTTTAAAAAGGGTTTCAGGTTCAAATCATTCTGTTGGTAAAATTGAGAAATTTTTGAAAAATCAACTCGATAGTATTGCAAAAGAATTGATATCGTCAAAGGGAAAATCAGTTGTCTTGGTTGGCGGGAATTCGGGAGCTAATGCATATTTATCAGCGGCTTTGAATGCTGCATTAAAAAATATTGGTACTACTATACGCCCTGATAAACCTATTTACTTAAGGTCAGGCAATGACCGTGCTTTTCAAAATGCAATTGCGGACATGAATGCTGGTAGTGTTGGCACTGTAATAGTTGCAGGGCCAAACCCCGTTTATAATAGAGTTGGTTTTGACTCTGCTTTGAAAAATGTTAATTATTCTTTGAGTTTAAACGATCGTTTTGATGAAACTGCTGGCGCAACAACTGCAGCAGCACCTGTTCCTCATTATTTGGAGTCATGGGTGGATTATATCCCTACCAATTTAGACTTTTCAGTTTCTCAACCAGTTATACGGCCTCTCTTTAATAGTAAGCCCACAATAGAAGTATTGTCTGAATTATTGGGGATAAACAAATCCGCTAAAGATTTAGTCAAGGAAAGTGTTTTGGCTCAGGGATTGAATTGGTCTCAAACCTTACATGATGGCGGCGCTTCGTTAAAAATTGATGCACGGATTCCATCTTTTATAGAAATCTCAGAACGTTCACTTGCAGGTTTAGAAATTGCAATGGAAACGGCTGGTTCAGTGGATAGTGGTCCAATGGAATTAGCTTTATACCAAAAGACTGTTGGTGCTGGTTATCAATCAAATAACCCTTGGTTACACGAGTTGCCAGATCCTATTTCAAGGGTTTGTTGGGATAACTATTTAACGATTTCTGCATCTGATGCCCTTAGTATGGGGTTTGTCAACGAGACCCAAAGTAATGGAGCTCTAGATGGTAGCTTAGCTGATATACAAGTAGGCGAGCGAGTTCTAAATAATGTACCTGTATTAATTCAACCAGGTCAGGCTTCTGGTACAGTTGGTTTGGCTTTAGGTTATGGTAGAAGCCAAGTCGGAAAAGTTGCAGACGGACTTGGAGTTAATGCTTATGCTCTTAATCTTTTAAAGGGTTTTGGAGTTGTAAAAATAATTCCTGTTGAAGGTATGCATGAATTTGCATCTACTCAATTAGGTAATACAATGATGGGACGGAAAATTGTTAATGAGGTGTCATTATCTGACTTCATTAATGACCCCAAAGGTTCATCATGGAATGAAAAGCCAACATATCACACTCTTGATGGCACAATAAGTGCAGATGAGGCAAACCTCTGGGAAAACCATGATCACGAAACTATGCACATGTGGAACATGAGTATTGACCTAAATAGTTGTCATGGTTGCGGAGCCTGTGTAATTGCCTGTCATATTGAAAATAATGTCCCAGTAGTAGGGAAAGAGGAGGTTCGTAATTTTAGAGATATGCACTGGTTGCGTATTGATAGATACTACTCTTCCGATATGACACCAGAACGGGCTGATATGGAAGATGTTGGTGTTGTAAAAAAATATGCTGAAATGGAAAAACCTGGTGTGAGCCCTGAGGTTGTTTTCCAACCAGTGATGTGTCAGCATTGCAACCATGCTCCTTGTGAGACTGTATGCCCTGTTGGCGCGACAGTGCACTCAAGAGAAGGACTCAACCACATGGCATATAACCGCTGTATTGGTACCAGATATTGTGCAAATAACTGCCCATATAAGGTTAGAAGATTTAATTGGTTTAATTACCAAAAGAATGAGCAATTCTCATCTGTAAACCCAGCTCAAGATGATCTTGGGAGAATGGTTCTTAATCCCGATGTTACTGTCCGCTCAAGAGGAGTAATGGAAAAATGTACCATGTGCATACAAAATATTCAATACGGAAAATTAGAAGCGAAGAAAGCGGGAAGGCCACTTAAGGATAGAGAAATAAATTGCGCCTGTGAATCTGCTTGCGATACTGGCGCAATTACATTTGGTGATGTCAATCTGCCTAATAGCGCTGTCCAAATTGCAAAAAATGATAGTCGATCATACCATCTTCTTGAAGAGGTTGGTACTCAGCCTTCAGTATTTTATCAAACTAAAGTTCGAAATCGAGTTTAACGGAGAAATAGGGAATTATGCATTATGAATCTAACGTCCGTGAGCCTCTTATACTAGGTGATAAATCTTACACAGATATCACCAATGATGTTGCTCGCCCTATAGAGACTAAAGCTCCAAGGTTATGGTGGATTGCCTTCTCGATAGCTTTTACTATGATGCTTTGGGGCTTTGGATGTATTGCTTATACCATTGGAACGGGAATTGGTGTTTGGGGTTTAAATAAGACTGTTGGTTGGGCTTGGGATATTACAAATTTTGTCTGGTGGGTTGGTATTGGCCATGCTGGAACTTTGATTTCGGCAGTACTACTTCTTTTCCGTCAAAAATGGAGAATGGCGATAAATCGATCGGCAGAGGCAATGACAATCTTTTCTGTTATTCAGGCTGGGCTATTTCCCTTGATCCATATGGGAAGGCTATGGCTAGCCTACTGGGTATTCCCATTTCCAAATCAGTATGGCTCTCTCTGGGTTAATTTCAATTCACCTTTACTCTGGGATGTTTTTGCGATTTCGACTTATTTAACCGTTTCAACTGTTTTTTGGTACACTGGTCTTATCCCAGATTTTGCTATGATTCGTGATAGAGCCATCAACCCTCTCCAGAAGCATATTTATCGAATTCTTTCTTTTGGTTGGGGAGGCAAAGCCAAAGCATGGCAAAGATTTGAAGAAGTATCATTGGTGCTTGCCGGTCTGGCAACTCCACTTGTTTTATCTGTTCATACCATTGTTTCTATGGACTTTGCAACTTCAGTAATTCCAGGATGGCATACAACTATATTCCCTCCCTATTTTGTTGCTGGAGCAATTTTCTCTGGATTTGCTATGGTTAACACCCTTCTTTTAATAGTTCGGAAAATTTTTAAAATGGAAGACTATATAACGATTCAACATATTGAGATGATGAATATTGTTATTATGGTAACGGGTTCAATTGTTGGAGTGGCATATATAACAGAGCTTTTTATCGCTTGGTATTCAGGAGTCGAGTATGAGCAATACGCATTTTTAAATAGAGCAACTGGTCCTTATTGGTGGGCTTATTGGTCGATGATGACTTGCAATGTTTTTTCTCCCCAATTTATGTGGATAAAGCGGTTACGAACAAACCTTATTTTCACTTTTATCATTTCTATTGTTGTAAATATTGGAATGTGGTTTGAAAGATTTGTGATTATTATAACTTCTTTGCACCGCGACTATCTGCCTTCTTCGTGGGCAATGTTTTCACCAACATTTGTTGACATAGGAATCTTTTTAGGCACCATAGGCTTTTTCTTTGTTTTGTTTTTACTTTATGCTAGAACTTTTCCAGTGATTGCTCAGGCTGAATTGAAAACAATTTTAAAATCTTCAGGGGACTCCCAGAAACAATATCACGATCCAAATGGCACACACTGATAATAGCCCCTTAATTAGAGCGATATATACAGATGATGATGTGGTATTATCAGCTGTAAAAAAATTACGCGAAAAAGGAATGAAAATCAAAGAGGTTTATTCTCCATTTCCTATCCACGGACTAGATAAAGCTTTGGGCCTAAAGGAGACTAGAATTGCTATGGCAGCTTTTATGTATGGATTATTTGGCTTAACAGTTGCAATTGCCTTGACCGCATATACAATGAATTTTGACTGGCCTCAAAATATCGGAGGAAAGCCCAGTATGACATGGGGGGCTAATATGCCAGCGTTTGTTCCTATTTTATTCGAATTAACAGTTTTTTTTGCCGCTCATTTAATGGTTTGGACTTTCATGATAATCAATAGACTATATCCGGGTGCAAAAGAACAGAATCCTGACCCTCGAACAACTGATGATCATTTCATGATTGAGGTACATTCAGTAAAAGGGGTAATGGATGTTTTAAAAGCATCTGGGGCAAAAGAAATTTCTGAAGCTTAAATATGATGATGAAATTAGATACACTTAAAATTATATTGGCTTCTGGTTTATTGATTGGAGTTATGGCCTCATGTAATAGTGACAAAACAACTCCAGGTTATACTTATATGGATGATATGTATCGATCACCAGCTATCAAGACATATGAACCTTCATCAGATAATCCCAGACAGACATCTTCACTAACTCCAGTCGAGGGCACTATTTCAAGAGGATATGTGCCTTATGATCTACCTAATACAAATAAAGGTTATGAAGATTCAAAATCAAATACTTCGGTGCCAGCTAATTTTTCAGCTTTAGATCCTCAAGAAGGAAAAGAATTATATGGTCAATTCTGTTCTCATTGCCACGGGGATAAAGGAGATGGAAATGGTATTCTCATGGAGCGTGAGAAAATTCTAGGTATACCGGGATATGGTCGAGATCGTTTACCTGATATTACGCCAGGATCTATCTATCATGTTATAATGCATGGAAAAAATAATATGGGCTCGCATTCATCTCAATTGAATTACGACGAGCGTTGGAAAATAATCAAGTACGTCTTGAAGCTTCGAGAGGATCAATCTGCAATATTGGCTGAGGCCACCGCTGCTAAATAACTTAATGCTGAATACGATGTTTGTTTTTACTTCAAAAGCCAAAATTTTAGCTATATCCCTTACGATCGTTGGTCTAATTATGATACTTATAGGATTTAACACTCCTGTAACTCATGATTCACCCCAATCCCATGCTGTAGTTTCACATGCTGGTGATGTTCATGTTGGTGATGTTCATGTTGGTGATGTTCATGCTGGTGATGTTCATGCTGGTGATGTTCATGCTGGTGATGTTCATGCTGGTGATGTTCATGCT
>MDSY01073679.1_pt1 | contig 13877 bp, 8 predicted proteins | sample 811131 | NCBI WGS metagenome assembly MDSY01 (sample SAMN05326643, study PRJNA326480) | marine metagenome | isolation source: seawater | place: Atlantic Ocean: South West | collected 2010 | reverse complement strand
GTCGACGGTGACGTACGACGTCTTTTGACAGCCCTGGGAGATCAGCAGTGATCAGGAACTCTTTCCGTTTTTCAAGAACGTCGCACGGGAAATCCAATTTAGCAGGGAGGTTCCGAACCGCGTCGGGGTGGCCGAACATCGAGTCCCTCATGTGCTCTAGTTCTGTGGAATTAGACATCGTACGCAGGAACCGTTTCAGCGACGGGGGGAGGTACGGGAACCGTTTGGGGACGAATAGGGCTTAGTAGAGGTATTAAGATGTGCAACTCAGTACTCGTGAGACAAAAGAGGGCTTGGAAGAATCACCGTGTACGTACCGTTCATCACCCGCTGCATTTCGTAGTCCACGTCCGAGAGCGGCGACATCGCGAGCGGCGAGAACATCGAACCCATCAAGCCGCCCAGGCCGCCCGAGGGTCTGCGGCGAACAGACATCTTGCTGGGGGGCGGAGGCGCCACGGAAGGAGGTTGCTGCTGCTGCTCTTGCTGCTGTTGCTGTGAGGGTTAGGGGTTAGGGGTTAGGGTTACATGGACGAGAGAGGTGAAGGTGAGCTCGGCAAGAAAAAAAAAGAAAAAAAAACGTTTCCAAGCGAAAGTTGGTTCCGAGAAAACCAAAGCCACGACACGTTTCTAGGTCTTGGCTGGAAACATGTCGAGCGCGTTCTTCGCGCGATGTCACGGACCACGTACATCGACGCGATGTTTCGTTCGACGCGAGACTGAAGTGTGCTTGGAAGACGTTCCTCGTTTTGTGCGTCGCGTGATGAGCGGAAGACGCGCGACGAGGGGTTGGAAACACGGGGTTTCAAGGGACGGACCTCGGCGCTAGAAGCGGTCGTCACCGCGCGTGTTCCTCTGCGCGCGACACGGCGCGCCAGGGAAACGGGCAGGCGAACGGCGACGCGGGAGGTGGTCAGAGCGAAGGTCATGGTTGTGCAAAGGGGGGGATTTGGGGGACGGTGGTGTGCGTTGAACTGACACGACAAAGGAAACGTCGTTGCTTTAGAAGAGAAGAGAAAGAAAAGAGTGCACGTTCCGAGAAATTCTTAATGGTCAAAATACATAAAAAACATGTCATCATCATCGCTGCTCGTCGCTGCTGTCATCATCTTCCACAATCTCGTCCCGTCCGTTCATTGAGGGCGATTTCAACGAAGACCCGCTTCCCTTCACGGGGCTCGCCGGCTCCACTTTGGATAGCGCGTTCGCACCCGGGGGAGGTAAACTCTTTTTACTTTTGCTTTTTCCCCCGCCAAAGCACCCGCCGAAACACCCGCCGCTGGTTGGCGAATCAGGCGCGTCGTCGTCGTACAGCGCGGCCAAGTCAGATAGATTCGCCGCGGTCTGGAACGTCTCGATACCTTGTGTTTCTCGAACAGAAGCAGGAGCTGCGTGTGCGCCTTGAACAATAGAATCTTTCTCTACAGACGCTTGCTCTTTTTGTTTCGGCGACGAGTCTTTTGATGGTACTTTTGACGATACTTCCTCCGCCACCGCGGCTTCCGCGGCGTCCGCTGCCGCTGAAACTTTGCTCGACATGTTGGCCATCATCTCCTGCTTCCTGTCTTGAACGTTGGCCTTAGTGCCATTTGTGGTCTTACCGTTCTTCTTCTTCATTTGGTTCTCAAGCGCCACTTCCTGCGCCGCCTGCGCGTTGACCGCCGCGGTTACCTTCTTCACGTCCCCCTCGTTCTTGACGCTGTAAAACTCGAGCTCCACGTGCAGTCTGCCACTACTCGTCTCTTCAAGCTCGTCGACTCTTTTTAGAACTCGTGACGCTTGACCCGCGAGCAATAAGATCTGCCCAATCACGCGCTTCACATCCAGTGACATAACCCCCATGTACTCCCGCTTTCCGTCGCTGTCCCAGTCCCACACCTCAAGCCGCAGCCGCGTTTTGTTCTCAAGCTCCGCCATGCCGATCACAAAGTCAAACTCCTCATCCCACACAGGGTTCAGGGTTTCGCGTTTTGTGGATGACTTGTGGAGCTGCTTTCCCACTGACAGCTTGACGAATGGGTCAGATCGGCCGTTCGCATCCTTGCTCACCATGTTGTCGCCTCTTAAAAGTCGAACGTGCAGCACGCCACAGAACTGTGCCAAGTCGCCGCCGCTGATAATATCCTCCAGGCTCATGCCTCTTACCTTTTCAATCTGCGCCTCCTTCTCTTCCTCCACATCGAAGGGTAGGTACTTCGCCGAGAACTCGATTTCAGGCACTATGAGCTTACCGTGCGCATCTCGTTTCGACGATTTAAACGCCCGCGCCATTTTAGACGTCGTGTCGAACATTGAGGTTTTGCGTTCCAACAATTCCAAGCTCACGTCAACGTCGATTCCAGGTTTATCCACCAACTGTCCGACTTCATATTCTACTTGGCCTAGAGTAGACTGGGCAGTCTTCTTCAGTCTCTTCTGCCCCTCGATCGTCGAGTGCATTTCAGTGGATTTCTCCGCCTTGCTCATCTTCGTGCTTTCGAGTTTCTCCTCAAGAAGCTCATCGCGCGTTTTTTTGTGGAGCTCGTCGTCCTCAGCGCCGCTCTTCTTTTTCGATCGCGACACGCCCAACGTCCGCTTGCCTTGTTCCTTGATGTTCTTGTACGTGGTGGTGGTGTCCACGACGCAGAGTGTTAATTTCGCCCCGCGAATATCATGCACTCTGACATCAAAACTCTCCTCGCCGTACTCAGGGTCCTGGCCGTTGCCCTCCTTCGTCGCCCTGATGACTTTCGGCCGGCCGTACTCCCCGTCCGTCACGACGAGCTCCACCGCCGGTCGCATCTTTGACGCTGATTTCAACCGGTCGTATTGGGGGAGGTTATACGCCCTTTTAATTGTGATCCGCACGATACCTGAATTCGAAACAGACTTCGCCCCCAAGTCGTTCGTGATCCCTATATCCAGCTTGTTAGGCCACACCATTAAATTCACCAGCACGTTTTTAATAAGATTGGTGAGTAACTTTTCGATAAACGGAAACGCGGTGATATCCCCTCCAATTAACCTTAAGTTAAAGTTAATCGTGGGTTTGCCGATGAACGCGATTTGCATCGCGCTGAACGAGGGCCACCAGTCGCACAAAGGGCCGAACACGATGCGCACGACGCCGAAGAACTCAACCTTCTCAATCGCGATGGGCAGCGTTAGGCCCATGAACTGGACGTCCAGCTGGACCTCCGGGTCGGTCGCCGCCCATTTCGTTTCGATATCCAAACCAACCTCGTTCGGGACCTCGGTCACTGCTTTGATGCTCACGAAAGTCAGCGGCGATATCCCAAGCGTGAACTTCGTGAACTTCATCTTCACCTTGGCGCCCTCCACTAAGCGGTTCAGAATAGGCTCTACAGATGAGACGACTGAGTTGGAAATTGCCCTGTTCAGGAAAGGCCACCAAGCCAAAGCTGCCCTATTTAACCAAGCAGCTCTCTCCCTCGCTGGAAACATGATCCACTTCGGAAGCCACCCGATTATCTTCTTCAAGTTCTTCGGTGTCAAAATCGTCTGGTCGTACGTCTCGTCGTTCAGCGCGCGGATTATGTGATTCGTCGTGACTTCCGGTTTGGAAGGGGCGATCGCTTTTGTGATCCAGCCGAGCATGAAGGCGATGAAAAGAAGTACACATCCGATCGCGACGAACCCGATGTTCTCGGGGGTCACGATGTACTCAACGACGCCCTTCTTGACGGACACCGGGTCGGGGAACAGGGAAACCATCGTGTCAGGTGACGTGAAGCCGTTCCAATTAGTCGTCAAATTACGTAACGAACTCGATTGGGTGAATTCCGAACTTCGACAATTCCTATGGGGTCAAGACCACGGTGTGGGTTTACGCCACGTGCTGGTGGCTCGACCACGGTGTCGACTAACGCGGGCGGGCTGCGCGTGGGGGTGTGAGTGCGGTGCGTACCCTCGCGGTGGGCAACCCGGCGATCCAATGTCAAATTATCGATTTGCCAACAGAAACTGCATGGGTGATTAGGGGCGAAGAGCAGTCGTGGCTTTTTTTCTCGTTGTAACGCATTTCTCGGAAGTCTCGACGCACAACGACGCGCACGACGACACCCTCCACTATGGGCGGTAAGAACGCTCGCGCGCGAAGGAAACAGCGTCGCGTTGCTAACGCGGCTAGCGTGGCTAACGCGGGCGAGGCCATCCCCGGCCTTCCCAACCACCTCGTCGTCGCGCACATTCTCAGATCCGAGTACTTTGACGATCCCGCAGATCTCGCACGGCTTCCAGCGGTGAGCAGTGCGATGCGCGACACGATGGCGGCGACGGGGCTTCAGTTTGAAGAGCCGGATGACCCTAAAGAGGCCGTATTTCGCGGATGTTTAAGCGCGGTGCAGCGCATGTACAGGACAGGTCGTCTGCCTATTACAAAATACCTCTGTTTCTCAGCAGCGAGGAGAGGACATCTCGATGTTCTGAAGTGGGTGCGCGCGAACGGGTGCCGGTGGAACAACGATGTGTGCAACTTGGCGGTGATGTACGGGCACTTTGAGATGTTGAAGTGCGCGCGCGCGAACTGCGCACCGTGGAACGAGATGACGATCTCGGATTTTTGCAGCGAAGACCGACCTGAGATGCACGAGTGGTTGCGCGTGAACGGGAGCAAGTACTAAGACTCCGAAGAGGACGAGGTCAGCAAGGACACCGAAGAGAGCGAATGAGACGAGCAATAACAACGCTACCCAGCTACGGCGCGTCCCCCGTCCCCCCCGCGAACGTATACACCACCTTTGAAACTTCCTTGGCTAACGAATCCGCCCCTTCCCGCGTCGCCGCTTCGGCGTAGACGCGAACCACGTCTTCTGTTCCGCTGGGTCGGGCGAACGCCCGAGCGTCGTTGCCAAACTCGGAAACCTTCGCGTCAATCGCTTGTTGCATGCCACTCGGCGTCATGCATCTTCGCTCCGCATCCGTCGTAGTGATAACGCTCCGGTCTTGAACCTTCACCTTGACTTGCTTCGACGGCAAGTCCGAATACATCGTGTTCCAATCCCGCAACCCCCATCGCTTCGCCTGTAAAATCGCCTCAACCACCAAAACACCAGAAAGCGCGTCCCCCACCGCAGGGTTGATCGCCTCCGTCAAAGCTAATAAGGATTTCAACGCGCGTAAGGCATCAGCAGGTAGTGAGCCATCCCTGTTCTCTGCGACTGTTCGTATTCTATCAATAGCAGTTTCCGAGAACAACGCCGTGCCGTGCCCGTTGGCTTCGAAGTAAACCCCCACGTCGAACGCCTCCGCTGCCGGGTGAAGCCACTTCACCCCCGTCGGCGTGCACTTGGTTTTCATTTTTAGCACCTGCTCGATGTACTTGGTTGAGGCTCCATTCGCGTACGCGGTCTGCACTACACCCACGTCCAGGGGGTTTTTGGTCACAGGGTCGAGTAATGACTCGCCGCATCTTTTTAGAAGGCCGGACACGTGCGTCGCGACTAGCGCGGCGATTTTGTCGCCGTCCAGAAGCGTCGTTTTTTTATTCTCGTCTGTGTAGAAATAAACCAGCCGATCCGCGTCGCCGTCGATGGAGACGCACTTTGCGTTTGACGGTAACGCATCGAACCCACCAAATTTAGGCGGCTTCTGTTCCTTCTGCACGTAGTCCGCGCCGACTTGGTTGTTCAGGGTGCCGGGGGTGCCTTCGTGGTTGTGTAATTTAATAGGGATGGAGACTCCGGTTTCCTCGACTGCGTTTATCAATTTTGTAAACTTACCAGCGCCCACGCCGTTCGCGCAGTCCACGAAAATAGGTTCCACAGGAGAAGAGTCATCATGATCCCCGTTTTCCTTGAGTAAGCTGGCGTACCCTTGCGCTAGACGTTTGTAATACGCCTCCTCCGTGTTCGGCGCTCCCCTGTAACTCGCGTACACGGCGAAGTGGCCTTGGGGGGTGGTGTTGAGGCCCAAATCATCTACTGTCGCGCCCGCCGCTTTGGCGCCCGCCAGCGCTGCTTTGGCGAGCTCCGGACCAGTGGGCCGCGTGTCCCTCGCCAGGAACACGTAAGGGATGTTACCAGCGTCCAGCCCTGGTGGTGGCGGCGGGTGCAGCGACTCCGCGGGTTCATCCAACGCCAACAGTTTCTCAAGCACCCGTTTCATCTCATCGTCACTCTCCGCGTTCGCCAAAGACTCCGCGTCTGCTTCCCATGAGGTGGGTAACATCCCGCCCGTGCAATCAACAAGCTTGATGCCATTGTCGAATTCGGGGTTGTGGCTCGCGGTGATCACGATGCCGCACGCCCGGCCAGTCACACGCGAGCGAACCGCGGCCAAAGCGCCGCTGCGGAACACGGTGGAATTTAAAGTTGTGCCCACCGTGCGGAACCCCGCGGTGCCGTACGAGAAACGCATCTGGGTTCCATCGGGGTTTTGTGGGGGGGGATACGCTTTCGCCGCGGTGAGAAACACGGCGATGTCCATCCTTTTAACACGTGTGCCTTGCGTGGTGTGGGAGGGAATGACTCCCTCTAACGCACTGTAGAAAGTGAGTACCTATTTGCGATTTGCCCACGAAAATAAAAACATCGACGCGAGGAGCGCGCCTGGAATCTCGGAAACCCTAAATGCGATCAAAAGCGCCGTCGTCGCAGGTACTCTCCCTCTTTCAGCCCCGCGCGCGTCACGACCCCGGGTAAACAAAATCAAAATGGCTCCTGCTGCTCTCCCCATGGTGTCCGTCCAAGGCGGCGGCTCCGTCAAGCTCCCCGAGGTGTTCCTGTCGCCCATCCGCCCGGATATCGTCAACGACTGCCACACCGGTACGTAAAGATTGTTTTGCCAGCCTTCCGTCCCGGAATCGAGCCCCGTAAGGTGGCATGCAGCGCGGATTCGAGCATATTCACGTGCATTATACTCTTTAGATACCACGCCCTTTGATCCCGCGCTTTGATGCCACCGCCCAAGCATCGCATGATGCACACGACGACCTTCCGTAAGTCGCGATGACGGAACTTTCTGAACTGACTGACAATCTCGTCCCCACACCAACCCACAGGCATGGCGAAGAACAACCGCCAGGCGTACGCCGTGTCCAAGACTGCTGGTCATCAGACCGCGGCTGAGTCTTGGGGTACCGGGCGCGCGGTGTCTCGTATCCCCCGTGTTCCCGGTGGCGGTACCCACCGCGCCGGTCAAGGTGCGTTCGGTAACATGTGCCGCGGAGGCCACATGTTCGCGCCCACCAAAACCTGGAGAAGGTGGCACCGCCGCGTGAACCTGAAGCAGAAGCGCTACGCGGTCTGCTCCGCGCTCGCCGCGTCCGCGGTGCCCTCGCTCCTCATGGCCAGGGGCCACGCCGTAGAGACCATCCCCGAAGTCCCGCTGATCATCGATGAAGCCTCAGAGTCCATCTCCAAGACCGCCAAAGCGGTGGAGCTGTTGAAATCCATCGGCGCCTACGCCGACATCGAAAAGGTGAAGGACTCCAGAAACCTTCGCTCCGGCAAGGGTAAGATGCGTAACCGCAGATACGTCCAACGCCGCGGGCCTCTCATCGTGTACGACGCGCACGGCGCTGGCGGCGCGCCCAAGATGGTGCAAGCCATGCGCAACATCCCCGGTGTTGAGTTGTGCGCCGTCGACAGGCTCGGTCTCCTCACCCTCGCCCCCGGCGGCCACCTCGGCCGGTTCATCATCTGGACCAAGGGTGCGTTCGAAAAGCTCGATTCCATCTACGGCACCGCCGCGGCCGCGTCCAGCGCGAAGAAGGGCTGGAAGCCCCCCGCCAACATCATGGCGGTTCCCGACCTCTCCCGCGTGATCAACTCCGACGAGATCCAGTCCGCGGTGAACGCGCCCAAGTCTGGCAAGAACAGGGCGCACGCCCCCCTCAAGCGCAACCCGCTCAAGAACAAAGCGGCCATGGACAGGCTCAACCCCTACGCCAAGGTTGCCGCCAAGATGCGCGCGGACGCGGAGGCGGCGTCCTCCAAGGCGAAGGCGGCGAAGAAGAACGCGGCGCGCTCTGAAGTCGGTGCCAAGTTCTACAGCGGCATGAAGCAGGAAAGCAACTACGAAGGCGAGCTGTTCGACAACTTTGCCACCTGGCTGCACGGCAAGCCCGAGGAGGAGGAAGCGTAAGCGGTTCAGGTTTAAAAAGCCTGAGCTTACGACGCGAGAACCGAGACGAGCGTGTCGATTGTAACGCCAGACTTGATTCTAAACAATGAGTGATCGCATTCGAAAAGCGCCTATCTATCTGTATCTCTCCATTGGAGTAGTAGTAATACTGTTTCTCTCTCGTTCTCATCTCGCCCTGAACCGAACACTGCCGAAGCGACCGCCACGACCGCGTCCACCCCGACCTCTTCCGCCGTCCACTCCCCTTTGACTGCCGCTAGTCGCCGTCATCCCTTTCGGCGGAAGCCTCGGAACCGCAACACCCTTGCACCGCAGGGTTTCAGTTAGGTGCTCCAAAACAGAAATAAGCTCTTTCGACGCGTTTGCATTTCCCGAAGTGGATTCAAACAGAAGCGCCGCGGTCGATTGCAAAGTTTCGACGTGCGGCGCGACGAGCGAAGTTAATTCGCCGCCGCGTTCCAACAACGCCACGGATTTAAGCAACTTTGACCCACCTAACGCTACTCGCACCAACCGCTCTCTTGGAGACAACGCGCTCCACCCGTTCGGTACGCAGTGCGACCCCCGGGGCACGGCGCGACATCCCCAGAAAGACTCAAAAGATTCAGAGGATAAAACGCTTGGTGTAGGACCCGTGTTCTCGAAACTCGATGACATCGTCGCGCCCGCCGGGAGCGATCTCCTTCCCCCGGCATCTGTGCCTCCAAAGTCGAATCTCGTCACGTCCCTGTGCTCCGTCGCGACCGCGCCGCGCTGGCGGTCAAGCGCGGCTGAACACAAAGCGCGGTGCTTTGCGATTTCTTTTGTGCGAAGCACGTCACCGTCACTCTCGTTGTTCTTTCGGGAAAGCGAGACGAAGGCGTTTTGCGTTTGGGAAGACGCGGCGGTTGACAGGGCGTCCAGAGATAAGGCGCAAATCGCACAGACGGCGACGGCTACTGAGCTGCGGAGCAGTCGTACCGCTGCGTGCGACGTGACCGACTCAAGTGCGGCTTTCTTAACCGCAGCGATTGATACTTGTTCGGTGCGCGCGGATTGCAGCTCCAACAAACAAGCGGCGGCCAACTCGCGACGCACTTTTGTCGCCTCGGCAGCCGCAGCAGCCGCCCGCTCGCGTTCCATCGCCGCCGCTCTCTGTGCCGCGGCTGCGGTGGCGGAGGCTGTGCCAGGAAATGGGAAGTACCCAGTGGATGCAGCGGGAGCGGGTGCGGGAGCGCGCTGGACCGGAACAGGCGCCGAGTAACTTGTCGCCGTTGCGCCCGTCCTTCCCGTTGCCACCACGTTGACGTTGATTCCCACCGCAACGTCGACCCTCGACGCCAACAATTCGAACATCTCCACCACCGCAACTCCAGCTTGGTGGTTCATGTCCCCGCCGTTTTCGTTGCAAACCGCGTTGAGAAGCATAACCCCCGGGGTTGACAGCGTCGCCGCGAAAACACTCGTCGAACGGAGCGAGGACGCGTCGGATGTGTTTCTGTTCAAGTCAAACCCGTCTGTTTTTTCCACGAGTCGTTTATACAGCCGCAACACAGAGAGCCACACCCGGGCGCACCTTCGTTGCGGCGCCGTGGGGTGCGTTTCTGTTGCGAGGAACTTTGGAATCAAGCTCCGGGTGACGAAGGAGGTCGCAGTTTCGTGTCTCGCGTCGCCAATTTCTGAAGCGGATTCCGCAAGCGCCGACGCCAGCGCGTCCAACACCCCGTCTTCGTTGGTAGTTGCGCCGTCCACCCCCAGGGTCCACTCCAGCGTCCCAACCGTACACGCGGCAAGGTCTCGTGTGGCGGCAGCGAACGCGTTCGCCAACGCGCTGTCAGCCAAAATCGGATCGACGATACTCGCGTCGTCGCATTGGCTATCGTCGCGCGCGGACGTCAAGCGCCGCGACATGTCCCACCGATTCATCGCACCAACCATCGCGCACCGCGCCGCGTCCGCCGCGTTACTTGATTTTGTATGACTCGGTAACTCAGGAATCCCGCAGGCGCCCGCTAAACCGGCGAGGGAGGCGAAAACGGGCGTCGACTGCGCGGCTGTTTCATTTTTATTACCAAACGTCCACGCGTCGGACGGCCACGCCCGCACGGTTCGTTTGGACACATCCGCCAGCCACCGTTGCGCACCGGAGACGGCGATTGAATGCGCTGCTATGTGTGAGGCATATTTTGAGCTGGAAACATTCAAAGTGGAAACATTCAAAGCGCGTTGAAGCAGTACGCTTTGTTGTGTCACGGAAGTGGAGAACGCAGTGGCGAGTTTGGCAATGGCGTTTGCGCCCGCAACGCCGCACTCACCGAGTTGCGCACCCACCATAGTTCCGGCGCTTACTCGAAACTCGCCTTCGTGTTCGGTGAGCAAATCACCTGGAATGCCACCCATGCACGCCACCGCGGCGGCTTCCTTTTTCGTCCTTCCCATAGACGCAGCGGCGGCGGCGCCGAAAAACACAGAAGCCAAATAATTTCCCGAAGCGTCGACTGCTCCCGTCTCGCCCCCGCGAAGCACGCGCGTGGCGGCGGTTTCCTCTCCTGAACGCACACTTTGCAGTCGCTCTATGGCTTCAGCCGCTGTAGAAGTACCACTCGCCGCGCCTTCGTTGAGACGCGAAAGTGCCTGGTTGGCGAACAGCGCCGCGGCCAGAGGACCTATCCCGCCCGCCACGACGTCAGTCGCCGCGCTTGCCGCCCAAAGCGAAAGCGCCGGTACGAACACCTCTGGATTATCCGCATAGCACGTTTGCTCCGAGACGTACGTACCAGGAACAAGCAACGCCGCCAAAGTGCGTTGCGTGAACACACGGGATGGCCATGATTCCATGCTTTCTGCTGATACATAAGCCTCCAGAAACTTGCAAAATCGAGTTTGCGTCGCTGCCGCACCGACCGCTTGCGCGCCGGACGCGACGAGCGCCGCGTATGTCGTCGCCGCGGCGGCCGCCGCTTCGGCGATGACGATCCCAATGCGTCGCGCGTCATCCGTTCCAGGAGTTAGTATTGAAGATTCGTCATCGCCTGATATGGAAGAATTTTTAGCTAAAGCATAAAGCGTGTCAATCGTTGCCTCGCCTTCTTTCGTCAGAAGTTCCCATCCTTTGATTTTGGAAAAGATTTCCGGGCCGACGGTTCTCGCGCGCACCAGCCACGACGAAGACGCGATGCCCACGGCGCGACACACCATGGTGAGCGGCGTAGGGTCGTCACTTGGGAGGGGGCACCGATTTATACTAAGTGCACCGCGCAGCTGTCTAAGACATGACGCGGCTTGGTCCGCCATTCCGTGCTCCAGACACACGTCGAGCAATTTGGCGTGGAGCGCGGCGCGGTGCCTGGCAGCTTGTGCTCTTTTTGTGCACGGCACCGAGGCGCCGCCAAACGCCTTGAATTTGTCCACGGTGTTGATCGATTCAAAGCCTTCGAATATTTTGTCAACCTTGGGGAAGTTAGAGGCGGACAGCGCGCGTCCCAGGTCCCTCCGAATCACGCGCGCATCAGAAGAAGAACCAATGTGATGGCAAAGTAAATCCAACGCGAGCGGGCACGCCGAGCGTTGAGCGTGAGCGGACGGAACCAACGCCGCGTTCGCGTCGTCGCCCGGAGCAGGCATCGCGCAGCAATCACGTCGCGGCTGTATGGGCAAACAGTGAGGCTGGACATCTGCGTGTCCGTGTTCCATTACCGCGTGTCCCTGTACAGCCGCCACAGCCGCCACAGCCGCTGCAGCTGCGGCGGGAGGGTACTCTCCCCTTCCCAAAGTATTTTTATTCTCGTTCGAATCCTTCCCACCCGGTGCTTTGCCCGCTTGAGCGCACCGCCGCCACAGCTCCCACGCCGGCCCCGACGGCGATGTACACCGAGGCCACACACGCTGCAGCACCGTGACACGAGACGCCACACACTGCGAGTATCCACCGTCGTTTTTCTCCAACGGCGAAACGTTTAGGATTTCCGAAACCAACGACCACGCGCGTTCCGACCATTCATTTTCGATTTCGTTTTCGGTTTCGATCTCCTCACTCTCCCGGTACGCCTTCCAAACCCTCACGGCGACAAACAAAAGCTCCCAGGAAGTTTCAATGATTGAGGCGGTTTCAGAGGTACTCGTGGATACACTCGCACTTACCGAAAGATCTCCCCTTCGGGTATCCTCCAGAACGATACCGAGTGTTTGCCAGAAAAACCCAGGCGGGTTGTTTTCCTCGCATAAATTCATCGCGCGTAGCCATGCAGCTAAATCAGTACAAGACATCTCGCGTTGCACCCCATGCGTCAGCGCCGAGGACCCCGCGGTGAACAGCTGTACCGCGACTCTTATGGAGGTTTCGCAGTCGGTAGTTTCAGAATCTGTATTTTCAGAATCCGTATGTGCATTCAGTCGGGACTCCAACCGCGCGCGACACAAAACAGAGGAATCAAAGTCCGCGAGGTCGATTGGAAAACGCCATGGCGCGTTTGGGCGTTTTGTGGTAATGCTCTGTTCCAGAGTCACGGAGTCGGCAGCAGGGGTATCCAGTGTAACGTTTTCGTTCACAGCGCTTCGCGTGACAAAGTTGTCGACGCGCCGTTGTCGCATTCGCCGAAGACGTTGGGAATTTGGAGCGTCCGGCACTTCCACCGAATCGCGATCTGTGCCATCACCTACTAAGTCCACGTACTCGCGATGAGCCTCTGGCTCATTCCCCGACGCTCCACGATATGGGTGAGTAGTCTCCACAGGTGCGCCATCAGCCCTGGTGTCTTCTTCATCCTCCTCAGAGCTCTCCTCAGACATCTCTTCATCCGAAGAGCCAATCTCAAGCGCGTGTCTTCTTCGCGCTAAAACCTCAGCGACAGTCGTACCCTCGTCATTCCCAGTCCCTCTCCTTCGCCGTCCTTTGCCGTACGCATCGCTCGCAAGTTCCGCGAAGTTGAAACCCCGGACACCCGCGGTGCGGTCGTGGCTCGCGTCTGAGTGCTCGGAAACGGAGCCGTTTCCATCGTCTACTTCGAAGAGCGCCTCGGGTTGGTTTTGTAAATTGATTAAGTCGACATCTTTGCCATCGCCATCGTCTTTGCTTTGCGACCAGGGCGATGATGCCCTGCGTCGTTTGCGTCGAGAGGGTTTCGGGGGTGGCTGAGTTGCATATAATTCGTCATCCAATTCGGCACATACTTCGTCACCCACGTCGTTCCGCGTCTGCTCTGCGTGTCGTCCCGAGGGCGATGGCTGTTCCGTTGTTTCCTCCATCTGCGTACGCCCAACATCTGCGTTGCGCAGCATCTGCTCCACCACGTGGCTCGGCGCGCCCACGGGAACCGCGAACGGCATTCGTGTGCGCCCCAGGTCCTCCCCACGGTCATCCTCCTCTGAGTCCGATACCGCGTCGGAGGATTGGGAAACATCGCAGGGCTCCGCGGCGTAGATGTTGGTCCTGTCACGTAACGGCGCGTGTGATGAAACACCAGCGAGTCCCGCATCTTGCGAGGACGCTTCCTTCGCTTTCGCCACCACACCGGTCGTACCACCCAACCGATGCGTGGTATCAGCCCGTTCGGTTTCCCACGACGCCATCCCGCAGGCTCGACGCCGCGCCTCCGCTGATGAAGGTCGCCCTTGGAACAGACGATTTCAAAATAAAGTGCCAGCTCGAGCCCCAAAAACTGCGTCGGCACCAGATCTCGGCAGCCACCTCTCTCGTATTCGCATACCGGTTGCACCAGAGACTCGCACCAAAAACTCGGCGGTTTTCCGCGATCGTGACGGATGCGCGTGGCGTGCGCCTCGCGTCCGCCGCCGCCGGCGGCCGCTCGCGGTGT
>MDSY01099618.1_pt1 | contig 13883 bp, 15 predicted proteins | sample 811131 | NCBI WGS metagenome assembly MDSY01 (sample SAMN05326643, study PRJNA326480) | marine metagenome | isolation source: seawater | place: Atlantic Ocean: South West | collected 2010 | reverse complement strand
TTACTAACAATACACGATTCTTGTTTTGTAGAATCAACATAGTCAATGCTTTTACAATCTAATTCAAATTTTTTTTCCACCTCATGATATTTTGAAAAATATGTTAGTGTTACAGGTTTTCTCATTTTACTTGTAACTGTTTTTAATATGGTTCCGCGACGTTTTGTTAAAGTTAAACTATAACCAGATTTATCAGTTTCGTGTATCTTAATACATTTTTTTGTCTTTGTTTTTTCCAATTTCATTAATTCAGAATTTAAGTATTCGCGTATACACTCTAATTTATCATATGAATCCATCATATTTTCAACTGTCTTATCATGTTCAATATCAATGTTTTTATTAATAAAATTATTATCAAACTCACTGCATGTATTTATATTTTTACAAATAGATATATTTAATACTCTTTCAATTTCTTTGTTGATTGTATTACAATTATCAATAATATCTTTATTATCGAAATATTCCACAAGTGATACATCATTTGATACAAACTGAAAAATTTCTATTATTTTTTGAAGATTATCATGTATTACAAAAAAATCTGATGGTGTTATTTTTTTTAACATTTTTTTTCTATTTAATTTTTCCAAATCTTTGATATTTTGAAGATTATTTTTAAATAATGTTAATAATTCCAAATTATTAATACAATAATCAATCATATTATATTCATTGATTAATACTTCCGAATTAGTAATTGGATTCACTAATATTTCTGAAAATTTTCTACGACCTATTGCTGTCAAACAATGATTTAAAAAAGACTGAACACAAGATAATTTACCTCTTCCAAATCCAGTGTCAATAATATTTAATTGTTTTAATGAATGATTTCCTAACTGCATCTTACTACAATTATTTTCAAAAACCGGAAGACTAATTTTATTTATCAAATTTGAATTATGTCCAAAAATAAAATTCAATAAATAGCAATAACTGCACGTTGCAGTTTCATATAAATTAAATTCGTTTTCAACATGTAATGTGTTATTACTGAAAAACTTATTTAAAATTTCTTTCTGATAAGTTTGTTTTTGACAATTTTCAACTTGTTTTGTTTCTTGCGTATTATCATTTGTATTAATTATTTTAATAGAATTATTTGTAAATGACATGTATTGAATAATATCATCAATCTCTCTATTAGTTAAATTATGAATTATAATCACTTCACTCGGATTATATATTGATACCAAGCGTTCTAAGTCACTGTATGTATTAGGAGATTGACTATATGTTGCAGTATACTCGTAAATACTTGATTTTCCTGTATATATATTAATATTAGATGTACCAATTATTATATTTGCTTTATGCTTTTCAATCCAAATACAGAAAAGATTATTTGATATTTGTGAATTATCATTTGAAAAATATGTACCAGATGAATATATTCCCGTTTGAGTACGTGTAGTTCCAGCCGCTTTTTGATCCTGTTCCCAAACACTTACTGTGTAGCCGTAATCTAATATTTTCTTCATATATTTATCTACAATATGCTCTCGTATTCCAAATCCTGCTTGAACCACATCACAATTATTTACACACACTTTTTTATCAGCAATATGTAGATCACAATGATCACATATATCGATTATATTGCTTCCTACAATAGTATCATTTTCTTTTAAACCATAAATTTCAAAAAAGGCGCCATTTTGCATTAATACCAGTGATCTTTCTCCATGAGTCTTTTTCAATTCAACAGTTAAATTAAAATAATCTTCAATTAGTCCCATATTATATGTTATAATCTCTCTTTAATAATATTTAATAATGTTTATTAAATATTAATTACATGTCATTATTAATATAATTATGAAGTAAGCTTTCTTCGTTTTTGTTTATAATATCACCAGCTAAGTGAGCATCTTCATAAATTTTTCGCAATATTTCGTTAGGAGCATGACTTCCAGATTTTAATAAATATTTTTCTTTAAGGTATTCCTTTATTTCAGAAATAGGTTTTTTTCGTAATTCAACTTGTTCTTCAATTACATTTTTTCTTGTTTGTGCATCTTTAATACATACGGAAATCTTCCCCTTATTTTTACCGTATGTTCTTTTAACGGTTTTGTTGTATTTAAATTTACGAGGTTCATTTTTTGATTTTGTTTTTTGGACAATTGAATTAATTTCATTATGTTCGACTTTTTTTTTAAATTTATCCTTTATATTTTCCAATTTTTTTTCACGTTCACTTTGAATGTTCAAAAACGGATTTATTTTCAAATTATTTAATGTGGTTGGTTCTTTTTTTTCAGTTTCATTTTGTTTTCGGTTTTCGACAAATTTATCTATTGAATTAGACATATCATTTGATGTATCTGTAGTTTCCATTTCATCTGTATCAATCATTATATTATCATTATAATTAACCGATTTTTGCGTCTTACGTTTCCAATCTTTAAATGTAGGTTTATCACCACCTTTTAAACAACCATATGGTGGTTCAGGTTGGAACGGAGCCTTTATTTTAATATTTTGTTCATTTGGATTAATATTAATTGTAAGTGCATTATCATTCAATTCTGGAGGCAAATCTAAAAAAGCTGCTGGTGGTTCTTGTGGTGTTGGTTGACTATTAATTGATCTTCTTGTTTTTCTATTTTTCCTATTTTGTGTTTTTGTATCTTTTGATAAATTATTTAAATAGTTCATATGTTTATCAAAATCATTACTAAATTCTAAATCACTATTATTTATCATACTTGCTTTTTTATCCACCTTATCTGCATGTGTTTTAATCCTTTTCATAAGCTCACGTTTTAACGAATTTGATTTTACTAAAGGCTTTTCTTTTTTGGGCCGTTTCTTTTCAGTTTTATTTCTTTTAATATTAAATAATTGAGGATTAATTTGTATTGTTTTTCTTGTTGACATTTATATAACAACAAAAAAAACTATGTTTATTGTAAACGTAAACTACATTTAAACATCATTTGAATTCATACACATTGTATAAAATAAACGATTAACGAAATACGCTAAAAAAGGTTGGAAAGTTATAAGAACCATTTGAATATAATCGACTGGCTTTTTTGTAGAAAAAATATGATATATTACAGTTAATAATACCACAATAAAGAAGACAAAACTTATAACTGATAAAAAATAAAAGTAATTACAATATTCAGCTCCTAAAGGACCAAAAAGATAATTAGACATACCGCCGTTTTCCATTATACTTTAACAATATAAAGAATTTTTTAGTATTTTATTAAAATCTTCTTCTTCTTTACGTTTTTTAACATCATCATTTTCTAAATATTTTTCTAATCCTTTATTCATATCCTCGATTGTAAGAATTTTTTTTTCATTATCGTTCAAGCAAAAAACACGTCTACTATGAGCTATTTTTGTCTTACTAAATAATGTTTCCATATCTCTACCAAAATATTTAAAATAAGACATGTTCTTTTCAAACCACGATACAGGAACATCTTTCATTTTCCAATCATTATCAGATATTTTTTTACTAAATATTGCTTTCATTTCTTCAGGTGAATAATCTTGAGTCTTAAAACGCCATGTAAATCTCGATTCTAATCCTCTATTAAAATTAAAAAAACATGATTTTAATTCTTCTTCGTAACCAGCAATAATTACCATTAAATCTTTTTTATGTTCGCTTAATGCCTCACATAATGTATCTAATGCTTCTTTTGCAAAACTATCGCGCTTTTCCTCATTTCCAAGAGAATATGCTTCATCTATGAAGAGAACACCCCCTATACAACTGTTTATTAAATCTCTTGTTTTCATAGCAGTTTGTCCTAAATAACCAGCAATTAAATCGGAACGAGTTGCTTTTTTAAAAACATTTTTACTGAGAATACCTAATTTACTATAAATACTACCCATTATTTTTGCAACTTCGGTTTTACCTGTTCCAGGTGGTCCATATATAACTGTATGTAAGAAATCACCGTCATTATTATCTGTAAATGTATGTAATCCTTGAACAAAATATAAGATTTGATCAATAATATTAGTTTTTAACGATGACATTCCAACCATATTGTTTAACTTAATTAGATCGGGTTTAATATTATGTATAGCTTTTAAGTTAATATTATATGTAACATTGCTGAGCATGGGATTTCTATCTAACAAAAATAATAAATCGTCCAAGTTTTCTATTTTTTGATCTATTTTTACACATTGTGAATCATTATGGTTCTCTGGTGATATATTTGACTCTATATCTATCAATGATCTATATGGTGAATCCAAATCAATAAAACTCGGAGAATCAATAGAACGATCTATTTCTCTATATTTAACTTTACAATATTCGTTTTCAGTTAAATCATTAACATTTTTACCAGTTCCATTATTTACATTAATGAAATTAGTAAAAACCGACAACTGTTTATTTTTTCCCATTTCTTTATTTATATATTTACTCATAAAATTATTCAATAATAAATATATTATTTTTATACTTAAACCATTTAAGTTTTTAATAATAATATAATAACTGCAATTTTGTACTAATAATAACATTTAAAATTAATTTAAAGATAAATTGATTTAATAAATAACGCATGAAAAATACAGACAACAGCATGGATTCAAAAATGATTAAAAATGATTTTAATACTTTTGCGGAAGAACCGTGGAATATTATAGAAACATATTTTGAAAATAGACATTTAGAGCAACTTGTTAGACATCAGCTCGAATCCTACAATGATTTTGTAAATTTTCAGATTCAAAAAACTATTGACATGTTTAATCCTGTTACTGTAAAATCAGAACAATATTATAATAAAAAATTAAATAAGCATAGCTTAGAAGCTTATATTACCTTTCAAAATTTTAATATTTATAGACCTCAAATTCATGAAAATAATGGAGCAACCAAACTTATGTTTCCTCAAGAAGCACGTGTCAGAAATTTTACATATGCTTCCAATATGACTATTGATATTAATATTAAATATGTAGTTCGTAATGGTAAAGAATTGGAAAATTGTCAAACTATTATGAAAAACATTCCAAAGATTCATATTGGAAAACTTCCAATTATGTTGAAATCTTCTATTTGCGTACTTAAACAATATAATCATCTAAATCATGATGTTAATGGTGAGTGTGCTTTTGATGCAGGTGGATATTTCATCATTAATGGTTCTGAAAAAACTGTGTTAGGTCAAGAACGAGCAGCTGAAAACAGAGTGTATTGTTTTAATATTTCAAAAGGGTCTACAAAATGGTCAATGAGTGCAGAAATAAAATCTGTACCAGATTTTAAACAAATTAGTCCTAAGCAAATGAATCTTCTTATTTCAACCAAAAATAATGGCTTTGGGTTTGGTATTTATCTTCAGGTTCCACGTATTAAACAACCTGTTCCACTATTTATTATATTTAGAGCTATGGGAATTATTTCTGATAAAGAAATATGTTCAAAAATTCTTCTTGATATAGATAACGTAAAAAACAAACCACTTTTGAAGGCACTACAAGCATCCATTATTGATGCAAATGAAATTTTAACAAAAGAAGCGGCTATCCAATATATTACCAATTATGTTATGTATACACCAATAAATATGACTCAAGAAACGGGAAATATTAAAAAACGTGAATTTACATATGAAGTAATTAATAGTGATTTATTTCCACATTGTCATACAGAAGAGCAAAAAATATATTTCCTTGGATATATGACAAATAAATTGCTTCAAACGTCACTTGGATGGTTACCTACTGATGATCGTGATTCTTATCTGAATAAACGTATTGACACTTGTGGGATTTTGCTTAATAATTTATTTCGAAATTATTTCAATAAGTTAGTAAAGGATATGCAGAAACAAATTATTCGTGAAATGAATAATGGTTCATGGAAATCAAATGAAGATTATGGTAACATTGTAAATATGACAAATATTTATAAGATTGTAAAATCTACTACAATTGAAAATGGTTTAAAACGAGCATTGGCAACAGGTGATTTTGGAATTAAACATATTAATAGTAATAAAGTAGGTGTTGCTCAAGTATTGAATAGATTAACTTATATTTCCAGTTTGAGTCATTTAAGACGTATTAATACACCCATTGATAAAAGTGGTAAATTAATTCCTCCAAGAAAATTACATAATACCACATGGGGATTTTTGTGTCCTGCAGAAACTCCAGAAGGAGCAAGTGTTGGTGTTGTTAAAAATATTAGTTATATGACACATATAACTATTCCATCTAATTCAAGTTGTTTATATGATTATATTGAACCACATACATTAAAATTTAATGAAGTTACAAATGAAGAATTATACGAAGGTGTTAAGGTAATTATTAATGGGTCATGGATTGGAATAGCTCAAAATCCGATTGACTTGTATAATGACCTTAAAGCAAAAAAATACAAAGGAATTATTAATATTTATACTTCTATTATATTTGATTATAACAAAAAAGAAATATGTGTATGTAATGATGCAGGCAGACTTGCACGTCCAATATTGAGAGTTAAAGATAAAAAGTTGATTTTAACACCTGATATTATTAATAAAATAAACAAACATGAATTAAAATGGGATGATTTGGTAAATACGACTAAGTTAGACGATAGTATTATTGAATATATTGATCCTGCCGAACAAAACACATCTCTTATTGCAATGAAACCAAATGTACTTTCCACTGGTTATCCAAATTATACACATTGTGAAATACATCCAAGTACTATATTTGGTATTTTGGCTTCATGTATTCCTTTTCCAGAACACAATCAATCACCAAGAAACACATATCAATGTGCAATGGGAAAACAAGCAATGGGAGTATATGTAACAAATTATAATAATAGAATGGATAAGACTGCATATGTATTAAATTATCCTATGCGTCCCTTGGTTGATACACGTGTAATGAATCTTATTCAACTTAATAATATTCCATCTGGATCTCCTGTAATTGTAGCTATTATGACTTATGGAGGTTATAATCAAGAGGATAGTATATTATTTAATAAAGGTTCTATTGATAGAGGATTATTTCAAGCAACAATTTATCATACGGAAAAAGATGAAGATAAGAAAATTCATGGAGACGAAGAAATTCGTTGTAAACCAGATCCTTCCAAAACAAAATCTATGAAATTCGGAAATTATAATAAATTAAACTCAAGTGGTGTAATTCCTGAAAATACGTTAATTGAAAATCGAGATATTATTATTTCTAAAATGATACCAATTAAGGAAAATAGAAATGATCATACAAAAGTTATTAAATATGAAGATCAAAGTAGAATCTACAGAACTTCTGAAGAAACATATGTTGATAAAAACTGTATTGAACGTAATGGAGATGGTTACAATTTCTGTAAAGTTCGTCTTAGAGCTGTAAGAAAACCTGTAATTGGTGATAAATTTAGTTCAAGACATGGACAAAAAGGTACTATTGGTAACATTATTCCTGAAGAAGATATGCCGTTTACAAAATCTGGTGTCAAACCTGATATTATTATTAATCCTCATGCAATTCCAAGTCGTATGACTATTGCTCAATTAAAAGAGACACTACTTGGTAAAGTTTTACTTGAATTAGGATTGTTTGGAGATGGAACAAGCTTTGGTGAATTTGATGTGAAAGAAATTTCAAATGAATTATTAAAACTTGGCTATGAATCAAATGGTAATGAAATAATGTATAATGGTTCGACTGGTGACATGTTAGAAACATCTATATTTATTGGCCCATGCTTTTATCAAAGGCTTAAGCACATGGTAAATGATAAGCAACACAGTCGTTCTATTGGTCCAATGGTAAATCTTACACGTCAACCTGCAGAAGGTAGAAGTCGTGATGGAGGTTTGCGTTTTGGAGAAATGGAAAGAGATTGTATGATTTCGCATGGAGCTTCGCGATTTACAAAGGAACGTATTTACGACGCTTCGGATAAATTTAGTGTTTATGTATGTAAAAAATGTGGAATGATTGCTTCACATAATAACAAAACACATATTCATAAGTGTAATACGTGTGGAAACCGTGTTGATTTTGCATATGTTGAAATTCCATATAGTTGTAAATTATTATTTCAGGAACTCACAACTATGAATATTGCTCCTCGAATTATTACTGAAGATTAAAATTAATTTTAGCAAATTATTTATGATTGTATTTTTTTATTAACGTTATATATATAATAATGGTAAAATTTTTTTCATTCAAAACTGTTAGTTCAGGCAATTATCCATATGTTGGTGGTGCTTCCATACAAAAACCAAAACCTACCGTAGACTATAGTATAAGATCAAGAGATAGAAATGTTCTTAGACAAGCATGGAATGGATCTCCTTTAGTTGTAAATGGTACCGTAACAATTGGTAATGTTACATCAAACCGTAAAATTGGTTCATTTAGAGCTGTTAATAATGCAGGTGATTTGTTGAGTAGAAAAAATTATAGTTGTGGTGGACCTAATCAAATTACATCACGACCTGGTATGATGAATCTTACATTAAAAGATGGTGGTCAAGATAAACGTCAATGTGATAATACTGGTGTAGAACCATCTTCATGTAATGTAAAATATGTATACGATTCTTCTGATTTTATTCGCTTTAAGAAATTACAAGCTAAGAATAGAGGATACACAAGTGGTACTGATTACAGTTATGGTGGTGCAAATAATGGCACTACTAAATCTGTACTTAATCGTGTACGTCGTTAATCAATTTATAAATAAAAATTATATTATTTATAAATTATATATGAGCTTTAACTTCTCACCACTTAATAATAATGGAGCTAATAATTTTTCCATAAATAGTACAAGCAGTAGATATAAAGGTAATTCACTTTTACAAGGAAAAGGGGCAATGCCTGCAAAATTTTATCCATCTGATAGTTCCAATATGTTTTCTTTAGGACGTCAAGTATGGGCAAAAGATGCAGGTGGTGGTGTAAACACATATCAATCTTCAGATTATATTCGCATGAAAAAAATGAATGCAATCGGTAAAGGTTCCAATGTAACAACAAGTACTGCTAAAATTTCATTTTCAGGCGTAAATAAAAATACAATTACACATCAACGAAGATTTGTTCGTTCTGGTGGTTCTGTAGCTCCTGCAAAAAAAGGAATGATTAAATAAATCCTTTATTATGATAAAAAAAAATAATATTTTTATTTATTATAAAATGCAAAAATATTTAGTTGAATTTATTGGAACTTTGTTCTTCTTATACGTTATTTTAGCAATTGGTCATCCTTTAGCAATTGGTGCTGCATTGGCTATTGCTATTATGGTTGGTGGTAAAATTTCAGGTGGTAACTTTAACCCTGCAGTATCTGTAATGATGGCATCCAAAGGCGAATTAAAAATGGGTGACTTATTACCCTATGTTATTGCTCAAGTAGCTGGCGGTTTAGCTGCTTTAGAATTATACAAACGCGTTAAACTTTAAATGAATCATTATTTATTATTTTTTTGATATTATAATATATAATGTCCTGTAAATTAAACGGTGGCTCAAGAAAAAGAAGAAGTATGAAAAAAAGTTACAAGACCCGCAGTAAACGTGGTGGTGTTTTTGGATATGATGTAAGAGGTAAGATGGCAAAAGCTATGGGAAAAGATGAAGGTGCCTATAAAATGGCTGATATGGGTATGATGAAAAAAGCTGATGATTTAAAAGAAAAATCAAAAGAAGAATATAAAAAACGTTTTGGATCTCAAGATGCTGAAAGTCCTGAAGAAACTGTTCCTGCAGAAACTCAACCTCAAGAAGCCGGTAAAAGAAAAAAAACAAGAAAGAATAAAAAATCCAGAAAATCTAAAAAATCCAGAAAATCCAGAAAATCCAAAAAATCTGGTGGTGGATTCTTTGATTTCCTTAAAAAAAAAGACGATAAAGAAGAAAATGATAATGCAGTAAATGATACTGCTGACGGTATGGGTCCAAGTCAAGAAGGAGGACGTAGAAGAAAATCAAAAAAATCCAAGAAATCCAGAAAATCAAAAAAATCCAGAAAATCCAGAAAATCCCGTCGTTAAATAAATATTAATAAATAATATGTTATAAATAAAATAACTTATTATTTATAATGAGTGTTTTAATAGGAACACCATACAAATATAATAGTAATTATTGTGCAGACAGTGAAGTATATATTTCAGAAAATAAGAAAAAAAATATTTTAAAACAACTTGAATCCACATTTAAAAAACTTAACATTAAAGTAATTAAGGTTGATGATAATAAAATACCGATAGATGAAGTATGTAGTGTTTTATGGATACGTGATATTTTTGTCAAAATAAACAATACATATATATTATTACCTGGAAGCAATGATTTAAAACGTAATTTAATTCGAAAACATGAATATAAATCTGTTAAACCAATTCTTAAAAAATATATTATTAATGATAATCCCGAATCAAAAATTGAAGGTGGAGATATTATTCAACATAAAAACACGATTTTTATTGGACTAAACAAAAGAACAAATATGAGAGGTGTGAATTTCTTAAAATCAAAATTTAAAAATAAACACTTCGTAATCATACCACACAAATCATTACATCTTGATTGTTGTTTTTGTATTTTACATAATAATATTATAATCTACTCTAAAAAATCTATAGGAAATTTACCTTTACAAGTAAAATCTCAGTACTTGTGTTTGGATTTAGAAACTATACTTGGAGAGAATATAAACACTGATTTAGCATTAAACTTTTTAATAATCAGAAAAGACATTATTACTGCTTTTAATAATAAATTTAAACCATTATATGCCTTTTTAGAATTGGCTGGATACAATCTTCATTATATCCAATTTCATAATTTACAAAGTAATGGAGGAGGTGTTCGTTGTTTAACTCAATGGATTAATACACCATTAAATCAAGATTTTTTCTAAGCAATTATTATACAAAATGATTAGAAAAGGAGGTTCAAACAATACTCTTGAAGGAACATATTATGGAGCACCTATGCGAAAATGGGTAGACGGTGAACCCGTTGGAGCAAGTGCAAATCCAGATGGAACTACTACTTCTGGAGGAAGAAGAAAAAGAAAATATAAAAAAAAATATACAAGACGCTGCAAAATGCTTCGTCGTCGTACATTTAGAAATTGCAAGACACAAAAACGAAAATACACTAAAAGATGTAAGTATTAAGTTTTTGAAATGAAACTATCATAAATAAATGAAACACCATATATTAAATAAATTAAACATTGTCTTGGAAAAGGTAAATCACCATAATTAAATTTTCTTTGTACATAACAGGTGTTATTTTTATCAACAATATCTCCATTTGCATAAAAATTATTTATAAGACCTGTATTTTTATCAGGTATATGTATACCTTTTTCTAAATCAATAAACTGACCCCATTCATTATTAGTTGCATTCATAGCTTTTGTGTATCTTTGTTATAGTACAGACATATTTTATATAAAACTTATATCAATTTTTTAAATAAACATGTTTATCATTCTCAACATAAAAGTATAAAATAAAACTAAACATACAGTTACATTAAGAACATGCATAAATCCTTGTTCGTCATTCATTTTTTGAAGTTCAATATAATGTTCTACTAATCCAAAATCTATATTTTCAATATTTTCAATATTTTCAACATTTACAAATTCTAATTCTTCATTAGTGTTATCATTTATTAAGTGATCATTTTTTATAAAACCATAGCATTGACACATTTTATATTATTTTATTTAATAAAATAAAATGTAATTATTACTTTAAATAATTTATTTAAATTAAATATCCAGCGATGATCGTGTAATTTTATTATTTTGTAAATTACTAAAATAATTTTTTCGTGATACTGCAACATACTCTCCTATTGAACCAATATGTATTTGATCACTATCATTAACTATACGTTTTGAAAATATTGCAGGAGAAGCATCATTTGATATCATGTCCATTGCAGTTAATTTTACTACTTCATCACATAAAGGAATACAATTTAATATTTGTCCAAATGGTTCTCTATTTGAATCTCCATCTAATCCAGCAATAATAACAATTTTATCATATTTTTCTGCAAATTTAACAAATTCAATCAAATCGGGAAAAAACTGTGCCTCATCAATACCTATTACTTTCATTTTTAAAAAATCAGGGTCTTCTGTAATTGACATTAGTTTATCTACTTTAATCGCTTTATGAGTTTGGTTTGAATGTGTCTTTATCATATTATCTTCACACCGACTATCTAACATACTATTAATAATTACGGTTGGTATATTAACTGCTTTGTACCTACTTACCCGACGCAACAGTTCACTTGACTTTCCAGAAAACATACATCCTAAAATAATTTCAATACGCCCAGACATCTGATATTTATACACAACGATCTATCTTTAACTAATTTTAAAATTGATAATCCTAAAATTAGTTTTTAACGTTTGTTTTTCATTTTATAAACAAAATATAAACATAGTGCTCCTAAAGCAGCTACATATACCTGAATAATTGTATCATTCGGTAGTTTACTATCCTCTTCAACCTCTATAGAACTAAAAAATTCTTTACATGTTTTTCCACTTACTGGATTACGTTTATTACTAAACCCACATGGATCCATATTTTTAATATCGTAGTCTGTTACATGATGTGTTTCAGTTCTTCTATTATTATTTGTATCGACTGTTTCCATTGTAAGTTCACGACATGGTGGATTAGATCCGGTCATAAATGCTCCGAAAATGCTAAAAGGATTTAAATCGTTTACATTTGACATTGTACCTGGTACCAACCCTCTCATATCTTTAAAATTTCCATCCATTGCTGATGATATAAATGGCAGATTACCTTTTGGAACATAATCACCATAAATATAGCGTGTTACTTTTTTACCAGTGGCTTTATCTTTACACTTTGCTCCTGTTTTTAGAAAAAATTTAGGCCCAATAGGTCCACCTGTTTTTGATGCTTCGCCTCCTCCAGTTACAAGAACTTCAGTATAATTTATTAAACCTTTTACATTACGAGCAACCTGTGGCAAAGAACCTCTATCACTCATTGAAAGACTTCTTGGATCTTTAATTTGACGTGCATAGTGATAATCAGGACCAAGTAATTGTTGCTTTAATTCTGAAACATCTCCTTGAACTTGACTAAAAAATCCAGATGGAGAAAATGTTTCTACAACATTATCATATTCTGTTTCTGTATTTCCTGCAATTTGATTTGATTTATTCATTATTATTATATACTATAAATATTTATTTTATTTTAAATAAATATTTACAAACCCTTTGATTATTTTGTTGCAGTATCCACTTCAATTTGTTGTTGTTTTATCATTGCATCTATATTTTTACTATTATCATCAACTGTTACCTTTAATTGTTTTGCTTTATCTGCAAGTCCTTTGATTTCATCCACTTCTTTGCGTAATTGTTTAATATTTTCTTCATTTTTTGTTGCCATTTGTATTGGATCTTTATCATATGATTTAAACTTTTTCTTTTTAACTTTCATTTTTTTAACAGCTAAACCTTCAACCAATTTATTATTAAAAAGTGCTAAAAATAATATATAAATTAATATTCCAATAAAAAAACATCCAAATATATTGTTAAGCATCATAATAATATATATATTTATTATTTTATTCATTTATTTTATCTTGCATTTCTCTTGCTTTTTTATTATTTATAAGATTTTGTATATCTTTAGAGTGAGTGTCTACATCTTTTTCCAATGGTTTTAAATCATTTAAATACTTTTTAGCTTTATCCAATTCTTCTTTCATTTGTTGGATCTTGCCTGCATTCACATTTGTCATATTTAAAGCGGTTTCGTTTATATTTCTTCCTTTTAACGGTTCTACGATATTAGTACTATTAAATAAACTATTTATTA
>MDSY01040418.1_pt1 | contig 13885 bp, 13 predicted proteins | sample 811131 | NCBI WGS metagenome assembly MDSY01 (sample SAMN05326643, study PRJNA326480) | marine metagenome | isolation source: seawater | place: Atlantic Ocean: South West | collected 2010 | reverse complement strand
GTATTAGTTCCAAAGAAATAAAACTGTAAATGCTTATATTTTATCAAAATCTTTGAAATTGAATTGATAAAGTTTTTATCAGCTAATTTTTTAAGATTTCCATACCATAAAATAATATTTTTATTTTTAAAATTTACTTTATTTATTTTAATATTTTTTTTACTGTAAACAAATATTTTATTAGTAACATTTATATTAATAGTTTTTTTTGTTTTAAAATTATAAATTTTATTTCTTTGAATTCTGTATGGCCAAGGTGGCTGTTGAAAAGTTTGAAGATCAATTTTTGAATGTGGCACAAATAGAGAGGTTTTGTTAATTGAAATTATTTTTTTGGTGTTAATTCGATCAATAATATGGATGAAACTAGCACCTGTGTTGAAGATTAAAAGGTCAGCATTTATTTTATTAATTTTAGAGGTTAAATTTTCAATATCAAAACCTTTTTTAATACTTTCAAATTTTATTTGATTTTTTTTAAAGTAATTAATATTTTTTTTAAAAAAATTAAAGTGAAGTTTCTTATCTTCATTGTGTTTTTCTATTTCAAAAATATATACATCAAATTTTTTGATAAATTTTTTTAAATGAATTAGATTAGTTAAATCAGAAGATGTGGCAATATTTAAAATAAAAATAATTTTTTTTTTTTTATTTAAATAATTATTTTTCTTCGTGTAAACTGAGACTTTATCTCTTAAATTACTTAACTGTTGAACGGCTTCTAGGTCAGATCTTAAATTAGAATAATAAGATACACTTTTGAACATTATGTCATAAAAAATATTAAATATAAAATAACTTATTTTATTTTTACTGAGAAATTTTGAAAAAAGAAAAATTAATATTTTTGATAAAATATAAAATATGAATTTAATCATATATTTATATACGAAATTTTTAATATAATTTATCATCGTGTTACCAAACTTTTGTGTTTTTTACCACGTGGGCATTAATAGATTTCATGAATGTTTAAGTTAATATTTATAATTGAACGAGTCCAATAAGTAAAATTTTATTAATTTGATCTCTCTATGTGCTGACATTATTTTGATTTTAACAAATTAATTAAAATTTATCTTCTAATCTTAATCCAATTCAAATTCTTGTTTATAATCTTTTTTAAGATTTGGATTTTGGTTAATTTTATCTAATATACAATTTCCAATTATTAGGTAATCTAATTCTGTGCCCATAAAACAATTAAATGCATCCGTAGGTGTGTTGACAATAGGTTCTCCTCTTACGTTAAAAGAGGTGTTAACAATAATTGGGCATCCCGTTTTTTCTTTAAATTTAGAAATTAAATCATAATAAGGTTTGTTTGTATTTTTGGCAACAGTCTGAATTCTTGCAGAATAATCTACGTGGGTAACCGCTGGTATGTCAGATCTTTTAATATTTAATTTATCAATACCAAACAACTTTTTTTCTTTCTCTGTCATTTCAATTTTTTTTTGAGAGTTAATATCAGCCGTTAACAGCATATATGGACTTTCAACATCGATATTAAACCAATAAGATAAATCTTCTTTAAGTATAGAGGGCGCAAATGGTCTAAAACTTTCTCTATATTTCACTTTTAAATTTAAATTTTTTTGCATTTTTTTAGATCTAGGATCAGCTAAGATTGATCTTCCTCCAAGAGCTCTTGGACCAAATTCCATTCTTCCTTGAAACCATCCTATAGCTTTTTCATTAGATAATTTTTCTGAAGCTTGATTGATTAAATCATCATATTTTAAAGTTTCAAAATTAGCACCTAGGGAGCGTAGTTCTTTTTCAATTTGATCTTGAGAATATTCAGGACCAAGATATGAACCATTCATACTATCTTTTGGATTAATTACCCTGATATTACCTTGCTCTATATGCCACAAAGCTAGTGCAGCACCCAATGCGCCTCCAGCATCACCAGCAGCTGGTTGAATCCAAATATTATCAAATATTTTTTCTTGAAGAATCTTAGCATTCGCTACACAATTTAATGCTACTCCACCAGCTAAGCATAAATTTTTAATACCATATTCTTTACGTATTGATTTCGCTAATTTAATCATTATCTCTTCCGTAACTTTTTGGATTGATGCAGCTATATCCATATGAAATTGAGTTAATTTTTCATTATTAGGATCTCTTCTTTTTTGACCAAATAAATTGTTAAATTCATTATTTGTCATCGTTAATCCAGTTGCATAATTAAAATATTTCTGATTCAATCTGAATGTTCCATCATCTTTTATATCAATAAGTTGTTTTATCTTATTTTCATGAATTGGTTTTCCATAAGGTGCTAACCCCATAAGTTTATATTCTCCACTATTAACTTTAAACCCAGTATAATAAGTAAAGGCCGAATAAAATAATCCAAGTGAATGTGGGAAGTGTATTTCTTTTTTTATCTCCAAATCATTAGCTTTTCCAACTGCTACAGTTGTTGTTGCCCATTCTCCAACACCGTCAGCAGTTAGAACTACCGCTTGATCAAATGGTGATGGGAAGAAAGCACTGGCTGCATGGCTTAAATGATGATCAGAGAAAAAAATATTTTTATCTGATTTATAATCTTTATCGTGCTTTTTAAGCTGATTAAATAATAAGTTTTTTTGAAATAGCTTTTCTTTTAACCATAAGGGCATTGATTTATTGAATGATAAAAAACCTTTGGGTGCAAATGCTACATATGTTTCTAAAAGTCTTTCAAATTTTAAAAAAGGTTTTTCAAAAAAAACTATTTGATTTACTTCGCTTAATTTTAAATTTGAATAATTTAAAACGAATTCAATTGCATTATAGGGATAACTTGGATCGTGCTTTTTTCTTGTAAAACGCTCTTCCTGAGCAGCAGCTATTATTTTACCATCTATTAAAATACTGGCTGCACTATCATGATAAAATGCTGAAATACCTAAAATTGTTGTCACTTAAAATATGGTGTAAATAAATGGCGCTATAGCAGAGCCTTGACTTAAAATGATCAACCCACCAAATAATGCTAAGACAATTATTATAGGTAAAAGCCAGTATTTTTTTCTAAATCTTAAAAATTCAAAAAATTCTTTTATAAAACTCATATTAAAACTGGTTTTTCATTTTACTTTTTTGTTCATCTTTTTCTATCCAATAAGAATTGTTTTTATTGAATTTAAGATTTAATAGATCTTTTTTAAGTAATCTCATTATAATAGCTATTGGCGTTACAATTACAAAAAAAATTATTCCCATCATTACAGGTGAAGCTATTTTTCCCAATAAAATACCAAACTTAAACCACAGGACGTTTAGTGGAGTTAAAAGTTTAGAATTACTAAGACCTAGTATAAGAAAAATTAGAGAAATTGGGATGGCCCACAATCTATATGTTTCGCTATTTAACAAAGGCCAGAATGCAATTATAATAAAAACTATAAAAAAAACTACACCAAAACTTTTATTTGAACTTTTATTTATTTCCATATTAAGAATAATCTCAAACAACAATATATAATTGAAAAATGCAAGTTATTAAAGAGAACCGTTGAGCTAGTTTATAGAAATATAGCCATCTGTTATAAGACGTTTATTTATTGCTTCCCCTATAAGTTTATATCCATCTGCATTGTAATGGTTGCGTTTTCTAAATGGAAACAGTGACAATGGATCTGGATGAGGTTCAAAGACCTCAGTATGCATATCTATTATAGGGATATTAAGCTCTTTTACAGTCTTAAGTACAAAATTACGATCTGGATGCTCAGTATCTGATGAATAACTATACCAATCTGGTAAATATATAAAATACATTTTTCCATTCCAATTCGATGTTAATTTTTTTGATTTTGATAATATATCTTTAAAAATAGGAGTAGGTGAACCTTTAAGTTTAGAGGAAGGTTTTAGGCTAATCATTTTTCTTAAATTATATAGTTTAATTATTTTAGTTATAGGGTTATTTGCTAACTTTTCTTTTTCTTTTTTTTTTGTCCACTCAACTTTGACATATTTTATTAATATTTTGTCAATTTCTTTCTGCCTAAAAATTAATTTTTGTGAATAATCATTTATATTTAAATATTTTCTCAAGAGTGACGATCTCATCTCATGTTTTAAACCTACCAAATCATTAGTAGAATATAACCATAAAACAACTTTGGGCTTAAAAGGTTCTCCATATTCTTTAAGTGCGGAGAGTTCAATTAACGGCCCATTACCTGATTTTCCAACACTTATAGCATTGTAATTTAATTGTCTTAAAACTGCACTTATAGTTTCATTTGGATAAACAGAAAAACCTTCAGTATAGGAATCTCCAGTTAATAAAATATCAATTTTATTTTCAATATATAATCCCTTAGGATTATTAAATCCATATTCGTCTGTTTTAATTATGGGATAAAATCCAGATTCATTAGTAAGAATTGTTGTTGAATTAGAAATTGTTCCAAGTGGATAAATTCTTTCTTTACCAGAAATAAAACCATTTGACTCTATAAATTCAAAAGGAAAAATATTTGGAAGTGCATTTACACCAGATTTTCTTAAATCTGATAGTGCATCAATTTTTGTCTTACCTTTATCTGAAAGTGCTAAATAAATTTCAAGTCCATAGACAGTTAACCCAAATGAAATAAAAATTATTGATAAATTTACCTTAAAACTGTTACTTAGTTTTTTTAAACCAAAGATTAGCAAAAATGCAATAACACTCGCAAACATCATGCTAAATACGTAAAAACTAATTATTCCTTTATCTCCAATATTATCAATATAGATAGGATTAAATATTCTGTATGCAGCATAGATTATGATTGACGTGCAAAATAAAAACCCTAATGCAAAAACTATATTTGCAAATTTAATTGCACTTTGTGAAAGTTTGTGATTTTCATTACTCATAAGTTATTTTATAAATAAACAATTAACTATTTATTATCATCTAATAATTATAGCAGAAGCTTTATTTATAAATAAATTTATAAAAATTAAAGGTCTGATTGTTTAATTTTATTAATAATATTTGTTGATATTCTAGAAGAATTTGCCATCAAAGTTAATGTTGGGGGTTTTGCACTTAGTGTGGAAAAAATTGATGTATCTATTATAGATAATCTTTTTATACCGTATAGCCTTCCATTAATTGATGTATTAAATTTAGCTTTTTCTTTTGACATTGGGAATGAGGCGCCAAAATGATTTCCTGAAAGAGCATTTCTATTAAAATTAAATTCTAACAATTTAAATAATCCATTAGAAAACTCATAATTGTATAAATAGCTGTTATCTTTTAATATTTTTACAACATTATTATTATTATTATTATTATTTATGATAATTTTTTCATTTTGAATGTAAAATTCTTCACATAAACTTGAACCAAAAGTAAAATATGCAAAACCAAATTTCTTTAAAAAGAAATAGGCTAATTTACCAAATTCATGTTTTTTTATTTTTGGAAATAAAGTTTTTAATATATTTATATTAAAATTATATATTTGTGCATAAATAGAAATATTCGCCTTATTTATGCTTAGTTGAAAAAGTGGATTAGTAAAATAATAATTTTCATTTTTTGGCTTAAACTTTTTAAATAAAATTGGTGTTAGTAATTTTTTTTGAGTTTTAAGTGTAACAAGTCGTGGTTCAAATTTTATAGAGTTATATAAGATCTTGTATGTTGCTAGGGCACCAGAACCTAAAAAAATATAATCAAATTCTAATTGTGTTTTTTTTTTATTATTAATAAATTCAATAAAAATTTTATTTTTTTTCTCATAGAACTTGATTACTTTACCTTGAATAAAATCTACTTCATTATTTTTTACCAACTTTAAAATAGTTTTTTTTAAAGAAAATGGTTTGATATCATCAAGTTTATTAAATTCATTATTTTTTTTATCAGCTAAAATATTACCAAATTTTAAAGAGGCATTTTTATTTTCATTAATAACATTTTTATTTATTGGGATATCTTCTTTAATATAAGGTTTAATCATACTTTGATTAGAAAGTATCTTGCAATCAATTAAAGAACTTATTTTTCTATAATGTGGATCTAAATCTTCATAACTGATAGGCCAATCAATTAGATCTTTTTGCGAATATTCATTAACTGAACCAGACCAATAATTCGATAATCCTCCGATATTTTGAATTGGATTTAATATTTTATCTCTATTGTCTTTTTGTAATTGAATTTTAGAAAAGTTATGATTTTCATCTGAGTCTATCAAAATAGGCTTGAAACCTGACTCAATTAAATTTTTTAATGCTATTGTTGATGCAAAACTAGATCCTACAACTAATATTTTCATTTATTTTAATTTTTTAAAAAATTTTCTTATAGTAATTATATTTTTCATAACATGTTCTTTTCCATAAGATGGATAAGTTGGTAAAACAATTACTTCATCACATAATCTTTTTGAATTTTTACATTTTCCTTTTAGATTTTCAAAAATTTTCATATTGCTAGAGTCTCTATAATAATATTTACTGATATCTAGATTATTTTTAATAAGATAGCTGTATAAATCATTTCTTTTTTTATAAAAAATAGGAAAAAATAAGCAGCCATGTTTAATATTTTTTTTTAATAGATTTATATGTAAATGTTTAATATTAGATAAATTTTTTTGATAGGTATAATAATTATCAAATCTGATTTTTTGATTTTTTTTATGATTATATCTTTTTAGTTTTGTATAAATTTCTTTAATCTGAAAGTTAGTGACTTTTGTTCGATATTTTTCTGGAAAATAATTATATGTTGCTGGTTTTGGATCATTCCTAGTTAAATCTTTTAATAAATTATAATTCTTTAAAACGCTTATTCTTATAATAAACTTTGTGAAGAGATTAAAAATAAAATAATTTGTAAAAAAATGTATTTTTGTAGCACGAAAAAACTTTTGAAGTAAAAATAAAAAATTATTTGAATTTAATATTTTTTTCTCATTTAATATTTTCTTATATAATAGTTCATTTTTTGGCACAATAATTGCACCACCAGATATACAGCTAACAAATTTTGTTATATTAAAACTATAAATTTTCACATCTGAATAATTTTTTTTATCACATCCATATGTAATTGCGCTATCCTCTATTAGGGGAATCTTTTTTTTTTTTAATAAAATACTTATTTTTTGAATATTTGAATTATATCCATGGTATTGTGTAAATATTACTCCAGCTGTTTTTTTTGAAATTTTATTTTTTATCTCATTAATATTTAATTCTGTATTTGGAAATTTTAAGTCAGCAAAAACAGGCACTCCACCAGCACTTTTAACCATATTTACTACTTCAAATACCGTAAATGGTGAAAGAATTATTTCTCTCTTTTTTTTGTTAACAATTGACTTCACTGCTAAATAAATACCTACTCTACCTTGAGAAAGTATTAAATAATTCTTAGAAATAAAAATTTTCTCAAAATATTGATTAATTTTTTTTTTATCAATTTTCTTAAAAAGAATAATCAAAGTATCCAAGATACCAAAGCTATAGATTTTTTGTCTTGGTTGAATAAATTTCATTTTGATATAGTAATTGTTTCTTTTAATTCTCCAGCTTTTTTAATTCTGTTAAAAAATTTGTGACAACCTTTTTTTTATCATATAAATAGTTAAATCTTTGAAATGCATTTTCTGCTAATTTAGCTCTTTTGTTTTCATTAAAAGCTAAATCTTTAATTGCCTCATACCATCCTTCCTCACTATGAGCCAAGTGTCCACAAGAACTATCACCATTGATTATAAAATTTTCAGGAGCAAAATCTGCAATTACTGGTACTTTCAGCTCGTGAAATATTAGTGCTCTGCCGTTATTAGTGGTAACTTTATATTGGATTAAATAATCTTGAGAAGTGTTACTAGGAGATTTTGAGGTCAAATTTAGAAATGAATTTTTTAACAATCCTTTTCTAAAGAAATTATTTTTTCTTAAAGAGGGAACTAGCCCTATATCTACAGATGACATTTCTCTTATAAGATTTTCAAAAGACCAGTCATACTCTATAATTTTTATATTTGGTTTTTTCCAATCTCCAAGTGATTTATCATAAACAACAATAAGTTCTAAATTAACTTCTTTAGAGATTTTCTCAAGTGCTTTGGATAATTCGTCTGGAAATTCTATTAAATGTTCAAGAGCACCATGGTATCCAAGTCTTATTTTATTTTTATTTATTTGGTTATTTTTTGGATTAGTCAGATTTGGATTTATAATTTCAATATGTGGAAAAATTATTATTTTTTTTTTATATTTGAGATAATAATCTTTTTCAGACCTACTACCGCAAATTAAAAAATCACTCAGATTTATTTTTTTTTTTCCTGCGCTACTTCTATCAGATGGATGAATAAGACCTAGAATTGAATTTGGTTGTTTTTTTTTAACTTCAATTAAGTCAGTTAAGTTACTATACTTCGAGGCTATATAAATATTGTATCCTGTAGAAAATACACTGGAAACTTTTGTTTCGATACCAAGAGCATTTAAAAGGTTAGATAAATTATTAATAAAGATACGATTTGAGCCTAATTTAGAGAGACCTTTGTTCAGAAAAAAAATTTTCATTTAAATTTTTAGATTATAGATTTTAGATTAAATCTCTTTATTTTTATCCTCATTATATAGTATTTTAATGGATTGCTCTATACCACAATTAAATAGTAAATCTAATATAGAAAGACCTGAAATGAAGCTGATGTTTCCCTGATCATAATTAATAATTTTAGATTTATAAAACATAATTTCAATTTTATCTTTTAAAAATTCCTCTTGTTTCAAATAATTTTTACCCCCTGTGCCAGAAACGTATTTATCACATCTATTTAATTTAACTAAATCCAAAATTTTTTGAGATGAGCTACTTTCTAAATTGAAATTAGATGAAAAATCAATTTTAATATTTAATTTTAATATTTTAATCAATTTTTTAATAGCATTTATATTAAATTCAGTAATAAATTTAGACTCAAATCTTAATATATCTTCGATAACAAACATCACCTCATCAAAAAAAAATTTTGTTTTGTAATTTTCATTTAGAGAATTAATAAAATTTACTTTCCAGGAACTGATATTTTCTATTTCGACCTCTGAAATTTTTTTTATTAGAAAATCTCTTTTTATTGGGATAGAAAAAAATTTTTTTTTACTATTAAATATAAAAGAAGATCTATTCAGTAAATCTAAGTTTTTTTTATGTACTAAGCTATCGTCTAAAAATATGAAAATGTCTGAATAATTTATTTTTTCAAAATAACCCACCCAAGGGAAAAAATTGGGTTGATGTATGGATATTTTCATTAATTTCCAAAAATATTTCTTAATTTTAATAGATATTTTTGATCAATATAAGGATGAACAGGAAGATTTATAATATTTTTACAAAATATCTCTGTATTTTCAAGATTAACATTACTATTTGAACTAATTATTTTTTGTTTATGTATGGGTATAGGATAATATGTTGCATACTCTATTTTATGCTCTTTAAGTTTTTTTATAATTTGTTTTCTATTTTTCACTAGTATTGGAAAAGTATTATAGGCAATTTCAGTATTTTTTTCTTTAGAGAGACTAAAATCTTTTAAAATTTTTTGAAGCTTTTTCCCAAAAGAAATTCTTTTTTTAACTTCATTTTTAAATATTTTTAACTTTTCAATTAGAACTGCAGCTTGAATTTCATCTAATCGACCACAAATTCCCAAAATTGAGGAATTATATTTTTCTTTTTCTCCATGATTTCGAATTAAGTTAATTTTTTTTGCTAATTTTATTGAATTAGTAAATATAGCCCCTCCATCACCAAAACAAGATAGGTTTTTTGTTGGATAAAAACTTGTGCATCCAATATCTGCTAAATTACAACTAAAATTACCATTATAAGATGATCCAAAGCTTTGTGCGGCATCCTCAATAACAAATAAATCTTTTGCAAAAGATTTAATTTTTTTGAAATTTGGAATATTTCCAAATAACGAAACGGCAATTATTGCTTTAGTTTTTTTTGTTATCTTTTTTTTAATATCGTTTTCATCTATTAAGCCAGTAGAGCTTTTAATATCAGCAAATATAGGTTTTGCACCAAGTCTTAAAATAACCTCTACTGTAGCAATATATGTAAATGCTGTAGTTATTACCTCATCTCCATTTTTTATACCTATAGCCATTAATGATATAAGCAATGCATCTGTGCCACTTGATGTTGTTATACAATGTTTTGACTTAACTTGTTTTTTTAATTGGTTTTCAATTTTCATTACATTTTTTCCAAGAATAAATTTTCCAGATTCCACAATTACTTTAAATCTTTTTTGTAGATTCTTATTAATTAATTTATTTTGATTATTTATACAAAAAAGTTTCATGAAAATTTATTAAAATTTTTATTTGAGACAGACATTTCTTCAATTGCAGAATCATTAAAATTTTTTAAGATTCTATTTATTATTATCTTATAACTTCTTTTTGAATTAATATAATATTCTGGATGAGTTAATAAATAAATTACTCTATTTTTTGACAAATCAATATAATTTGAGAAATTTTTTTTATAATCATATCTAGAGTCTGAAATATAATTTTTTTTAACAAAAATTTTTTTATTATAGGCACTGATTACATTTTTGTTGTAAGGCTTAATATATCCATGCTTAGAAGGCATGTGGTCAGAAAATGTATAAATTTTATCCTCTAAAATATCAGTTAATATATTCATTTCTTGAACAAAACCTTTTTTCAGATTTTTTTTATTATATATACTTGAGTCAAAATGTAATCCAATCTCAAAAAACTTTTTCATTTTTTTTAAAAGAATTCTATTTTTTTTTGATTTCGGGTTATACAATTCAGAATTTAATCTAATATAGTAAGTTGCATTAATTCCATTATCCATTTCTAACTGGCTTAAATAATAAGCATCATCCAAGGACCAATCAACGTCATGTCTATTAATTACCCCTCTTTCTCTCTTTTTTTTAACTGCTTGTGCTACAGAAAACGTTTTAACTTTTGATAGACAGGATATTAATTTATTTTTATTCCACACTTTAAAACTTTCTTTGATATTTCTTTACAAATTTTTAATAGTTTAAAATTATAGGCATGAGAGAATGTACTTGGGAAAGGGCTATTTTCTTTATCAAAAATATTTAAAAAATAATCTAATTCCATAAGCAGAGGCTCTGATGGATTGGATTGAATTTTCTCAAGTCTGCTAGATATTTTATATGGCACATTTAATCTCTGTTCATATTTAGCCTGTTTATAGACCGTAAATTCACTTTCTAACAAATTTGCAGAGACAAAGAAATTGTTTCCTAATACATCTAAGTTTCTAATTTTTTTATCAGTTATTCTGCTTGATGTTAGAGAGGAAATTGAATTATTCTTATGAGTCAAATTTACTTTTGCTAGCTCTATATTTTTTTTGTCAAGTATACCTGTGGCGTCAATAGATTTGATATCACCGTTAAATTGGATTGCTAAATCGATATCATGAATCATCAAATCACTAACAACATCAATATCTTTATTTCTTGTAGGAACTCTTGCAGATCTATTAATATCAATACTTAATATCTTTTTATTACCAAGATATTCTTTTAAAGATATTACCGACGAATTAAATCTTTCAATTAATCCTACAAAAATTTCTGATTTATTTTTTTTAAAAATTCTTTCAAGATTTCTTGCCTGTGATATTTTATTTACATACGGTTTTTCAACAAATATTTTATTTTTTTTAAATTTAAGGCATTTTTTTATTAATTGAAAATGAGAATCTGTGTTTGTGGCAATGATTATTTTATCAGCTAATTTAATTAAGTCATTAAGATTAGTACTTTGAGTTTTACCTAACTCAGTTAAAGACTTTTTTAATTTTAATTTATTATTATCAAAAATAAAAATATCTTCTTTTTTTACTAATAATTTTAAAATTCTTAGATGATTATGCCCCATAGAGCCAAGTCCTATTAATAAAACTTTCATGATTTTATTTGTTCATAATTCTTTTTATATCTTTCAAAATTTTTGATCATTTTAAATTCATTTTTTTGATCTAAAGTTGAGTGTAAATTTTTAAGATTTTTAATATTATTTAATTTAATTTTTTTTTTAAAATTTGAATAGAATCAATCATTAATTTAAGCTCAAGATTTTGCAATCTATAATTTATATCAACCAAGGTGTCATGCTTAAACACATTAATATTTTTTTTATATACCATTTTTCCTAAATCAACTTTTTCATTAATTAAATGACATGTAACACCTTGCTTAACATTGTTAATTATGGCCCATTTATGGGTATCAAGGCCTCTATTCTTTGGTAAAATTCCAGGGTGCATATTTAAAATACCAATTTTGAATTGATCTATAATTTTTTTTTTTATTATTCTTGATCCTAATATTATTCCTAGATCATATTTTTCTTTTTTTAGAATATATTCCAGCTCTTTTGAATCGTGCTTTACTACAACGTATGGAATATTCAAATTTTTAGCAATTTTTTTTGGGTGATCGTATACTAGATTATCTATACCAACTCTAACTTTAGATTCTTTAATATTAAGAAAAACTTTGTTTGCAGCAAAAATTTTAGATATTTTTATATTATTTATATTTAATTTACATAAACCTTCATATGTCTTTTTGTGTTCAAAATTATATCCAAAAACACAAATTTTCATTAGAGATTATTAGTTTAGATTAATACTACAATTATAAATTTTTATAATACTATATATTCTATGTCAATTAATATTGATTAATAAATTTATTTTAATAATTTAGTTTTTATCAAATCATTTTGATATGTTAAATTTAAAATAATTTATAAATGAAAAAAATTTTAGTTATCGGTGGAGCTGGATTTGTTGGATCTCATTTAGTTGAAGAATTAGTAAAAATCAAAACAAATAAAGTATTTGTAGTTGATAATCTTTTTTTGGGGACTAAGAAAAATTTACTTAAAGTTAAGAAAAAAATTTTTTTTTTTAACTTTGATGCATCCAATCCGAGTAAGATTAATTTTTTTTTCAAAAATAGAAATTTTGATATAGTTTTTAACCTAGCAACAAAACCTATTAATTATTCTTTAATCAATCCATTAGATGGTTTTTACGCACAAGTTGATATTGTTTCAAATTTATTAGAACTTTGTAGGAAAAAAAAAATTAAAAGATTGATTCATTTTTCCACATCAGAAGTGTATGGCACAGGAAGTGGTACAATGAATGAGGATTATAAATGTAGACCTGAAACAACTTATGCTGCAGGAAAATATGCTTGTGATACTTTAATAGGAACTTATTCAAAATTATATAACTTAGATACTATAATTATTAGGCCTTCAAATATTTATGGACCAAGACAATATAATGAAAATAAACAATCTTTATCACCTGGATTAATTGTAGCAGCAATTAATTCCTTTAAATATAATAAAAGTTTTCAAATAAATGGGGATGGACTTCAAAGTCGTGATTATATTTACGTCATAGACTTTGTAAAATTGGTTGTAGAATCTTTTGAAAAATTAATAAAAAGCAATATCTATCATTTTTCATCAAACCAAAATTTAAAATTAATCGATATCGTTAAAATTATTAAAAATAAATTTAAATATAAAAATAATATTTCATATTCAAAAAAGAGGTTGGGTGATGTTTATTATCACAAACTAAATAATAAAAAATTAAAAACAATTATTGATTTAAGACTAACATCTTTCTCAAAAGGTATAGATGAAACAATAAAATATTATTAATACTATTTAAGATAAATTTATTAAAAAATAAGGATTAACTTTTTAATTTAGTTTGTATTATTTTAGTTTAGTCTTACCTTTAAAATTAATATCTGATAATTTTAAAGGTGATCCTTTTTTT
>MDSY01057142.1_pt1 | contig 13888 bp, 10 predicted proteins | sample 811131 | NCBI WGS metagenome assembly MDSY01 (sample SAMN05326643, study PRJNA326480) | marine metagenome | isolation source: seawater | place: Atlantic Ocean: South West | collected 2010 | reverse complement strand
CTTATGAAGATGGTGATGGAACATTAGACTTTACAGTTGGTACATTAAACCAAGACACAACAGGTAATGCAGCTACAGCTACAGCTTTAGAGACTGCTAGAACTATACATGGTGTAAGTTTTGATGGAACAGCAAATATAGATTTAACAGAAGTTATACAAGATACTGTAGGTGCTATGGTATCTTCAAATACTGAATCAGGCATTACAGTTACTTACGAAGATGGAGATGGAACATTAGACTTTTCAGTAAGTGGTGGTAGTGGCATCACACATAAATTAGAAGGAACAAACTTTACAGGTTCTGTAATTGTTGGACATGATACAACAGGAACTTTAGATGCTGCAACTAATAATACTGCTTTAGGATTAGCAGCATTAGATGCAATTACGTCAGGAGATGATAATGTAGCAGTTGGTAAAGATTCTTTAACAGTACTTACAAGTGGAGGAGAAAATACAGCAGTTGGAAGAAGTGCAGGTGCTGCAATTACTACTGGAGGTGCTAATACTTTTGTCGGAGCTTATGCAGGAGTTGCTACAACAACAGGTACTAATAATGTTGCTATAGGAAGAACTTCTTTAGAAGCAAATACAACGGGAGTTAGTAATATAGCTATTGGTTATGGTGCTTTAGATTCTAATACCACTGCTTCTGAAAACGTAGCAGTTGGCAGGTCAAGTTTACAAGCAAACACAACAGGTACTAATTTAGTTGGAGTAGGAACTAATGCATTAGATGCAAACACGACAGCAATTAGAAATATAGCCATTGGTCAAGATGCAGGTGGGGCACTTACAACTGGAGGTTATAATGTAGCTATAGGAACTAATGCTTTAAAAACTGCCACAACAACAACTGCTAATGTTGCATTAGGTGACCAAGCTTTAGAAGATACAACAGGTGAACAAAATACAGCTTTAGGTTCTCATACTTTAAGAGAAAATACATCAGGTTCAAGAAATACTGCTGTGGGTTATTTTGCTATTGGTAATGCTAGCACTACAGCAAATGATAATACCGGAGTTGGGTATCAAGCTTTAAATGCAAATACATCAGGTGAAAGAGGTACTGCTGTAGGAGGTTATGCATTACTTAGAGCTACAGAAGGAAATGATAATACTGCTGTAGGTTATAATGCTTTAACAGACAATACCACCGGAGGGCTAAATACGGCTGTTGGTGTATCGGCATTACATCAAAATACAACTGCATCAAGCAACCAAGCATTCGGTAGGAGAGCTTTATACACAAACTCTACAGGTACAGAAAATAATGCTTTTGGTTATTTAGCTTTATATTCAAACACTACAGGAAATTATAATTCAGCTTTTGGTAATGCAGCTTTAGATGCTAATACTACAGCAAATCATAATAATGCTTTTGGTTACTCAGCTTTGTCAGCAAATACTACTGGAACTTTAAATACAGCAATGGGTTCATATGCTTTGGCTACTGCTACTACAGCCAGTAATAATACAGGTCTAGGATATAGTGCTTTATACTTATGTACAACCGGGGCAAATAACACAGCAGTAGGTAGGGCATCAGGACAAAATGTTACAACAGGTGCACAAAACGTATATGTAGGTGCTGAGTCAGGGGATGCAGCTACAACTGGAAGTAACAACACAGGTATTGGATATGAAGCGTTAGGTAAATTAACAACTGGTACTGACAATACTGCATTGGGTAGAGCAGCAAATCTTGATAATACAACTGGTTCTAGTAATACCGCAGTAGGAGTTGAAGCACTAGAAAATGGAAATGGTTGTAATAGCAATGTTTGTATAGGTAAACAAGCAGGTAGAGAAATAACTACTGGTAGTAATCTTGTGACTTTAGGTGTGAGTTCTGGTAACTCTGGTTCACCCGGAGGTGCTTTAACATCTGGTAACAATGAAGTAACTATAGGTAATGGTGACCATTCAAAAATTAATGTACAAGTTTCTCTAAGTGTTGCATCTGACGAAAGAGACAAAACAGATTTTAAACCTTTAAGTGCAGGTTTAGATTTTGTAAACCAACTAACACCTTATACTTACTATTGGGATAAAAGACATAAGTATATAGATTGGGATGCAAACCCTGATGCAGATTTAAACAGTATTACGCATGATGGTACACACAAAGAAGATTGGTTAGATGTGGGTTTCAAAGCACAAGATGTTGTAGCTTTAGAAAAAACAATAAATCATAACTTATCGGATAAAACTAATTTAACAACTAGCTTATCACATGATGGCAAACAATATGCTTTGCAATACGAAAAGTTTGTACCAATATTAGTAAAAGCAGTACAAGAACTTTCAGCAAAAGTTGAAGAATTAGAAAGTAAATTAAACGGAGAATAATATGACTCAAACAGTAGCAGAAGTGCTAACAGCAGCAACAGATAGCGTTACAGTTATTAATGATATTAATACTAATGGTAAAAGGTCAACGCATGTTGGTGGTACAGCAGATATAGATACAGAAAAGTCACAAGCTGAAATAAATGCATGTGTGCAACGTAATGTTGACCATTTAGAAACTATATTAGAATATACAGACCCTGATGTTAAAAACTCTAGTGATGATAAATCATCTTATACTGATGCAATAACAACTGGTAAAGCTTACATAGCAGCAAACTAAAATGGAACTAACAGGCTACACAATGTTTTTATTGTGGAATATATTCCTAACATTAGTAGTAGCACCAATACTTTTTAGCATTCGTCAGAATACAGCAGAAATAAAAAGACTTGACATACTTTTAAATAAAACGAGAGAAGAGATGGCTAAAGAATACGTAACTAAAAAAGAACTATCAGATGGTATGGATAGAGTCTTTGATACGCTAGACAAGATTGAAGAGAAACTTGACAAGCTTTTCGAGGTTAAATCATGAAGAATAAAAAGAAAAAAAGACAAAGAAAACTAAAACAAAGAATTGACTATCGTAATGGTGGTCGTGTTCTTTATCAGACTGGTGAAGCAGTAAGTAATCGTGATATGCCTACGATGATGTCAGAGCGTGAACGTGAGCAAGAAATAGGAAGAGAAAATGAAAGAGCAGCACAGACTGTAACACCTGCTCCTACTCCAACACCTGCTCCTACTCCAACACCTGCTCCTACTCCAACACCTGCTCCTACTCCAACACCAACGCCTACACCGGCTCCAACGCCTACACCGGCTCCAACGCCTACGCCTACACCTACACCGGCTCCTACAGCTACTACTGAAAATAGAGAAGCAGGTCCTCAAGTATCAGATACAGGTGCGGGTGGTATGAAAGGTCTGACACAAGGAGCTAAAAATCAAGCTGTTGTAGCAGAATACTATGCTAATAATCCAACTAATCCATTATCCGGACAATCAGATGTTTCTACAAGAATTGCAGGTGGAGAAAAGATAGATACTATGAATTTTTATTGGGTAAGACCTGATGGCACAATTGGGTCTACAACTAAAGGATATAGTAGAGTTCCTGAACAATTTAGAAATCAAGTATATTTAACACAAGGCGAAGCTAATGATGCATCTTTTAACTATAATGAATGGTTAAAAGGTAATACAACAACTACTACAGATGATACATCAGGTGGTCCAAGCGATGAAACTAGAGATAGATTTGAACAAGAACGTGGTGAGCGTATTATTAGAACTGGTCAAACTGCAGAACAAATAGCGTCTGGTAATATTCCAGAAGGAATGATTCCTAAAGCAGAACTGGTGCAAGTTAAAACAGGAAATGAATATATAGACCAAGCTGTTCAACTAGGAGAACTAACTCCAATTGAAGCTGAAAAAATAAAAAATATTACTCCTGAACAAGTAAGTGCAATGGAAGCTGCTCAAGTTGAAAAACCTGCAGTAATTGAAGCAGCTAAAATACAAGTCGCAAAACTTGAAGAGTCTCCAGAAGTTCAAGCAGCACAAGGAGAAATTAGAGATGAATCATTAGCTAGAGCAGCTAACGTAGATAGAGTTGAGGCGATAGAAGGTGCAGAAGTTAATATTCCAGAAGGAGCTTTAACACAGCGAGTAGTTGGAACTATTAGCGAAGCTGCCAAAGCAGTTGCTGTACAAAATGTTGGTACATCTTTAGCTAGAATAACAAGAGCGAAAGACCAATTAGCTAAAGCAGGTTTAACACAAGACCAGATTAATGAAATCGGTAATGACCCAGAAGCCTTAGAAGCTAGACTTGAAGATTTTAGTGATGAACAAAGAGGACTAATTCAAGGACTACCAAAAGAAGCTTTAGTTTCAAATCAAATGGATAGTCTGTTACAAGGACTAGAAGATGGAAACATACCGCCTTGGGCTGCTCCCGCAGTTGCTCAAGTAGAGTCTATGTTAGCATCAAGAGGTCTTAGTGCTTCTACAGTAGGACAAACAAGTTTATTTAATGCTATTATCGCTGCTGCAATGCCTATTGCTCAGAGTAATGCACAAGCAATTCAAACTTCAGTTTCTCAACAAAGAAGTATTGAAGCTTCAATAAGTGAAGCAAATGCACAAAGAGCTCAACAAGTTGGCTTGACAAACGCTAACAATGTGTTTAAATTAGACATTGCTCAGTTTTCGGCTGACCAAAAAACTGCTTTGTCTAATAGTAAATTTATGCAAACTATAGGATTAACAGAAGCTAACTTTGACCAACAAGCTACAGTTCAAAATGCTGTGTTATTATCGCAAGCTAATTTGGCAGAAGCAAACTTTAATCAAAAAGCTCAAATACAAAATGCTCAAGCGTTTTTACAAACTGATTTAACAAATTTAAGTAATGAACAACAAGCTAATGTTATTAGAGCTCAAAATGAACAACAAAGATTACTAAGTAATACTGCTGCAGAAAATGCTTCAAGACAATTTAATGCCACCAGTGAGAATCAAACTCAACAGTTTATGGCTAATTTAAATTCTCAGATAAATCAATTTAATGTTGCTCAAGCAAATGCATCAGCACAGTTTAATGCTCAACAAAAAAATGCAGCCGAAGCTAGACGAGTAGGATTAGAAGCAGATATTAACAAAGCTAATGCAGCTATTATAAATCAAGTAGAACAATTTAATGCTCAACTAGATTATAATAGAGCACAATGGAATGCAACAAATCAACAAGCGGTACAGCAGTCTAATGTTAATTGGAGAAGAAAAGCTAATTTAGCAGATACTGCTGCAGAAAATGCTATCAATCAACAAAATGTAGCAAATGCTTTTGGTTTAACTTCTTCTGCACAATCTTTTTTGTGGCAAGAATTAAGAGACCAAGCTTCGTTTGATTTTCAATTTGCTGATAATACTGCAACAAGAAAAAATAATGCTATGATAGCTGCTGCTAGTGCCGAAGGTGATGCAGCTAAAAACTGGTCTACTAATTATAATAATGTAGCCGGTATTGTAGATAAAATATTTGGCGTAGACGACTAAGGAGAAAATAATGGGTTGGAAACCGGGAAAATTATTAAAGAAAGCCTTTAAGGGCGTAAAAAAAATTACAAAGAAAATAGGTAAAGGTATAAAAAAATTAGCTTATAAAGTTATGGGAGCTCTTGGTGAAATTGGTCCTCTTGGACAGCTTGCTCTAATGTTTATAGGAATACCGCCTATAATTGGAGATTTTTTTGGAGCACTAGGTAGCACTATAGGTAGTTTTGCCGGTAAGCTTGTACCAGAGTTTGTTAAAACTGGATGGGCTGCTATTAAGACAGCCGGACAAGGAGTTTATAATACAATTACAGAAGCTATTGGAAATGGTTTAGATAGAGTTTCAAACTTTGCTCAAGGAAAAGGTTTTACTTTAAGTGGAGATAGAACATCTATTTTTGGTGGAGTTTCTCCTAAAGATATTCAAGTTCCCGAATTAACATCTAATGTTAAAGTAGATGCTTCTGGTCTTCCGGAACTTGTTGATGGCAAATTGCAATTTACAGATGCTTCAACTACATTACAAGATAGACTTATAGCTAATGTAGACCCTACAACAGTTACTGCAGGACCACAAGTTCCTTTTACAGGTGATATTGGTCCTGATGTTATGAGTGCTACAGTAAGTGGAACTCCGGCTAATTTAACTGATTTTGGGACAAGAGGAACAGATATTTTAATGGAAGGTAAAGATGTTACCTCTAGTCTATTAGCTCCTCCAGATGTTTCTGATATTACAAATGTTACTTTAGAGTTTCCGGGAGAAGTTGAAAAAACTTTTGCACAAAAAGCTAAAGATTATTTTTCTGCAGGAGTTAAAGGAGTAAAAGATACTTTATCAGACCCCGGTAAGTTAGCAGGTGAAGCATTAGAAGGTGGTTTAGTAGCAGGTGGTGCAAGTAGAATTGCTAGTGAAGTAGCAGGTCCACCGCCTACACAAAGAGTTATACATTCAAATATTGGAGACTTTTTTACACCAACAAATCAACAAAGATTATTAGATGCAGCTACATGGAATGGTATGGTAGGTGATTATCAAAGAGCCGGAGCTTATGGCGGTGCTATGCATGGTGATGCAGCAAGTCCTTATTTTTCCGCTTTATCAGGAATGTCTTTAGATATTTATAATCAACTAGCTCCTCAAATAGGTCCAAGGAGTGCTACAGCCTCTACGTATGGAACAGCATATTATCCAACAATTTCATTATAATAAAGGTTAAAAAATGGCAGAAGAATATAATCAACAAGGTATAGATGCTTACGTTAATGCAAGCAGACCTATTCCGGGTCAGTCACTTACAGATAATCCAGACCAAGCTTATCCTTGGGAAAGCCCTCCTGAGTTTACAAACTTTAGACAAGCTTTTGATTATCTAGCAGAAGAACTTCTTGAAGAGGACGTATACGTTCCATTAATGGTAGCAATGGGACAAGGAGTTCCTATTTCAGACATTACTATTCAACTTTTACAAAGAGGATTTCAAGAAGGTAAATGGAACCCAGATTTATTTCTTATGCTATTAGAACCTACGATGTATCTATTATTAGCATTAGCAGAAAAAGCAACTATTGAACCAAGACTTTATGGTGACGAAGAAGATGATATTAGTTCAGAAGAAAAAAATGAAAATTTAGCAAGGCAGTCTGCAAATTTAGAAAAGCTTACGAAAGAAAAAGTTGGAGACATGCCTAAAGCACCAGAGGGTGTTTTACCTCCGGATGTAGTTGAAGAAATAGAATCTTTAGAAGTTCCGGAAAGTTTATTAGCTAGAACAGAACCTACACCAGAAGAACAACCTCAAAGTTTATTAGAGAGACCGGAGTAAAAAATGTCAAGATATGATGATGATGGAATAGAGTTTGCACAACAAACATTTGAAAGTGCTAGAGCCTATAGAGAATCCCAAGCTAAAAAACAAGATAGATTTGCAAAAAGACTTCAGATGGCTAACCTTGCTGTCACAGGTTTAAATTTTGCTATTAATAAAAAAGCTGACGAATTAGAACTGGCACAGGCTCCAAAACGTGCTGCTTATTTATCTACGCTTGAAAGTGCAAAAAGTTTTAGAGCAGGAGAAGATGAAAGAAAAAAAAGTGGACAAAGTGTTGAAGGATATTTAACAAATAAATATTATGAACAAATTAAACAAGAAATTGAAAAAATGAGTCCTAATGCTGTAGCATCAGAATATCAACCGATAGCTATGGAAAAAGCAAAAGAGTTCGCTCTAGCTTCTAAAGCAGATTATGAAAAAATTCTAAATCTAAGTAATAAATTAAACTTTGAAGACTTTGAAGAATACTATCAACAATCTGCAAAAATTCCTAGAAGTATAGGAGGATGGTTTGGTTCTAAAGTTAAAAACTTTATGAAGGGTGAAACAAAAGAAACTATTAAACTAAGAAATGAAGATGCATTAGCCGGGACTACGATGGGCGATGCATTTAAAGATGCTGACGTTGCTCTGAGAGCTTATGATGCTCATACAGATTTAGGTAATGTTGCAATAGATATTGCTAAAAATTTAACTAGAGGTGCACGAACAGAAGGTAAAATTAAAGAAATGATAGGTTCTGAAGGCTATGGACTTTATTACATACAACAAGAAGCCGACCCTTTAGGTAAAAAACCTCCTAAAATTATTACAACAAAAATCGGTGGTATATATAATAAAGAAGGTGAACTTTCTTTTACACAGAAACTAGATTTTCTTAAATTAATTAAAGACGATAAAGAGCTACAAAATGAAATACAACAAGCTTTTAAAGACGACCCTACAGGAACTAAAGCTCTAGATATAGCATCAAGCGACCCGCAAAAATATTATAAGATTGACTTTGATGATGAAATAAAACGTGAAGAACTATTTGAACTTCGTTATCAATCTATGGCATCTACACGTCCAGATTTATTTATTCTTAGAGATGGAAAGTATGTAGCCAGAACAGGTCAAAAGGAACTAATTGCTGAGTTAAAGTTAGACCGAGATAATCTTAGACTTGAATTTAATCAACGTATTGAAGATGGTCTAAAACTAGGACAAGGTGAGTTAGACACTGTTGGACTTAATAGTGTTTTTACTTTAGTGCCTGACGACCAAAAAGAAAATTATACGAATTTGTTTATGGGTGACGACTCAGAGTTTATTAAAATTTTTGGACAACAAATTGCAGAAAGCGATGCTTCAGCAGTTAATCTAGGTACTCATGATTTAAGTATAATATTTCCTAACATGGGATTAACTGGAACCTACGAGTTAATCTGGGATAATAATTCAAAAAACCTTTTATTTAAATAATTATGTCAACTAACCCTTATGATAGTCAAGAGTACATTGACTATGTCAGAGAAAACATTAACCCTGCTTACAAGCTTAGTAAAAAAGAAGCATTAAAATATGCTGCAAGTATGGGAACATCTGATACACTTCGAGGTGTTGGTCAGATTTTAGGCGAATCTTTTGGGATAGATGCACTTAATGAATACCTAAAAGAAAAAGATAAAAAGCTTTCAGGAATTTTATCTAATCCGGAATATGGAACAGAAGCAACTGCAGCTTTTTTAAGTGCAGGTATTGTTGCTGACCCTGTTAGTTATGTTCCTATTGTTGGGTGGTTAGCTAAAGGAAAAAAAGCTAAGAGCCTAGCAGACTTAACCAAGTATGGAGCCGGTAGTGCAGCTATAGTTTCAGGACTTGGGTATACTCCAGAAAATACAGAAACTTTATTTCTAGATAAAGATGCAGGTCTTCTTGCTAGACGTTTAGAAAATATAGGTATAGGTGGCGTAGCCGGCACACTACTCGGTGGCGGTGGAGGTTATCTCGTAGATGTTGTACAAAAAGCTAGAGGTAAGCCAAGTATCTTTCAACAGATAGACGAGTTTGAACCTAAAGTATTTGACGATGCAAAAGTTTCTGCAGAGGACTTAGATGCTCCATTAAAAGTCGGAACAACTGTAAGAGCTCCTGATAGACAAAACATTGGAACAATTATAGATGTAGATGAAAAAACAAACGTAGCAACTGTTAGATTTACGAATAGAAAAACAGGTGCAACTGCTACAAAAAGATTTCCGATAGCAAAACTAAGACCGCCAAAGCCCGGTCAATCTACCCCAAAAACTACAGAAGATTTATCAGAAGAAGTAGCTGAAAAGTATGATGATATTATTTTTACTAAAGACCCTAAATCAGTTAAAGGTAATATTGTTTATACTACTACAGACCCCGAAACAAAAATTGTTTATACAATTAGTAAAGCTGTTGATGAAAATGGTAAGATTATTAAAGGACAATGGGAAGTCATATCATCTCCTCGCTTAAAGAAAAAACGAGGGGAGTCTAATAATCAATTTAAAAATAGAAAACAAAAAGCACAAAAAGTTAATATTTTTGGAAATAAAGAAGATTCTAAAAAGTTTGTTAGTCAACAAATACAAGCCAACAAAAAACCAGTTAACACGCTAGAAGAGTCTCAAGAAATTATTGTCAAAGAAACTTCTAAGACTGGACAAAACAAACCTACCCTAAAAGGACCCATCATTCAGAAGTATCAGAAGTATGTTGGCACTCCTGCAAAAAATTTAATATTTAATAATCCCGGAGAAAGCCTTGGATTTGTTGTAGGCTATAATGCTTATGGTGATGAAAATTCAAGCTATATGGAAAAAATTACAGCCGGTTTAGTTTTAGGCGGTAGTATTCGAGGAGCTAAAAGTATTAAGTATGGTGCGAATGGTAGAGTCGGTGATGCTGTGGGTAGACTGATTATAAGTGATTATGGTTTAAGTGCAGACTATATAAAAACTAGACAAAAATTTAGAGCTAATAAAAATGAAATAGGAGCTAGGTTTTTAGAAATAATGGAAAAAGCTCAAAAAGAATTAAGTTCAGAGCAAAATCAACTCTTATATAATTTTATGGTGGGCGACCTTGCAAAGATGGATGAACTATCTCCACAAGCTTTAAAAATAAATGATGAGGCAAGAGGACTATTAATTAAATATGGGCAAGAATTAGTTGATGCAGGATTGTTACCTCCTCAAGTATTTCAAAAAAATATAGACACCTATCTAAAAAGAAGTTATAAAAAAGAATCTGCTGTTGCAGATAAAAATACTATTGCACTAAATAATAAACAAATAAAAATTATTGGTGACGAGTTACGTCCAAGAGGACAAATTGAAATAATTAAAAAGACCTCTTTTGAAAAACCTAATTCTGTTTGGCAAAATGAAAAGTGGGAAGTTTTAGAAGAACTTAAAGGCGGTAAAGTAAAAGTTCGTAGAGATTATACAAAAGCTGAACGTCAAAAAATGGGAGAGATAGAGGATGCTTCATACGCTATTGCAGAAACAGGAAGGCTATTAGCTAATGATATAGCAACTGCAAAGTTCTTTAGAGAGCTTAGTGAAAATAAAAATTATGTTATAGATAAAGCAGAATATGATTCACTACTTCCAGAACTACAAGCTAAGTTTGTTTTATTGTCAGACGATGTTATCAAAGGAACTAAGAAAAAAAGATTTGGAGAGCTTGCCGGTAAATACGTAGACCAAGATGTAGCAAGAGATATAAAACACATTTATAACTATAGCATACTACGGGACAAAGGAGGTGCAGTTGGAGAAGTAGCTTCTAATGCAGGTAGAGTAGCAAACCAATTTCAAGATTTTTGGAAAAAAACTAAAACTGCTTGGAACGTAGCAACGCACGTAGGTAACTCTACGTCTAACGTAATGCTATTAGATTTTTCTGATACAGAGTTTAAATATTTTTTAAGGGCAATAAAAGAAATGCGAGACCCTAATTCAGCTTTAAATAGACAAGCACAAATAGATGGTATCTTTGATGCGGATTTAATTTCAAAAGAATTTAGAGATTCTATGTCTGAAATAGAAAGAGCATTAGCAAAATACGACCCAGAAAATCAAGCAGTAGGTATTTATGAAAAAACTAAAGCATTTGCTAAGTTAGCAAAAAAATATAGTATTGATAAAATGGAACGTGCTTATCAGCTAGAAGACCAAGTGTTTAGAATGGCAGTTTATATGGATAGACTGGATAAAGGGTTTTCTCAAGCTGACGCAGCCTTAGAAGCTAGAAAATGGTTTATTGATTATGATATTAATGCTCCTTTAATTAAAGCCTTAAAAAGAACCTTTGTACCTTTTGTAAGCTATACATATAGGGTTATACCTTTATTAGCAGAAGCAGCTACGCTACGTCCTCACAAGTTTGCAAAGTGGGCAGTTATTGGTCATGGTTTTAATCAAGGGTTTTCGTACATGACAGATGGCACGGATACTCAAGAAAAACTTGATAGACTTACTATGCGACCAGAACAAAATAAAAGATTGTTTGGAAGCACTCCTATTATTGGAGATTACATGCCATACACAACAATTAGAATTCCTTTTAATGATAAAGATGGTAATGCCCTATATTGGGATTATGCACGATGGGTTCCGGGTGGAGATATATTTGAACAAAGAGAATCAAAAGTACAGGTTCCCGGAGTTCCTAGCCCTTTACAACCGGGAGGTTTGTGGTGGGATGCTTTATCTAATTTTGTTTTTAAAGTAGACCCTTTTACTGGACAAAATTTAGAAGACCTTGGAATTGACGAAGACGACTATGGCGAGATTGCAAAACATTTTGGAAAAAGAATACCTCCAAATATTCATCTTATACCGGGAACCTTTGCTAATCAAAAATGGAGAAAATCAAAAGCTATTGAAAGAGGTGAAGAAGGTTCAGAGTACGTTAAAGAAACTACACCTTGGTTAGCTATAGCTTATGGACTAGGTTTAAAACTACGACCACAAAATCCTGACATAAATAGAGATTTAAGAGAAATGCTTTTTGGAAAAGAAATCTATGCTATTGAAGGAAAAATAAACAAAATGTATAAGGAAGCCGAAAAATTTGGGATGGAGTTTTTTGGTTCTCAAAAAGATTTTGATAAAGAACTAGAAAGTTTAGAAGAAGAACTAATTCGTGTAAATGCAGAGTATGAGCTTTGGCAAGAACAAGTAGCTGAACTAGACCTAGAGTTGTCTAAAGAATATAAAGGTCGAGAGAAAAAAGTGAAAGGTGGACTTGTTACAGGAATAGCAGATGTTCCGTTTACAAAAGAGGACCCTGCTACACGAATAAATGAAATAACTGGAGAACCTTTTAAAGAAGAGATGAATCGACTTGGGTTTTAATCAGAATGAAATACAACGACTACTTAAATCACTTAGAACATAGAGAAGGTAACGAAGAATGCGTATACCTTGATACACTAGGCAAGCCTACCTGTGGTGTAGGTCACTTGTTGACAGAAAGAGAACGTCAAATGTACCAAGTTGGTGACAGAGTTTCTCAAGAACAAAGAGATGAATGGCTTCAACAAGATGCTGCAATGGCGTGGGAGGCTGCTGCTTACCAAATGCAAGAACTTGGGATAGAAGATACAGACTTTATAATTGCACTAGGTTCCGTAAACTTTCAACTAGGCACAAGATGGATGAACAAATTTCCATCAGCCTATAGAGCTTTAGCTAATAAAGACTACGATGAAGCAATCAGACAAGTCTCAACAGGTTCTGGTAGAAATGGACAATCTAAATGGAAAGAACAAACACCAGTAAGAGTTGAAGATTTCGTAATCGCTATTGACAAACTACGATAAGGATGCTATAATGATACTGTACTTAGAGGACCAACTCGAAGCTTGCTATCGGCAATACTGTCTACATCAAGTAAAACAAGATATGCCTTTCATGAGTCTAGATGATTTTAGGAACATGTTTGAAGACTTGATGGAAGTAATTTACAAAGACGAAGATTAATGGGAATCCCTTTTGAAATAATCACTATGATTGGTTCTACCTTATTAGGTGGGCTTATGAGTTTGTGGTCGCAGTCAATAAAAGCTAAACAAGCTAATCAAGCTATGCTAATGGAACGTGCTAAGTTTCAACAAAAGGCTGTTAAAGATGCAAGAGAATATGAGAACGTAGGATTTCAATGGACCAGAAGAATTATAGCTCTCACAGCTATATTCTCTATAGTTGTATTTCCAAAAGTTGTCGCAGTATTTTTTCCAGAAGTCTCAGTAACTGTGGGATACACAGAGTTCAGACCCGGATTTTTATTCCTTCCGGAAAAAGAAGTAATGGAATGGCGACAAATGTATGGTCTAGTTATTACTCCGCTTGATACAAATTTAGTAGGGGCTATTGTTGGTATGTACTTTGGTGGGAGTTTAGTAAAAAAATAAATGAAAAAGATATTAAAAGAGAACGGACGTTGGAATTGGTTCGGACTCGTAAAAGAAGAAGAAGAAGACTCTCAAGACGATAATTATTATAAAGGATTGTTTTGGGATTATGAAACCAAAGAGTTCCTAAGATGGAATGAACTTAATAAGAAGGAGTGTAAATAAACTGAAAGCAGTGACCAGTAGTGTCTGCGTT
>MDSY01093481.1_pt1 | contig 13890 bp, 10 predicted proteins | sample 811131 | NCBI WGS metagenome assembly MDSY01 (sample SAMN05326643, study PRJNA326480) | marine metagenome | isolation source: seawater | place: Atlantic Ocean: South West | collected 2010 | reverse complement strand
TCGACCAGCGATCCGAATATTGGCAATCCGAATCTTGGCAGCGAACCCAATTGCCAATATTCGACGTGTACAACACGACGTCGCCGCCTCGGTCAATAGTCTGGGGGAGAAGAGCGCCCAGCGGTTGGGACACGTTCCAATGCGCATCTGCAGGTCGCCAAACGGGGCTGGAGTTTGGGAGGGAAAGAGACGAGAGGAAAGGGGCTATGCGCACATTCGACGCGAGCATTTGCCACGCGGTCCCGAAGCCGGCGAAATGCATCATCGTCACGCAACCAGCCGTGACCGTAGTAAAGACAGCAGGTATTCGACGGCTTCGTCTTGCAGCTATTGCGCGTCGGGTCGCGAGGCGCGAGGCAAGTAGCGAGACTTGGGTCCAAGCGCGGGCTTTCAGACGGATTGCAGAAGAGTGACACCTTCTCGCACACGCTACGCCTGCCTGTCGGGGGCTTCTGGTGGCGAGGATCTGCAGCTATGCCCCCAGCCAGCCAGCGGTAGACGCATGCTTCACGGCTCGGAAGATCTGCGGCGACTGCCCGAGCTAGTTTATGATCAGGTTTCTCGTCAAAGTATCGACGCTCGAGGACCTTGATATCACCACTGGGGTCAGTCTCAAGTAGGCTGGCGTTGCGCGCAAACATCTTCGTCACGAAATCGGCTCGGGATCGCGAGGCGCGGATGACGGCGATGAGCATCGCGGCGTACTCAAGCATCCAAGGATTGAGGTCGAAGAAGACAACTGCGTGAGGGTGAGGGGTGCTGTTGGCGAGTGTGTTTGCATCTGGGCTGGGTGAGTGGACAGCCAGAACGTACCGATGTCCATTGGCGGTAGCTCGAGCAGCACGTTCAGCGAGGACATGCTGCCGGCCACGCTAGCGAAGGTCTTAAGGCCGCTGGTTGAGGAGTGGGCTGGGCCAGCAAGCGGTGCCGGCTTAAGCAGCTGGACCAACCTCTGGCCCAGCACGAGGAGCGGTGCGATAGCGTCCGCGTGGAATGTGTACACGAACCGAGGGCCCTGGTACAGGCTTGTTTGGTTGCCTTCAGCCCCGGAGTTGTGACAACAGAACAGGCCCGCAGAGTCGCCATCTCCACAGCCGGCGTTTGTCAAGCTCGACCCAGAGCTTTCGCCCAATCGCCTGGCCTGCCGCACCGGCACCGCCGTGTCCGTTGCGGTGGTCGACGCGCGACATCCACACTGAACACCAAGAAGCAGGTTTCTTCCTCTCGGGTCAGAAGATGTTGAAATGGCGCACGACGCGAGGATATCAGCCGGACCCGGGCAGTGCAAAGCAGCTAAATTGGCGAGCTCCTGCTGGAGCTCCTGCAAAGTGAACATGTCGCTGTCGGCCTCGCGCGGTGGGTTTGCAGGATGGCCAACGGGCCACGAGGACCGACTGGCAAACGAGATCGCCTCGCGACTGTGCTCCATCGCCCACACTTCACGAGCCCCTGCACGCATCGCGCCCTCTGCGGCAAGGCGCCACTTGCTGCGTGAGACCCCCTCGCCGACGAGAATGTGTAGGAGCACCACATCTCCATGGCGCGCGTGCGCAGGAGGGTCAGCGATGAATGCGTCGACTGCAATACTGGTGCGTGCCTGGCCATACTCAGTGAAACCCCAGTCGCGACGCCGCGCAACTTCAAGCAATCGGCAACTCGTGTTCACCGGGGGCAGCGCGTGCTTCACGGCGGCAAGCGAACAACCGTGCGCGCGGCCGGAGCAGCGGGCGCTCGAACAGGTCCTCGTATCGTGCGGAAGTGATGACGGCTCACGACAGCGGGCCTGACAGCCGCTCCTTGCCACAGGGTAGAGGGAGGTGGAGGATTCGGCAGCGGCGGGCTTGGAGAGAGCGGTGGCGGCGAGGGCGATGTTGGTGGCGGTGAGGGCGGAAGAGGGCTCGACGGCGGCTGGCTGGGCGGTGGTGGTGGTGGCGGCGGTGGTGGCGGCGTTGAGGTCCGTGTGAGCAGGCTGTTGTGCGCGCACGGGAAACTCCGCAGTTGGCATCGAGGCTTTGATCGTGTTCAGGAGAATCTGCAAGGATTCGTCAGTCATTACGCCTGGAAGGTGGTAAGGGTTGTGCATGCCCGCTGAGCTGTTGTAGAAGTTGGGAAGGGGCGTGAAGAGCGGGCTGCGGTTGATCATCACGTGGCGAAAGTGCTCGATGATGGGGGTCTGCAAATCGTGGAGCTGGGCGCACTGCCGCACATCCGCATCAGTCACTGGGCGCAATGTTCTGGTGTACGTTGCCGCAGGTCGCTGCACAGCAGTGTTACTGAGCCAGAACGTGGGCCCAGAGTACAGTTCAACAAAACGTGCCAGAAATCCCCACAGATTGGCTCGGTACGTCTTGCTGTCGTAGGGTTGCGACGCTTGGAAGTCCCACGGTCCAGAGTTTAGCACCACCATATCCGGTACAGCTCGCATCCGCTTGTAACGGCTGGCAAAGAAGGTGGACGCGCGCTCTGGGTACTCGTCCAACGTTGTCCACATGTCAAAGCTCACGCGGATCTGATCGTTTCCCGCGCCCAGCACAAAGTCACGGAAGCAGTTCCCAGACTTGCAGTGGTCGGTACTGTAAGTATGCGCGAAGAAGTCAAAATCGTGCGTGGGATAGCTCGGGGGAAGCGCGGTCCCGTTGCTGAGCGCATGCACCAAGCTGCTGAAGACGAGGCGAGTTGTCGAGTCACCTAAGAAGGCCAACCACTTGCCTCGAAGCAGATGCCGGATACCACTGGCGTCGAAGCGAGCGTACGGCAGCTTGCACGAGGTAGCTGTGCTATCCTTAGGAGGATCTGGCAGCCACGCCCAATCAGAGCAGCTTGGTGTACCATACGCCGCAAAACAGCTGGAATAAAAGTCCAAGGAGCCAGGTTCGAACCGTTGGCGCTCAACCGGCGCCCAGCGGCCGCGGCTATAGCCTGTGGCACACAGACTCGCCTGCTCGAAGTTGTATGCTGGCACTGCTTGGTCACCAGCCAGAACCTTTGACAAATCGGGCTTCCCGAGGCATTCCGCCCAGCGCCTTGCCAACAGCCTCTCGCCGACTGCGTTTGGGTGCACGCCATCGAACGTCATGCTCGCTGAGTCGAACCCGTCGCTGACGTTGCACAGGGAGACTGCGGATCCATACGCCGATCGAAACGGTCCGACGACTTGCTCAGTCAAACGTGCGTTGAAACCAGAGATTCCAGCGGCGGCGCCATGCCCACAAAAGGTTGTCGGTGTACGTGAGCCAGCAGGCTGGTACGGCCGACTGTGGCAAATGGGAAGAGTGGCCACCAGTACCCTCACACCCGGCTGCGCCACCAAGGCCAGGCTAATGATCGTTTTGATGTTCTGGAGCGCCTGAGATTGTAACTGCACCTGCGAACCTTTTCCCCATAGGAAATCGTTGAGGCCGATCATCAAGAGGACCCAGTCCGGCTGAGAGTGGCGCACAAAAGCGGACGCCCAATCCGCCAGCTGTGAAGTCGTCCAGCCCCAGTGGCCCTGGTGCGCCACAGCAAAGTCTGCTGGCGCCGCCGATACGTCCTCATAGCCATTTGGGGTCGTGTCGCGTTCGCACGCGTAGCCGCGCTCTTGCGATCCGACAAAGGTAAACGCATCTACTCCAAGTCTCGCCTCGAGGAGATGGTGCAATTGACGCCGATAGCCCTGTCGGCAGCAGAGTGTCGACTCGTTGCCGTTGGCATCGCCACAGCAGCGATTGGACCCCGCCACGCAGCAGCATGACGAGGTGATTGAGTCCCCCATTGGCATGATGCGGAGCGGAGAGGCGTGAGGGGTGCGCACAACTATGCGGTCCTGTCGGCGCTCGAGCACCGCGCCACCCAAGGACTCAGATGTGCGCATCTGCCTTGATACAGCGCGTGTCGCGATGCCCGGAGGCGCAAAGTTGACGGTATAGTTGTCAATAAAGACCGGCCGCATTTCTACCGCACGAAGCGAGCAGCGGGAGCCACAGTCGAACCGCAGCTCGTAGCGTAGGCCGACGCGGCTCGTGAGCGGACAGATCTGCGCGCCTCCGCCTCGCGCAAGGTCTTGGAAATCATCCAGGAACTGGCCGGGCGAGTTGACAACGGGCTTGCCGGCGATCGTTTGATATGCTTGGAAATGGTGTGGATGGCTCGCGACAAACAGGTCGATCGCAAGCTCGGAATCTCCGAGAACCTCTTGCAAAAAGGCCCCGAAGGGCAGGTGGTGAGGCGTAAATGGCCCGCCTGCAGTAAGTAGTGAGTAAGTAAGTAAGTAAGTAAGTGGTACGTGGTAAGTGGTAAGTGGTAAGTGGTTATTAGTACGTAGACATCTTAGTTGATCAGCAGCACTTACCGCAGTCTTCCCGCAGCACACCGGCGCGATGATTTGCGCGCGAGCTGCCCCAGTGTATTGATAGGATGGTCAGATTTGCTCCGCCTGCGGCTGCGATCTCCCGCCGAGCTCCTCGAAGCTGGGAACGGAACTCCTTGCCGCAAGCGGAGACCGGATCGATGAGACACACCTCCTTCACAAAATTGACCCACGGCGGCCCGTGCCTTTCGTAGAAACCGAGGCGTGCGCTCGATGGCTCGCCAGTGGACTCGCTTCGGAGGAAAGCCAGCACGGCAATGCGTAGCGGCTTGCCTGGCACGTCAAAGATGCGCGGCCGCCAACGCATCTCGCGCTCCATGCTGGCGCCTACAAAAGCTATTCCGTTGGCCGCGAGGCCCTGTATAGAATCTGCGAGGGCATCATCACCAAAGTCCTTTTGATGGTTGTTGGCCAGCAATGCCACGTTAAGGTTGGCGGCGCGCAGCGCAGCAGCGCTCAGATTGACCGGCGCGCGGAATTTACAACAGGTGGTGGGATCACCAACTCGGTCGGTCATCACGAATTCCATATTGAACAGGTTGATGTCCGCATTGCGCAATGCTGCCAGCGTATCTCCAAAGACGTGCTCAGCGCCCTGGGCTTTCATTACGCCCGACACTCCGAGCTTCGAGAAGCCCGCAGTGCGTCCAAGCATCACATCGCCTACAATTCCGAGCTTCAAGGGAACACTGGCCTCCATAGCGCAGAGCCCTCAGCTCGAATGGAGGAGCGAGCAGCAGCCGCTGTCGCCGGCTCGCGCGCCGTGCTGGCAGACAGAAACACAGAGAGACCGCACGGCCATGAGGCATGAGCCCAGGACGCCCAAAGTGGTCGTCTGGCGGACAGACACACAACTACCCGTCCCCAAACGCCGCCCGCACACGCAGCCAAGCCGCCGCAAACTGATGCCCCAAACCAACCGGACTCCACCGAGCACCGACCCTAGCTAGCTAGCGACCCTCGCTCCCCTCCTCCCCCTCTCCCCCCCCCACCCCACCCACCCCTCCCACCCCTCCCCCTGTAAGGCTGCCTAAGTGGTATTCATCCTGTTCACCAAGACTTGAGAGCTCTACGGGCACGTGTAAGAGAGGAATCGCCAGTACGACGCGCTCCGAGGCGTGTAGAGTTGAGTAGACATGACGCGCTGCACGCGCGGCGCGGACCCTCCGCACCCCAACTGCAGCTCCGTCCCGGCTAAGGTAAGATTCGCGCTCGCTCTCTACGGCTCCGTGTCTGGGAAGCGACGACATTGGAACGCAGGCAACATGATGAGGTTCGACCATGATACACCAGCAAGCGCATTTGTGGACGTTAATCGCACGTTTGCGGATTTGCGAGCGCATGTCATGACGGCGAGCGGAGGCGCACGCCTATTCGACACATTCATTCATAACACGGTCCCGTCAATGGAAGTCCGAGCTCGGCTAATAATGCTCTTCAAGCCCACCGCGGTGACCTTCTACGGCTCTTACGCACGCGCATGGAGCGGCCATTTCATGCGCCTGGGGAGGCACGCGAATCTGTCTGAGAGTGAGGTGTCGCGTCTGACCTCTATGGCTGTGGTTCTGCGGCTCGTTGCCCAGTATGAGGCCGCCAGCGGCCACCCGTACGAGAGGATATTCCTGGCTCGACCCGACGTTTGGCTATGGCAGAATGTGGACCTTCGGCGTTACTGCGACGATCGAGTCTACCGGAGCAATTGCGATCCGCCCTACCATACCGCCTGCCTCGCCGATCTCCATTATGTGATGACTTCTTCTGCGGCAGCCGCGTTTAGCACTGTAGACAGACATCTGAACGAGTTTGCTTTCGGGTCCAGGGCAGTTGAAGACGGTGGCCGGCTGCGGGGCAATCTCGCGATGGGCGAGTTCGTGCTTCGATATGTAGGCCTGCCGCTCGTGGCAGACCACGTCGTGGTTGAGCACCACGAGGAGGTCAGCAGGAAGGCGTACTTTAGGCTGTCTGCAGAAAGTCAGACCAAAGCGTGCGCGTCCGACATGCTGTTGAGGGGGGTGGGGGGCACCGAACTTGCCACACGCTCGCCAGTCGATGTCAACCGCGGTAGATCGGCTGAGGATAGTTGAGTTTTACGTTTGTCGGAGAAAATAGAGAAATTTATCGACCAAATCCGTGGTTATCTCCCCTGAAAACCACGCCCCGCGCGCCGCGCGCGAGCCGGCACCGCAGGGGCGGCAGGCGCGCCAATGAGAGACTGGGCTTGAGACTCAAGATACGCTGCTGATATGTACGCTGCTGAACGCGACAATCGAGCTGCATCTCGACCAGCTGAGGAATGAGCTGCAATCAGTATCCTGGTTGTTCCAACTGGTTTATTTGCACGCACGTGGCACCGAACTTTTAAACCGTAGTAGTACTTTAAGTTTAACCGTACTTTAACCGTACTTTAAGTGGCCGAGTGGCGCGCTCAAGGCCCCAAGCCTCAAGCGCCTTTGGCTTTCTCGAAAAAATAATCTATGGTTCTCGGTGCAGGCTGGACACATGGCTGGACAGCGCATTCTAGACAGCGCTGTCTCCAGCCAGGGAGCCGCCGCGTGTCAATCGGCAGACTTGGGTCGCCTGCTACTGCGGAGAGGGCCCCAAGAACGTTGCCACATAAAGTACACGCGCATGCTCTAGCTAGGCTAAAGTACTCGAGAAAATTCCGAAAAATCTTGGGCAATGCCAATGGGCGGTGACCCGGTGTTCATGAAGTATCAGAAAGTGTAAACGTAACATCCCTGCACCCTGCGGCACAAGCTAACCTAACCACGTTCTTACAGCAGCCCACAAAGTGCTCACAAAGTACTCGATGGCGAAAATCAGGTTTCCGCAAAGCGTCCACAAGCTCGCGACAGAAAGGTAGGAACGCTGCGACATGGCTGCAACGCTGCGCCCAAACATGCGAGGGGGGTCTGAGCTCATCGGGTCTCTGCACACGGCCACGGATCTCGCCCAATCCATGGGTGCGGGCGATGCGAGGATCGCTCCGTCCTCAGCACTACCTGCAAGAGTGCTCAGAATGTCGTGCCAGCAGACCTTGCCCATCGGTTGCCGACACAGCTCCATCGCATCGTCCCAATACGTGCCCCACACCGGTATGAACACCGGCAGGCCCGACTCCGAGACGCCCGCAAAGTAGCTCCTGGGGGTCAGCGGGGCGGGGGGAGTGCAGGGTGGAAGTCAGCCAGGTTGGGGGGCGGAGAACAGGCACCTGTAGCCGAGGGCGAATAGCTCAGCCGTCACTCGCTTGAGATTGGGCCCATGCATCGCGTCTGGGGAGGGCGGCGGTACGAAGGTGGGGCTTTTGGCCGCAAGGAAGGTGTCGGCAGAAATTGTGTCGCCATATTCCCAGAGAATCGTCCGCACGCGCCGTGAGCGAAGAAGCTCGGCTGCACCCTCGAGCAGCACCTCGCGCTCGGTCCCTTCTGTATCTACCTTGACGAAATCGATCCCCCCGGGCAACGACTCGCGGCTCGCAAACAGATCCAACGTCGTCGCGTTCACCCACCCGATGTGCCGATACTGGTGGAGGCCCTCGAGCCTTTGGTTGGTTGTGCGTGTCTTGGGCGACGACCGCATGCTCCACCGAGGCTGCCAACTGCTGATGGTGCCATTCTTCACGCGCCGCCATGTGGGCTCGCCCAACAGACGCGTGCGGCCAGGCGTGCCGGCAAGCGCCAGCGGGTAGAAGTGTGCGTGGCGGCGAGGCACGCGAGCATCACGCCTGGCCGCCCTCTGCAGTCCTCGGATATCGCTGAGACCCGGGTCAAACCCATAGTAGTGGGCATTGCTCCCGAGCTGGCGGAACGTATTGTGGAGGCTCGACTCGTCTGCCGTGGTCCCACGCCCATACAAGTATTCTGCAGCGCCAATATCAACGACTGACCGGATCGTGATGTTGGTCCGCACCAGGAAGGCGATCACTGCCCGCTGGGTCGCATGCGCGGCCCAAAAGGTCTGTCGACGTTCTTGCAGAAGTGCCTGGACGTTGTGCTTTGCGGCGGCCACCGCGCACGTCGAGCCGGCACGGCGCTCGGTGCGCGCTTGCATGATGAGACTTGCTGCCCAGAGAAAGTAAACCAACAACGACCTGGCAAGCGTGAGAAGTTATTACGGACCGGTAATTCCCAGATAGACAGACAGATAGATAGAGACCCGGGGTATTTCCCGCCGGTGCAAGTCTCGAGTCAGACGCGTCTCGCGCGCGCGCCGCGCGCGTGTGCAGAGCACTGTGTGTGAGCGCTTCTCCACACCGCGGGCCGGCTATGGTTCGCGAGCACTGCCCGACACCCGGCATTGGAATGTGTGCCGAGTGGTGTGGCACACACTGTGGACCCGTGTGCTGCCGATCCGCTTCCTGGATTGCGCGCACGGCATGTAGCACACAGCTGCCGCATGCAGGTCGATTCAGCTGTGACCCGCTAAAAGGCATGGCGCACCTGCGACCGCTGAAGGGCGTGGCGAACCGTCGCGTCATGATCTGGCAAGGTGAACGAAACGCCGACGGCCGGCTGGCGCACATGTATTGGCCAGTTGTTGGGACCATTTTAACTGGACTCCTGCACGCCGCCAATGTCGCCGTGGTCGTCGGGCTGGGCTTCTCTTTGGACTACCACCGCGAGCTGGCCAGTCTTCAGCGTGGTGACACACTGATATGGGTTGGTGCTGTCGGTATACGCAGCCAGCCGTGGGGGTCGCTGAGAACCCGTGGCGTTCGCGCCGTGTTCTACCAAACGTGTTCGAACCTCAGCAGCTGTTCGAACCTCCGCGGCTGTTCGAACCTCAGCTTTGAACCGACTCGATGTGCGAATTTGTGTCGACAGGGAACCCAGAGACCTCCGGCGCAATGAACGATGCCAGTTCTTGAACGGCACAGTCAGCGAGATATGGGACTTTTCCTGGTCCAACCTCGATCGTTGCGCATCGTCGCTGTGGGCGCCTCGGCTGCGCTACATTCCGCCCGGTTACCTCGGGCGACCAAACGTTCGGGCAAGCTCACCCACGCTGAATTCTAAGACGATGTTGTTCATTGGGACGCTCACTGACTTCCACGCCAAGGAGCGTCGGCGGACCTACAGATCGCTGAAGCAGAGACTCGGCGACCGGCTGCAGCACACTAGTGAGCAGGGCGAGCACCAGCGCATTTGCCCACGCTACGAGCTTACGAGGCCCGTGCCATGCCCCGCAGATAATGCGTGGAACAACACCGCCATCGCAGCGCTCATGCAGCACTTCGATGTCTTCTTGAACCTACACAAGGACGCCTATGCCGCGAGGCCGGTCACCTTTCGCAACGCAGTTCTCTTGAGCGAGGGCAAACTCATAGTATCGGAGCGCGCGTACGCCAAAGATGAGACCGAGTACGATGGCATGATTTTATTTTCGGATGACATTGTCAGCGACTACCATCGTCTTGTGGACGACGTCGATGTGGCAACGCAGTTCTTGAGACGGGCTTCGGAGAAGTTCCCGGCGCGCTTCGCGCCTGTAGAACTATTTCGACGGGCGGGAATCTACAAAGATTGGGGTCTCATAGAACACACCTCAGAGCGACGCGAAAGCTAGTTTTGTGGTGTTCATGTTTGTAAGTGGCGCCTCCTTTTCTTGGCAAAATATTGTCGGACCCTAGCAATTGTCTGGACCCTAGCTGCTATAGCCACGCCCACGAGCTGCTAGCACGTGGCACTCGTGGCTGCTCTTGGCGTGGTCTTGATCCCAGAGGCGCCCTCGACAGCGACAGCCTCTCGCGCGCTCAGGAACCCCTAGTTCATGTGGCGACGCTCTTCGACGACGAGGCGTGCTGTAGCCAGGCGCCAGTGTTGCCTTTCTCCGGCGACAGTGGCACTGTCGTCGAGCACACCAGATTAATCTTGGCGGTCCACGCCTGCGCTAGGCTCACGGGCAGGGTCGGGGGTAGAGGGTGAAGGGCGTAGGAGGGCCGGTGAGCACCTTGGCCTCCTCAAACGTCAGCATCCGCAGCTTGATGCTCAGTGGGACGTCTGAATGGTCGTTAGGCACTGCGATCTCGACGACCTTGTCATCCTGTGCATCCTGCGTCGCCGTGGCACCCGCGAGTGAGCGGCTGCCCTTGGGCTCGGCGGCGCTCTCGTCCGTGAACAGACCGAGGAACGCGTCGGAGTAGAGTACCGCAAACCGCTTGACATGGCGCACTGAGCCCACCACCGTGGTCTTCAGTTCGACCGGGCCTGCATGCAGCCGCTTGCCTTTGGCCTCCGGACTAGGCTGCGTGGAGTCGTTAAGGCGTGGAGTCATGAAAGCCATGAACGATGAAGCGTGATCTGATCTGACTCGCACTGACTGTTTCAATTCAAAATATAACAACTTTTTCGTTTACAAAGCTCGTGGCTACCGGTTCAAGAACCCCGGCCAGCCCGGTGCCCAAGCTGTACAAAGCTACCTGGAAGGGTGGGGATTTACTTTAATATTATGCTGTTTTGTCCTATGTCACTGCCGGAGTGTGGTGACTGGTGCGCGTGCCGTTCTTCGATCGGTACCGACTACCGTGTTGCCCGCGTTGGTTTTCTGTTTAGACTGTTTATGTTAGGGAGGCGGCCGAAACGCAGCGACGCGGGGAGAGCCGTCTGCGTTTAGGCCCTTAAGGGGATTTTCGATTCTCATGCTGGGTCGGCCCGAGTTGCGTCAGTTATTGGGTTTTCATCACGAGTACTCAGTAACTCCCACTCTTGGATTTGCCTGACCCCAACTAAACAGTCTATCCGATAGCTGGCGGCGTACCGGCTACCGGTCACCCTGGGCGGATGCCAGGCTCACTCCCTGACCGTTCATCATGACCCACGTACATATGTAGATTTTCTCGGAAGCTTGCACCCGGCCACCCCGTGTAGGTTAGCCTGATTCGACCGGGACATCCAGTACCGAGCGTATCGCGACGTGGCCTACACGGGATGTCCGGCTGCTCGTCGTTCAGCATCGCGCCGGCTGTGCGTCTTGCGGCCCTTAGCGCGCCGCTGCTTCTTGCGTGGCGGCGCAGCCGCCGCCCCGCCGTCGCCGTCAGCGTCACCAATAAAAAAAGCTACAAAACGCCACCAAAAAAACCATAAACTCATAAAAGCTAAAAGCGTATCGTAGGCAGGAGTAAAAAATAATCAATCTTCACGTGTCGTCTACCCTGCCTACCTCTAGATCGGCGCCGAACCGACACTTCAGAGGCGGCGCACCAGAAATGAAAGCGGTAGACTTCATGTCAGTCAAACGTCCCAGTCATGGTACAGAGCTTCTTTGAACGTGGCGTGGTAGCTCGTGGCGTACCACTGGGCGAGGCCGCGCACACGGCCGCCCGTCTGGATGTCGGAGTCGTCCCACCTCTGCAGCGCCAGCTTGGGCAGCGTGGTGAAGCAGCGGCCCCGGTCCTGCAGCGCGAGGAGCACGCCCTCCACGTCGAGCGACTCGTCCTCTTCGACCATTGCCAGCGCGGCGCGCGCGGCCTCCTTGGTGATCATGTAGGCGTCCGTGTACATCTGCCGGCGCGGGGCGCGGGCGTGTGCGCGGTTACGGCAAGCAGCTGTAGCGCAGGGGCGAGCGCGGCGGCTTCGCACCACGTTGCTGGCGCTCTGCAGCCCGCGGACCCCAAAGTCCCAGCCGGACCCGTGCGCGCAGTCGAGGTAGAAGACGTCCCACGCCTCGGCCGGCTCCCCCGGGTGGGCCTGCTCCATCTGGCGCACGTGGGCCTCGAGCAGCAGCCGCCAGCCGCGCAGGAAGCGCACGTCGTCCTCGAGCACAAGGGCGGCGTGCTGGCCGGCCGGCAGTGCGAGCACCCGGCGCCACGCCTCAAAGTGCGCTGTGCGGCGACCGTGCGGCAGGCGGGGGCGCGTAAGTTTGGTATGGGCGTGAGTTGGGCGGGCCGTTGGGCTGGGTAAGGGCCGCGCACAGAGCGAGCACGCTACGTTGCCGGCACGCTTGGCCGGAAACTCCTCGAGGATGGCGCGCACCTGGTGAGGGCCGGGGCTACGGCTAGGGCTGGGGCTACAGATGGGGCTGGGGCCATCGATGGGGCTGCGGTCAGGTCGAGTGCTTAGGCCCTCGGGGACGGCGCGCACCGGCGGCGCCTCCTTCGTCACCGCGTCGACTCGGACCGTGGCCACGCCGTGCCCCCGCAGCATGCGCTCCATGCGTTGCCTCCGGTCTGGCCGCGACTCAAGGTTGATGTAGAAACACGGCCACCGCAGCGCGGGGATTGGGCGACGGGGCGGCGCTGGTGGCGCTACGCCGTGGCCCGTCACTTCACCCGTCGCCTTGGCTAGCGTCTCAGCCAGCGTCTTGCCGCGCCGCAGCGCGTGGCGCACGCGCGCGACGAAGGCAGCGGCGACCGCCTCGAACTGCATGACGCTCTCAGGAGCGCGGCGTTCCCTGCAAGGGCATGTGGAGGCGTGCGGAGGTGATGCCAGCTGTGCAGAGGTGCATCGGCGTGCAGGGAGGTGTGCAGAGGTGTGCATGGGGTGTGCAGAGGCGTGCAGAGACGTCCAGGCGGAAGCGCACCACTCGGCGACGAAACCCTCGAAGAGCTCGACGAAGAGATCGCGGTATCTCGGCAGAAGCTCTGTGTAGCCGCGCGGCGCACCGTGCGCGAGCAGGCTGCGCTCGAGCAGTCCGTCCTCGAGGAGCGCCTTCAGCCACGAGGTCGCGTGGATCGAGGTTAGCGCGAGCGGCAGCGAACGCAACTGGGTTCGCCGCGTGGGGCTGGCCGGGTCCGACCACGCTTCGACCAGGACGGCGCACAGCGTCGGCCGATGCGCCACAAGGTGGAGCAGCTCGCACAGGGCGAGCCCACCGCCTCCCCGCAGGTCGGTCGTGGGGTCGTGGCCCTGGAAGCCGAGGCGGGCCCACTCCTCGGCATGCCGTGCGTAGGGCAGCTCTGGCTGCAGCGCCGCCCAGAGCGTGCCCAGCCGGGCGTCGACTGCCTTGGGCGACTTGTCGAGGGCGCGCTGCTGCTCGAGTGCGGCGCAGAGCGCGCGTTGCCCGCGGAGGAAGTCGAGAGCGAGCTGCACGTTGGGCTCCGCCGCTGCTCGGCGTTCTGGGCTGATGCCTGTGAGCACCTCGGCGGCGCTGGGCTCGGGTGAGCGTCGCCGCAGCACGGCAATGATTCTGGACGCGCGCTCTGGCGTCCACTCACACGCACACAAGGTCGCCATCCGCTCGGTCGTCATCCCGTCAGTGAGCTGAGACAGCCACGAGCTGAGAAGTCCACAAGTGGTACTCAGGAAGGCGCTGCGCTCAGTCCGCCGGCTTCGGAGGGCGAAATGGACGATGAATGCCGCTGCGATAGCAGGTAGGGCGCGCACCGCAACGTGGAGGGAAAGCTCCAGCATGCTCATGATGATCGAGCAGGGAGGCGCTGCCGCGCTCCCAATCCCGCGCGCCGAGACGGCGGACGAGTGGCGGGAGGCACTTAGCGGACGGAACTCCGTCGCAGGTAGATGTAAATGTCAGTACTTCGTTTTTTCCCCTCCCGAACCAAACTGGCCCAACGAGAGTATGTTTCACGTGGGCAAACTCTGCGCTCG
>MDSY01040072.1_pt1 | contig 13890 bp, 17 predicted proteins | sample 811131 | NCBI WGS metagenome assembly MDSY01 (sample SAMN05326643, study PRJNA326480) | marine metagenome | isolation source: seawater | place: Atlantic Ocean: South West | collected 2010 | reverse complement strand
TGCCTCAGGATTCGATGACCTTCGAGCTAACCTTGGACGTAGACTCAGATATAGACAAGATATCTCGGACAGTTATGGTCACCCTTGAGAGGCCGGTTCCAATAGAGGACGGCGTTTCTGCTGGGGAAGCGGCTTGGCTTGGAGGGAATATTCTGTTCCTTCTAGTTGGAATAGTGGTAGTAATGGCTATCCTAGTTGTTGCCATCAGGACAATGAAGACCGCCACGAGCCCGCTAGAGGAGATCTCAACTCTGGATGATTACGAGATGTCGGTCACAGGTGGAATATTATCATCCGAATCACTACCAGAAATGCCTCCTCTGCCCTCTTCTGATGAAGTTGCTAACTCGATGTACGGGGGGTCAAAGGAAATTTTCAATCAGCCCCCTCCTCCAATCCATCAGGCTGAGACAAGCGATGAAAGTGAAGAGGAGGCTCCCGATGACACTCTTGATGGAATTCCGCCCCTGCCCGAATCGGGACTTCCAGAGGGCTGGACTATGGAACAGTGGGCTCACTATGGGCAAAGATGGTTAGATCAGCAGAATGACCAGTGAGGAGAAAATACACGTCTCAGTGCGAGCCCTTATGACCCCCCCTCAACTGGGAAGTCTAGAAGAATGAGGAGTTTGGACAGATGTATGGCGGTCAACAACCAATTTTCATATTAAAGGAGGGTACAGAAAGAACTAGCGGTAAGTCCGCACAGAGTAATAATATTGCAGCCGCAAAAGCAGTAGCGGATGCAGTTAGATCCACCCTGGGGCCGAAGGGAATGGACAAAATGCTAGTAGACAGTATGGGCGACGTCGTGATTACGAACGATGGCGCAACAATACTCAAAGAGATGGACATTGAGCACCCAGCTGCAAAGATGATAATCGAAATTGCCAAGACACAAGAACAACATTGCTATGACGGGACAACTAGTGCAGTTGTCATTGCGGGGGAGCTCCTTAAGAGAAGCGAAGACCTCATCGAACAAAACGTTCATCCAACTGTGATCTGTGAAGGATTCAGACTTGCTTCCGAGAAGGCATCAGACCTAATCGAGACCCACGCATTGAAAGTAGATGAGGAAATACTCAAGGAAGTGGCAAAAACAGCGTTAACAGGAAAGAGTGCGGGGGCGGTTAAAGAATTTCTAGCTGATATTAGTGTCGCCGCTGTTGTTGCTGTTGCACAGACTAACTCTGAAGGAAACACTGTTGACGTGGGTGATATTAAGATACAGAAAAAACAGGGCGGATCCATCAGGGACAGTTCGTTGGTTAACGGAATCGTCCTGGACAAAGAAAGAGTACACAGTGGAATGCCAAAGTCTGTCTCTGGAGCGAGTATCGCCCTGATCAACTCCGCAATTGAGGTCAAGAAAACTGAGGTCGATGCCAAAATACAGATCACCGACCCAAACATGCTGTCACAGTTTCTAGATGAGGAGGAACAGTATCTGAGATCTCTAGTGGAGAAATTCCAGTCAGTGGGCGCGAATACGGTGATCTGTCAGAAGGGAATAGACGACCTGGCTCAGCACTACATGTCCAAGGAGGGAATCTTCGCTATAAGAAGGGCAAAGAAGAGTGATATGGAGGCCCTTTCAAAAGCAACAGGGGCCAGAATTGTCACCAACATCGACGACCTCTCATTAGAAGACCTTGGCTCAGCATCAAAGGTCGAAGAAAGGAAAATCGGAGATTCAGATATGGTGTTCATAGAGGGGTGCCCTGAAGCTAAAAGCGTCTCAGTACTCATCAGAGGGGGAACAGAACACGTTGTTGATGAGATCAAGAGAGCCTTCGACGACGCAGTCGGGGTGGTTGCCGTTGCGCATGAAGACGGGGCTGTTCTCACAGGAGGAGGATCCGTTTTAGCCGCAATAAGCAGGGATTTGAGACTGTATGCTGAGAGAATCGGGGGAAGGGAGCAAATGGCGGTTGAAGCCTTTGCAGGAGCACTGGAGGTAATTCCAAGAACCCTCTCGGAGAATGCTGGATTGGACCCCGTAAATACAATAATCGACCTGAGGAAGGCCCATTCTGAAGGAAAAACTCACTTTGGCGTGAATGTGTACGAAGGAGGTGTCGCTGATATGAATAAGTCTAGGGTGCTTGAGCCAAGTAGAGTAGTCGAACAGGCTATCCAGAGCGCTTCCGAGACTGCTGTAATGATATTGAGAATCGACGACGTGATATCCAGCAGGGGGGTTTCTCCAGGTGGTGCTGACGAATTTGACGGTTTGGACATGTGATCAATCCTCAATGCAATTCCACACCCGCCTTGAGAAGTCCCAAGCATCATATTCAATAATCGGCAACCAGTGGAAACAATGCCCAGCCTACGGCTGGTGGGTGTTTGAATGTCAGAAGAAAGCGTTTCAGCGACAGAAGGTATCGAAGAGTTTCTGAGCTCTGGAGATAGATCCCTCGAGCTTCTTTTCGGATCTCAATCAGGAAATGCCGAAGGCTTGGCCGCCAAATTCGCCAAGACCGCGAAGTCGTACGGTTTGGAGGGAACAGTCCATGACATGGATGGATTCGACTTCAATTCTTTATCATCAAAAAAGAGAGTAATCATCGTATGCTCAACTTGGGGGGAGGGGGAGCAACCTGACAATGCGGAGGAACTTTGGAAGTTCGCTAACTCTGATGCCGCATCAAGACTAGAGGGAGTGCATTTTGCAGTGTGCGCACTTGGAGACACAAGCTACGAGCTATTCTGCGAGTCGGGCAAAGAATGGGATAGCATTTTCGAAAAGCTTGGGGCAACTAGAATCGTCGAGAGGATAGACTGTGACGTTGATTACGACTCTCCCGCCTCAGAGTGGGCCCTGAAGGCCTTACCTGCTCTGGCAGCAGTTGACAGTTCTGGAAACTTCATGGAGGAAATGGTGGATGGGATAACAGACTATGCAACCGGGTCATCCGCGGTAGCAGGTGGAGAAGATGGGTTTGTAGTCCCTACAATCGAGACCGAAGCGATTCAGGTAGAGCTCTCAGTATTCCGATTTGACCCTTCAACGAACTCCACTGGCAGGGACTCATGGGCTTGTTCATTACCAGGGCACATCTCAATACTTAGTGCTTTGAGAGCTATTAAGGAAGGCCATGACGGATCCCTTTCGTTCAGGGACGGGAATGACGACGACCCATCGACAGCTGTTTCTGTCAACGGCAAACTTGTCTTACCAGGAAGGGTCAGAGTAGATAGCATTGTGTCCTCCAGGGACGAATCTCTAATTCTCCGCATAGACCCTGTACCTGGGTCAGATGTAATCAGGGATTTGATCGTGGACCATTGGGCATTAGAGAGGAAGCGGGAATCAACCCGGCCATGGATGGTTGCGGCAACTAGGGAGGGGATACAAACACCTCAGGGAGTAATAGGTTCTATGGAACAATCCACAGCCCTGAGGATCTTCTCTCTAGCAAATTTTGACAGCGCCCCCCTCTTACATTCTAGCTCAGATGCCGTCCCATATGCCAATGGATTCCTCGGCCCAGCCGTCCTAGCCAGTGCTTGGGCCAGGAGAAACGATCCAAGAACCGCCCCTGAGAGGGTTGCCGAGATTGATTCCATTATCGGCTCAGAGAACGGAATTAGGGCAGAGACTGATTTATCCCCGATTTTCCGCAGAGACGGATATCCAAAATCTGTATCCGAAGGTCTACTGGAGGCAAGGACCAAAGCAATTGAAAACGATGCTTTCAACGGAAAGTTGGGCAAGCATGTATGGTGGTATTGCTGGACCGTCAAAAGCAGTGGCAAGGTAAATGACACCGTCCTTTACAGACAGGTCTTAGGTCCAATTGGGTTACTTGGGAACCTCTTCTCAGGAGTGACAGCAAGGATGATGCTAGGATTTACCAGGACCGGGGGAAATGTTCTGAACAGCTTGCTTGGCATGGTGATTCCTCCTGCAGGAGTCGGCAAAATGCCGAGACAATTCAACTCCTCCGTGTCAAATCACCATGAAGTTGTAGCTATTTTCAATGAAATGGATGGTAGGTTCTAATGCCCTTAAAGTATGCCTACCATCCCGGAAATGCAGCTCACAGCGGATCCCCAGAAGTATCGGATACGATGGAGGCAGTAGCGAGAAATCTAGGCCTTGAGCTCACATATCTCGATGGAGCAACATCTTGTGGAGCTGGCATAATAAAGCAAGCAAACCACCGCTTGCAGATAGCCTTGAACGCGAGGACATTTGCCATGGCCGAAGCCCACGGCCTCAATATCATCACTCCATGCGCAGCAACAGCAGGTAATCTAAAACAAGATTTAGAGAAGTTACGCTCAGACCCAATACTACTGAAGGAAATTAATGACGTTTTAGCAAAGACATGTGGGATGCATTTCTCAGGCGAGACTGACGTCCATCATCTACTTCACGTGATTGTCGAAGAGATAGGGCTGGATAAAATTGAGAAACTAGCGGTCAACAAGTTCGATTTCAGGGTAGCTGGATATTACAGCCCCTACATCCAGATGGAAGGGGTGTGTGGCGATGACAGTGTCAATGATCCCAACTATTTTGAACAGCTCATAGATGCACTTGGAGGTGTTCCGATAAACTGGGAAGGAAGAGTCCTGAGTGTTGGGGCCCCGGGAATATTTTCCGAGGAGCCGACTGTACTGAGGCAATCAGCGGCGGTTATCTCGGAGGCCAAGGAAGAAGGTGCAGAAATTATCGTCAGCGCATGTAATCTCTCTCACTCAATAATGGACATATACCAGGGAAAGGCATCAAGGGCTACAGGAATTTCAACAAATATGCCCGTTATTCACTTAACTGAGCTTCTGTCATTCGCATTTGGCAATCACAACACTAGATTCGCCCAGCTCAGAACCAGAATAGCTGTTATCGGAGACTAGTCAGTCCTGGAAATCTTCTAAACCGTATTGGCCCCTAGGCCTTATCGACTCTGAGGGTAATCTTTCAGAATCCTCGACTTCAGTCCTGGAAATCGTATCATCCGCCTCCAATATAGTTGATCGCCTCTCTTCTCTTTGGGTCTTGACAAAATCCACAGAATCAATCATAACTCCCTCTGAAACAACACTAAATCCTGTTAGATTAGAAAGATCTGAATGATGCGTCCTCGGCAGGCTTCTACTCACCCTATGGACAGCTCTCTGCATATTTTCCTCCCTCCTCAAAGCCGCGGCTTTGGCGCCTTCGTCCCTAGTTCCTTCGGCGATTAGTACAATTACTTCTCCAAGCCTCTTCCTGCCGGTCCTTCCTCTTCTCTGAATTGTCCTAATCTCACTAGACACGGGCTCATAGAAAATCACAAGATCCGCCGATGGGATATCCAATCCCTCTTCTCCTATCGATGTTGCAAGAAGCACATTGGCACCCCCATTCCTGAATTCATCAAGCCTCCTTACTTGCTCCCTGCCTGAAAGCCCCTTTCTCCCCCCTCTAGATGATTGCCCTACGAAGCGAATTGGGGAGATTCCCCTGAGTCCCTCAAGAGAGGTCTCAAGAGAGGAGATTGTATCCCTGTAATTGGCAAATACTATTATTCTACTCTCAGAATCTCTCTTTATCCTCTCTCGAACCATCCTCCTCACTGCACCAATTTTAGAGTGAATTTCACCCATCTCCGCAAGATTAGCCCTAAGGTCCCTGATCCTAATATCCCTAAGGAAGTCCCTCACAGATCTCTTACCACCGCTCTCTTCGTCCTCAAGCCTGTCCAGATACTCCCTTGATGCAGAAACCCCTTGGCTCATTAAGCAGTTAATTAGGTGATGCAACCTCATGGCTATTGCAATCTGAGATACAGACTGATATCCGCTCGCCTCGCCCCTTGCAATAGCCGATTTGGCTCTATCCATGGCGTTGGATAGGCCTGAGAAATTTATCATCCCGGGCATCACATATCTTCCAAGTCTTCTTTCCCTGTCAACAATCCCTTGTTGCCAAATTTTGAATGGTTCCGAAAGGCGAACAATCTCATCTGGTACTGATACAGTTATCTCTCTGACTTCCAGCTCTGAAAGATATCCACTGAGCATCTCTTCTGCGGAGTTTCTGATATGTATTCTTACTGCCCCTGTTCTTTTGCATATTTCCCTTACGGCCTCAGGTCTATGTCCGGGGCTTGCCGTAACCCCGAGGATGTGAGGGCGCACATTTTTAGAGATATAATTGTCACAAACTTGTGCCATCGCATGGTCTCCGGTGCAGTGATGAGCCTCATCCACAACAAGAACCGAAAAATCAGAAAGATCCACCACCCCGTTGCTAACATCATTCACCACCACTTTTGGAGTTGCAACGACTAGCCTCGCGCCATCCCACTTCTCGACTCTTTTGGCAGGAGGGAGCTGACCAGTTATCTGGACAATCCCATCTTTTAGTTTCAGGACTTCTCTCAGGGATCTAATATGTTGCTCCACCAAGCCCACCGTTGGAGCGATCATAATTACCCTGCCTCCTCTTGATAATTTTTCCGAAATCATCATCCAAATCACTGCTGTCTTTCCCGCAGCCGTGGGCATTACTAGGAGCATCGAGCTACTCAGTGCCTCATCTACAGCCTCTAGTTGATATGCACGCGCTTCAACAATGCCATCATTGAGCATGGCATGACTGACATGGGGTGACACGGATGCTTCCATTATCGCAAGGGTTGAAAATGCTTTCAGTGACATCTACCGAACAATACGCAAGAATCTAACTTCCCGATTCGTTCATATAGGGTATGTTTGTCGGAAGCTCGCTCGCTACGTGAGATACCAGACACCGGAAGGCACTGCAACAGCATCCTCAAACCCAGCCGACCGCTCGGAAAGCTGGCATGGTGTCACGGTGTCTCCCTGACGTGGTTAGCCCGGAAAAAGCCGTTTACGGCTATTTTTCGGTTAATTTGTAAGGAGGACTTGAATGGCCGACAAGAGTAGACCCCGCCGAGGTAGCATGGGCTTTAGCCCTCGCAAGAGGGCACTCAGAAAATTTGGAACAATCCAGGCATGGCCTGAAAACACCGACTCTGATGTAAGAGTACTGGGGTTCGCTGGCTGGAAAGCAGGAATGACGCACGTATTGATGAGGGACACCAATCCAAATTCAACATCAGCGGGCCAAGAGATTAGGAAGGCTGTTACTGTTGTAGAGGCTCCTCCCATGAAGGTACTAGCAGTAAGGGGATACAGGATGACTCCGTATGGCATGCAAACTGCTGGCGAGGTTTGGGCTGATTTGTCAGAGTCAAGTCCAGACGGATTAATGCCACGGCTGGCAAATCAAACTAGGGGGGAGAGAGACGCTGAACAAGGCAGGAAGCCTGCCAAGAGAGGCGGCAGAATACCCACTAGGGCAGGCTCTGCAGAAGGGGCCCTCGAGTCACTTAAGGAAGAAGATCTCTGTGAGGTTAGACTAATCGTAGCTACTCAGCCATCAATGGTAAAGAGCATTCCAGGCAAAACTCCGGAAATCATGGAGGTGTCATTGACAGGCAATGACAATACCGCAAAGCTCGACTGGGCATCCGAGAGACTTGGTGGAGAAATCGACGTTTCCGATGTTTGGCAGGCAGGTCAAGACGTTGACGTCGTTGGGGTCACAAAGGGCAAAGGCTGGCAAGGCGCTGTCAAGAGATGGGGAGTTAAGATTCTCAGTCATAAAAACAGCAAGAGGAGAAGACAGGCGGGTAACTTAGGGGACTTCGGAACTGGATACGTAAGGAAGACTGTGCCCCAGGCTGGCCAGATGGGATATCACCAGAGGACAGAGCTCAACAAGAGAATTCTGAGAATTTCAAATCCAGGAGAATCCGAAATAACTCCTGCCGGGGGTTTCTTAAATTACGGAGAGGTGAACAATCCTTACATTCTATTCCAGGGGAGTCTTCCCGGGCCATCGAAGAGAATGCTCAGATTCCGAGATCCAATAAGGCCTCGCGCAGAGAAGCCTGAGGTCGTTCTAACATATGTCAGTACATCGAGTAAACAGGGGGTCTAGAGTTGAAGGTCAAGACATACAACTTAGTTAATTCGGTTGAGCAAGAAGAGCTTGATGCTGGATTGCTGGCCGAATCTTTCAGCGTCGAGGCTAAACAAGGAAAGGCCATAACACTCCCCGACTCCTTCTCAACAGAAATTAGGACAGATCTAATTCGGTCAGCGGTCCATTCATCCAGGGCAAACCGCCGTCAGCCCTATGGCCACAGAGAGCACGACGGCAAGAAGTCTCCTCAACCTGGTATGAAACACTCGGTGGAGTGGTGGGGCAAGGGAAGAGGAGTAGCCAGAATCATGAGAAAGACTGGCCAGAGAACAGGTGCACAAAACCCTCACACCCGAGGAGGCCGACGCGCACACGGGCCAAAGGTAGACAAGGACTGGTCCCAGAAGCTCAACTCCAAGCAAAGAGCGGCGGCTAGAGACTCTGCTATTGCCGCAACGGCCGATCCAGTAATGGTCTCCGCAAGAGGTCACAAATTCACGGAGGGAACAAACTTTCCGATTATTATTGACAACTACGTAGAGTCCAGGCAGGGTTCCGACGAGAAATATGATATCGAATCATTGCCTCTCCAGTATTCAACTAGAAAGTTTGTCGCAATCATGGAAGGCATTGGACTTGGAGAAGACTTGACCAGAGCCAAGAATGGGAAATCTATCCGAGCAGGAAAAGGAACCATGAGGGGAAGAAAAAGAAGGACCCCTAAGTCCGTCCTTCTCGTCGTATCAAGCAAGGAAGGGCTCCACAAGGCAGCTTCGAACGTACCCGGGGTTGATGTCGTCATCGCCAAAGATCTATGCGCTGAGGACCTCGCACCAGGAGGAGACCCGGGAAGGCTAACTGTTTGGACTAAATCAGCGATTGAGGCAATGAGGTGAAAACATGAATGATCCATATGACATTTTAGTTATGCCGTGGATCACTGAGAAGACTCTGGAGGCTAGGAGAGTATCTGACCCGGACATAGGATTCCTCCAGAACAACAATAGAATTGAATTCATTGTCCACAGGGATGCAACCAAGGCCCAAATAAAAAGAGCTGTAGAGGACTTGTTCGAAGTCAAGGTTGCCAAGGTGAATACTAGGATTACTATCACCGGCAAGCATGCCTCTGTACGACTTGCCGAGGGATATGATGCAGAGGAGGCCGCACTCAAGCTGGGTGCTTTCTGATGAGGTGACATTATGGGTAAGAGAACACGTTCACAACGAAGGGGATCCAGCCCCAAGAATAGGGTATCTAGCCATAGGTTCCCAGCGGCCAATAATTTGCCAAGAGTCAAGGACGAGATCGGGCAGGTGGTAGGTTTGGTTCACAGCCCTGCACATACTGCTCCATTGGCGAAAATCAAGTTTGAGGACGGCACAGAAGGGCACATGGCCGCTCCCGAAGGGATCTCCATAGGTCAACCAGTCTCATTTGGAGAAAATGTCGACCTAAAACCTGGCAATGTGACAATTCTTGGAAGTATCCCCGAGGGAACTCCAGTGTCAAATGTAGAATCAAGACCAGGCGATGGTGGAAAATTCGCCAGATCTGGAGGAAATTCGGCTACTGTGGAAAGCAGAGTTGGAGACAAAGTAAGGGTCAGGCTACCTAGTGGTAGAATCAAGGAGCTGTCGGCCACCTGCAGAGCTACCATTGGAGTTCTCGGGGGCCATGGCAGGACTGAAAAGCCCCTCATGAAGGCCGGTGCAGCTCACTACAGGGCCAAGGCCAGAGGCAAGCTCTACCCAACTGTGTCTGGAGTAGCTATGAATCCGGTCGATCACCCGCACGGCGGAGGCAACCATCAGGCTGTCCACGGTCCTAACTCCGTCAGTAGAAACACGCCTCCCGGAAAGAAGGTCGGAAACATCGCCCCGCGCAGAACCGGTCGTGGAAGGGTAAGGCAACAGGAGGTCGAGTAAGTTGGCACGTCGTTCAAAGAAGTCGTTCAGGTCTCCTAAGCTTGCAAGAAGGCAGGCTAGGAAGAGGAGATCGAAGATTAGCGAGAGAAGGAAGAAAGAGTTCCTTTGGAGGGGATACACCCTCGATCAGCTTCTGGAGATGCCACTGATGCCACCAGAGGACGACTATGAAGCTATCAGCATAGCATCATTGATGCCTTCTCGCGCCAAGAGGTCAATAGTTAGAATGTACGAGGGTTTGAATCCGGAATCAGAAAAGCTCCTCGAGAAGATTCGTTCCAGTAATGGAAACAGTGTAATCAAGACACACTGTAGAGGGCTGTATGTACTCCCAGAAATGGTAGGCAAGACAGTCGGGGTCCACAATGGAAGAGAGTTTGTCAATGTAGAGGTAGTCCCAGAGATGATAGGGCACTCTCTGGGTGAGTTCGCAATTACCAGAAAGTCAGTAACTCACACAGGCCCCGGAGTGGGTGCGACCAGATCCTCGACCCATGTCGCATTGAAGTAGGTGGAATTATGAGTAGGAGAATAGGTAACTCGCAGCGCGGATACACCCAGCTCCTAGAGGGCTCCAATCTAGTTACAGCTAGGGCAGTGAACATAGACGTCCATCACAAACATTGCTACCACATTGCCAAGGCTCTGCGTGGGATGAATGCGGCCTCTGCAATATCTTACCTAGAGGACGTAATGGATAAAAAGAGAGCAGTTCCTTATGTCAGAAGGTCCCGAAGAGGAAGAGGCGGGAACACCATGGCCGGCCACAGGAAAGGGAAAATGGGCCCTGGAAAGTACCCAAATAAAGCCTCGAAGGAGTTCATCAAGCTAATCAACAGTGCCATGGAAAACGCAAGGCAAAGATTCGATACTATCGATCCAGAGGACATGACAATTACGCATTTAGCCGCTCACAGGGGGCAAATAGCTAGGCATTGGAGGCCAAGGGCCCAAGGTCGAGCAACCCCCAAGAATCATTACCAAGTCAATCTGGAAATTTTCCTTGAGTACTTTGGGGATGAGGACGAGGAGGATGATTTCTGATGTCACAAAATACAGTTAGAACTTTCATTCATAGGAATGTGGAGAGGCAACTAGTCAGAGAATACCTACTGAGAGAGACAGAAAGAGCAGGCTTCGGCGGTCTTCAATTTCAAAGGACTCCCGAGGGAACAAAGGTCACTCTACAGGCCGAACAAGTAGGACGAGTAATCGGAAGGAAAGGAAAAGTAATACGTGAGCTGGAGACAAGGCTGAGGGACGACTTCAAACTCCAGGATCCTAAGCTAGAGGTCGAGGAAATTTCAGAACCACGTCTTAACGCGCAGGTAATGGCCAGTAGAATGGCAAGCTCTCTTGAGAGAGGCTGGTTCTTCCGCAGAGCCGGCCATAGCACGGCACAAAGTATCATGGATGCAGGTGCTAGGGGTTGCTTGGTTACTCTGAGCGGTAAGATTACTGGTGCCAGGCACAGGGTCGAAAAGTTCCAACAGGGCCACATTAAGTTCTGTGGCGAAACTGCTCTCGAATTCATGGACGTGGGGTACTCGGTGGCCGTAAAGAAACTCGGTACAGTCGGTTGTTCAGTCAGAATAATGAGGCCCGGAGTAAAGCTTCCCCATGAAGTAACAATCATCGATAGACATGAAGCCGGGCTTCCTCCTTTAGAGGAAGTTTCCTACATCATTCCAGAAGATGAGGAAACTTCGGAAATAATTGAGGAAAAGGCACCTGACGCCGAGGAAGTAATCGACTCCGCCCTAGAAAAGATGGCTGAGATCGAATCCAATACTGATCAGGAGGAAGAGTGAATGTCGCACATTAGTTCTAGGGATATCGAGACCATGAGCTCCGAGCAGCTTCATAGGACTCTGGACGATCTAAAGGATGAGCTACTGCAACTCCGCGCACAACAGGCCCTTGGAGGATCTTCCTCAAACTCTGGGTCATACAAGCAGACTCGCAGGAGCATCGCGAGGATACTGACAAAGATCAATCAAAACTCAAAAGGGGGTGAGTAGATATCTGGGATATGCAATACATGTGGTCTGCCACAGGAAGTTTGCATCTGCCAAGAGATTGCAAAGGAGCAGCAGAAAGCGGTAATATCTGTAGTTCGCAGACGCTATGGGAAAATGGTGACAACTGTGGAGGGAATAGAGGATTCGGCAATAGATTTGGGCCAGCTAGCGAAGATTCTGAAGGGAGCTTGCGCGAGTGGAGGGACCGTGAAGGGACGTACAATAGAGCTTCAGGGAGATCACAAGAAGAAGGTCGCAAAGGTTCTGGAACAGAATGGATACAAGGTGGAGGTAAGGTGATGTCAAACATGATCAATTTGCCTTGGATTTCTCACAATCTTACCGTACTTGACTCAAATGACCCTACTTTGGTTGGCCTCTCAGGCACTGTCGTCAATGAAACCAAGAAGACAATAATAGTACGCACACAATCGCGTGAGGTTTCTCTGGCAAAGGACGTAATCACTTTTGCCATAGACTCAGGAGATCCAATCATTGGCTCACGAGTCACTCAGAGGGCAGAGGAAAGAATCAGTAGGAGGTACTAATATGGCTGAAATCAGAGATATTGGAGTCGATGTTACAGCGCCGACCGGAGAATGGGATGGTGACGCTAACTGTCCTTTCTACGGTAGCCTCAGGCTAAGGGGACAGATAATCGAAGGACAGGTATCAACTACTGGAATGTCCGGCTCAGTCGTTGTAGAGAGGGAGATTACTAGGTACATGAAAAAGTACGAGAGATATGAGAAGAGAACCCGAAGATATTCAGCGCACCTCCCATCGTGCATCGGCGGAGTGGAAGTAGGGGATAGAGTCAGAATTATGGAATGCAGGCCACTATCCAAAACCGTAAATTTCTGTGTAATCGAGAAGGAGGCAGAGGAATGAAGGGCATACCAGGAAGAGTCACTAAGGCGCTTCCATCCCAAGCGAAGCTCGATTGTGCAGACAACACCGGTGCGAAAGTAGTGCAGTTAATCACCGTACTAAACAAAGGAGGAGTTGCCAGGAGATATCCTGCCGCAGGTGTTGGTGATATGACAAAAGTGACTGTGAAGAGGGGAACCCCCGAAACACGAAGGCAGATGTACAATGCTGTTATCATTAGACAATCCAGACCATTCAGAAGGGTGGATGGCACATGGGTCCAATTTGAGGATAATGCGTGCGTCATTACCAATGACCGTGGAGAGGTTCAGGGTTCAGACATTAAGGGACCGGTAAGCAGGGAAGCCGCAGAAAGGTGGCCTAGAATCGCTGCTACCGCAAAGCAAATCGTATAGGTGTGACAATATGACAAGAAGCAGTAAAGCGAGCAAGCAACGCCTGAGTCAGGCCGACGCCCCAACCCACGTCAAGAGAAAGAGGATGAGAGCTAGGCTAGTTTCCGATGATCCCGATCTGATCAATATCAGAACTGTTACCGTAAGAACTGGTGATGAGGTCGAAGTCGTCAGGGGAGATTTTGGACATCCAAACAGCGCAAAATCTGACACGAAGGGGAAGAGATTAGGTCAGCCTAGGGGTAGGGCTGGAATAGTCGGTAAGGTGGCAAGAGTAGATACAGGAAGCGGGATGATTTTTGTCGACGGGCTCACAATTTCAACCGCCGACGGAAAGGAAGAAGCAATCCCGATTAATCCCTCCAACGTGATAGTCACCAAATTATTCGAGGGAGACACACTTCGACTCAAGAGACTCATCGAGAGGACCAAGGGAGGAGATTCAGAATGAGTAGCAGTCATATGAAGAGATTGACCATGCCAAGGAGCTGGCCTCTTCCCAGGAAGTCCTCAATCTGGATTCAGAAGCCTAATCCATGTGGTCATCCTTTGGACAAATGTATGCCACTCGGAGTCATACTAAGGGACGTTCTAGGAGTTGCACAAAACAAGAGAGAGGCCAAGAAGATTGCGCACTCCAGGCAAGTCAAGGTCGATGGGGAACTCGAAACTGACATAGGAAGAGGTGTCGGCCTGATGG
>MDSY01062081.1_pt1 | contig 13891 bp, 16 predicted proteins | sample 811131 | NCBI WGS metagenome assembly MDSY01 (sample SAMN05326643, study PRJNA326480) | marine metagenome | isolation source: seawater | place: Atlantic Ocean: South West | collected 2010 | reverse complement strand
TCTGATAGACTAAGTCTAATTTTTTTAACCCTGTAATTCGTTTAATGCCAATTTTTTTGGCAATTTCTTGTAATTCAAGAAGTTTCTTTGTTTTAAGAGTAGCTAATTCGTACATTAATTTTCTGTGATTTGAGCTTTACAAGCATCATCGATGCTATAAATTTTAATTGAAGAATGACAATATTACAAATTTTATTTAAAACATCCACTTTTAAAAAAAAGTTAATTTTGTTAAAAACCTATTTATGATTCAACGTATTCAATCTCTGTATCTTCTTCTGGTCATCTTACTCTCTTTTGTTGTTTTATATTTCTCTCTTAAATCACCTTTAGGTATTGAATTAAATTACTTATCTCAATATTTTTATGGTTTTTATGGTATCCCAATATTGGGAATCCTATCTCTAATTCTTTATAAGAGGCGAAAAATACAGTTAATCTTTTGTTTGATTTTAATATTTCTTAATTTGATTGTACTTCAGATTTATGGTTTGAAAGTATTTGAAGGAAATTCAAACACCATTATTTTAATAATTCTTATGTGTTCTTTTATTGAGTGTGTATTACTTTTATTAGCTCGAAGAGCCATTAATAAGGATGAAAAACTAGTGAGTTCTATTGATCGCATTCGCTAATTGTCCTCTAGCTCCTAACTCAATAGCCTCAAGGTTTTGAATCTTACCATTATCTATATCAAAACGAAGCATTGTTCTTATTTTATGAAATCCATAGATACCTGCTGCACCAGGATTCATATGTAAATGATTATTTTTTTTATCCTGTATTACTTTTAAAATATGGGAATGACCACAAATTAATAATTTGGGTTTATGTCTTGTAATCAAGTCTCTAGCCATTGAATTATACTTTCCGGGATAACCAGCAATATGAATAATTAAGACAGAAATACCTTCACATTCAAAAAATAAAACCTCAGGTAATTGCACCCTAACGTCATGTCCATCTATGTTCCCATAAACTGCCTTTACAGGCTTTAATTTTGTCAGGACATCGTATACCTTATAGTTTCCGATATCCCCTGCATGCCAGACTTGATCTGACTGTGAAATATAATTGATTATTTTTTTGTCTAAGTGACCATGAGTATCAGAAAGCAATAGAATTTTCTTCAATGACTTATAATTAAATTAATCAAAGTTAGCCATTCAAAAACTTTATTTGAATCTAATTATTTTAAATTTAAATCCTTAAAGAAAAGATTAAATTCAATATGATTTAATTTAAGATAATTAACAATAAAAATATTAATTTTTATAATTAATTTTCAGATTGTATCAGTAAATTTTTCAAAGTATCTTTACCGCTAACAAATAAGTATAAGTGCGTTATTTTTTAAAATTTTCTTATGCAGGAACTAATTATCACGGATGGCAAAGCCAACCCAATGCAATTTCTGTTCAAGAGGTCATGGAAAATGCTTTAAGCATACTCTTAAAATCAGAAACTACATTGATTGCTGCAGGAAGGACTGATACTGGTGTTCACGCTCGACAGATGTTTGCTCACTTTGACTCTAACTTAAATACAGAATTACAAAAACAAATAATTTATCAGCTCAATCAATTTTTACCATCCGACATTGTAGTTCATTCTGTTAGACAAGTGAAATCAGATACCCATGCTCGTTTTGATGCACTTTCAAGAACCTATGAATATCATATATCCAAAGGGAAGATAGCTTTTGAGAATAATCTGCATTATCAAATCAACCAAAATTTAGACTTTAAGCTAATGAATGTTGCTGCTCAGATTCTTTTAAAATATAATGATTTTGAGTGTTTTTCAAAATCTAAGACAGATGTTAAAACTTTTTTTTGTGATATCACCTATGCTAAGTGGACCAATTCAGAAAAGGGTTATACCTTTAAAATTACTTCAAATCGTTTTTTGCGTAATATGGTTCGCGCGATTGTTGGAACTTTAATAGAAATTGGTTTGAAGAAGAAAAAAGTGGAAGAATTACATCAAATTATTTCAATTAAAAAACGATCTGCTGCAGGCTATTCAGTTCCTGCGCAAGGATTATTTTTGACTAAAATAGAATATCCAAAAAACATCTATTTATAGGCATGGCAAAAGTAAGTGGTAAAATTTTTGATTTAGTACTCTTTGCCAAACTTTCGGCTTACATAAAACCTTTTAAATCCACTTACTATTTTGTAATGATTTCGGCAATTTTACTGTCTTCTTTTTCGACAGTAACACCATATTTGTTAAAGGTTACTGTCGATGATTATATTCGACCTAAAGATTATCAAGGAATGATTTTCTTGGTTATTTTAATGCTTTTAAGTTTGTTACTAGAGGTTGTGTTTCAATTTCTTTTTGTTTTTTATGCTAATTTATTAGGGCAAAAAGTAATAAAAGATTTAAGGGTTAAACTTTTCAATAAGATTCTTTACTTAAAAATGGCTTATTTTGATAAGACTGCTGTTGGGCGGTTGGTAACACGTTCTGTAAGTGATATTGAAACTATTGCAAGTATTTTTTCGCAAGGTTTATTTATGATAATTGCAGATTTATTGAAAATGATTTTGGTTACTGGAGTAATGCTTTACGTTGATTGGCGTTTATCTTTAATTGTCTTTTCAGTCCTGCCTGTAATTTTGTACGCAACAAGACTCTTTCAAAAGTCAATGAAAAAAGCCTTTGAAGAAGTTCGAACCCAAGTATCTAACCTAAATTCTTTTGTTCAAGAGCGAATTAGTGGAATTAAAATAGTTCAATTATTTAGTCGCGAAAAAATAGAGTATAATAATTTTATTTTGATCAACGAAAAACACAAAAAAGCTTGGCTAAAAACAGTTTGGTTTAATTCTATTTTTTTTCCAATTGCTGAAATTTCATCTTCTGTTACAATTGGGCTTTTGGTATGGTATGGAGGATTAAATGTGATCTCAGGTGGTGATGTTACTATTGGAACTATTTTTCTTTTTATTCAAATGTCGCAAATGTTATTTAGACCTTTAAGGCAAATTGCAGATAAATTTAATTCGTTACAAATGGGAATGGTAGCAGCTGACCGAATTTTTGAAATTTTAGAGACACAAAGTAATATAGAAGATAAGGGGACACACAAACCATCAAAAATTAGTGGTGATATATGTTTAGAAAGCTTAGGGTTTTCATACATCTCTGGAGAGAGAATTATAAATGATATATCACTTGAAATTAAATCTGGTGAATCAATCGCTCTAGTTGGTGCTACTGGTGCTGGTAAATCTACTGTAATCAATTTAATATCTCGGTTTTATGAATTTGATAAAGGTGATATTACCATAGATGGAATTTCTATTAGAAAATATGATCTGAAAGCTTTACGAAATATAGTTTCGGTTGTTCTTCAAGATGTATTTCTATTTGCAGATAGTTTATTCAATAACATTACACTGTTTGACCCTCGAATATCAAAAGAGAAAGTAATTAAAGCCGCAAAAGATATAGGAATACATGATTTTATAGTGTCTTTACCCGGAGGCTATGACTATAATGTAAAAGAAAGAGGGGTAATGCTTTCTTCAGGTCAACGACAGTTAATTGCATTTTTACGAGCTTATATTTCAGAACCATCAATTCTTGTTCTAGATGAGGCTACATCTTCAGTTGATAGTTATTCGGAGGAGATAATACAGAGAGCAATAGACACTTTGACTAAGGGTAAGACATCTATTGTTATTGCTCATCGTTTAGCAACAGTTAAAAATGCAGATCGAATAGTAGTTATGGATAAAGGAAATATTGTAGAACAAGGTACTCATTACGAATTGTTAAAATTTAAAGATGGTTATTATACTAAGCTGTATGAAGTTCAGTTAGCTGAAGAGCTTAGTGCTTAATTAATTGCTCAAATCTTGAGTAATTGATGTTTTCAATGTTTCAAGATTATCAATACTAAAAAAGCTTCCATTCTTAAAATAAACTATTTTTCCGGTTTGTTCAGATATCACTAGTACCAAGGCGTCTGTTTTTTCAGTAATACCTAAAGCTGCCCGGTGTCGTAAGCCATAACGAGAAGGAATATTTGATCTATCACTCACAGGTAAAATAACACGTGTAGCTATTATGATATTATTTTTGATTACAATAGCCCCATCATGTAAAGGACTGTTTTTAAAAAAGATACTTTCCAGAACTTGAGGTGTCAATTGTATTTTCGAATAATTATTTTCATTTAAAGTAAAATCAAGAGAATTGTTTTTTTGTAATACAATTATAGCGCCCATTTTACTTTTAGCCATTTCGTCACAAGAACTTATTAAGATTTTTAAATTTAAATTTGATGCCTCACGAGTTTGGCTTAAAAATTTAAAATAACGAACTACATTTCGCTTATTTGTAAAATTTGTTGATCCTAAAAGCAGAAGAAACTTTCTTATTTCTTGTTGAAAAACAACGATTAGGGCAAAGAATCCAACACTAATAAACTTTCCGAGTAAATTACTTAATACATCCATATTGAGTAAAGCGGTCAATTTCCAAATCAAGTAAATTATAACGATTCCAATAAAGATATTTATAGCTACAGTACCCCGAACTAACCTATAAAGATAGAAAAGGAGTAGAGCAACAAGTATTATGTCAATAATATCTACAAAAGAAAAATTAATAAAATCTGTAATATTCAAGTAAGTGTCGTTTGTGTAAATTTATAAAAACTATTGAAGCTCTAACCATAAGTCGATGCATTCTTTCGCTTCTCTTACATCGTGAACTCTTAAGATTTTTGCTCCCTGATCTAAGCCCCAAGCATTAAGAGCTGTTGTTCCGTTTAAAGCTTTATCAGGTCCAAAACCCAGAGTTTTATAAACCATAGATTTTCTAGAAACACCAATCAATATTGGACATTTAAGACTTTCAAAGTAATTTAAATTTTTTAGTATAGTAAAGTTGTTTTTTTTATTTTTTCCAAATCCAAAGCCAGGGTCTAAGATTATGTCATTTATTCCAGCTGCAGAAGCTTTTTTCAGTTGCTTACTAAAAAAGTAAGTAATTTCTTGAACTATATCTTGATAATAAATATCATTCTGCATACTTTCAGGTGTTCCCTTCATATGCATAACTACGTAAGGTACTTTGTGGGATCCCACTACAGAAAGAATATTTGGATCTATAAGACCTCCGGATATATCATTAATCATACTTATTCCAAGATCCAGACTTTCTTCAGCTACTAAGCTATTGTATGTGTCTAACGAAAAGTGAGTTTTTGGAAACTCTTTTAATAATATTTTTAGAAATGGCATCAAGCGATTTTTTTCTTCTTCTGGACTAATAAGTAAACTGCCCGGTTTACTGCTTGAAACTCCAATGTCAATAAATGAAGCCCCTTCGTCAAGCATGGTCTGCGTATGAGACATAGCACCATTTATATTATTGTACTTCCCGCCGTCATAAAAAGAATCTTTTGTGAGATTTAGAATCCCCATGATTTTAGGTATCGTTAAATCAATTAGATTTCCTCGTATTCGAATTTGATGTGATATGATATTTTTTTTGATAACTTTTAAATTGTAAAGCGAAGGAATTAAAAATAAATTCGAAATTTATGACAAATTTAAATTAAATGGAAGCTACACAAAAAGAGTACAAAGAAATTATTTCACAATGCAGAGCTTTATTTGAAAAAAAAATGAGTGACTATGGATCTGCCTGGAGAATTCTTAGACTTCCTTCTTTAACAGATCAAATTTTTATTAAAGCTCAACGAATCAGAAGCATACAAACTAATGCAACTCAAAAGGTTGACGAAGGTCAAGAGTCAGAATTTATGGGGATAATTAACTACAGTATTATGGCGTTAATACAAATAAAGAATGGAGTAGCTGAACAATCTGATCTAGATTTAGAGGTTGCTTTAGAGCTTTATGATCAACAATTAAAAGTCATTTTTGAATTAATGCTTAATAAGAATCATGACTACGGTGAGGCTTGGAGGGATATGCGCATAAGTTCACTTACTGATCTAATTTTACAAAAACTTCTTCGAGTAAAACAAATTGAAGAAAATAAAGGTAAAACACTCGTAAGTGAGGGAATTGATGCAAACTATCATGATATGGTTAATTATGCCATTTTTGCACTTATTCATTTAAAAGGATAATGCAATATGTTATTAATAAAATAATACAGACTTTTTTAGCTCTTTTTGGTGTAGCAAGTTTAGTTTTTTTGCTATTTACTGTTCTTCCGGGTGACCCAGCTCAGATGATGTTAGATCAAAATGAAGATAGTAAACTCTTAAAGGTAATTAAAGAAAAGTTTGGATTTAATTTACCCCTTTCTAAGCAGTATTTTTATTATTTGAATGATTTATCACCAATTTCATACCATTCTAAAAACCCTATGGTTTTTGCACATTATGATAAATCTATTTATGGAGGCTGGAAAATTTTTAATGATGAGGATTATGTTTTAGTAATGAAATTACCATACTTGCGCACTTCATACCAAAAAAGAGGAAAGCCTATTTCTGAAATACTAAAGGAAACTTTGCCAAACACGATAATACTTGCTTTTTCCTCAATGATAATAGCTATTATGTTAGGGGGTATATTGGGTGTTATGGCAACTATATATAAAGACCATTGGATAGATCGCTTTCTCCTTTTTTTTAGTACTATAGGCATGAGCGTGCCTTCTTTTTTTAGCGCAATACTTTTTTCTTGGTTTTTTGGATATGTTCTTCATTCTTATACTCAACTCAATATGACAGGAAGTCTTTATGAATTAGATGATTTTGGAGATTCATATCATATTGTTTGGAAAAATTTAATTCTGCCTTCTTTTGTTTTAGGAATTCGACCGTTGGCAGTTATTATTCAATTAATTAGGACTAATTTATTAGAAGTTCTTTCTCAGGATTATATTCGAACCGCCTACTCTAAGGGTCTTTCTAGGTATCAAGTGATTTTTAAACATGGTTTAAAAAATTCATTAAATCCAGTAATTACTGCAGTTTCTGGTTGGTTTGCATCTCTTTTAGCTGGAGCTATTTTTGTAGAATATGTCTTTGGTTGGAATGGACTTGGAAAAGAGATAGTAAAGGCACTTAATCAATTAGATATTCCAGTTGTAATGGGTGCTGTAATTGTTATTGCCTTTCTCTTTATTATCATTAATATTGTAGTCGATTTAATATATGTTTATTTAGATCCAAGAATAAAAACATCATAAACTATGAGAGATAAAATTGTAGCTGGAAACTGGAAAATGAACAATAATCAATTCCAGACCAAAGAATTACTAAATAATATAAAATCTTTTGAAATTCTAAATGATGTTCGCGTAATGGTTGCTCCTTCTTTTACTCAGCTATCTCAAAGCAAAGAGCTTTTAAGTAATACTTCTATATCAGTTGTTGCTCAAAATATAAATGCAGCTATTTCAGGAGCATATACTGGAGAAGTTTCTGCCGATATGCTCAAAGGTATTGGAGTGACAACGACACTTATTGGACATTCTGAAAGACGGTCTATTTTTTATGAAACAGATAGAATTATTAAAGAAAAAGTAAAAGCGGCTTTAGCTGCTGACATGGAAGTTATATTCTGTTTTGGAGAACAACTTGCAGATCGTAAATCAAACAATCATTTTAGAGTTGTAGCCAGTCAGCTTGAAGCTGCGCTTTTTGATCTTCCCGAAACCTTATGGAATAGAATTATTTTGGCTTATGAACCGGTTTGGGCAATTGGTACCGGAGAAACTGCAAGTCCAGAACAAGCTCAGGAAATGCATAAGTATATTAGAAATCTAATTGAAGAAAATTACAACCAAATAATAGCTGAAAATGTGGCGATTTTATATGGGGGTAGCGTCAAACCTAATAATGCAAAAGAAATATTTTCTGGTAAAGATGTTGATGGTGGTCTTATAGGTGGCGCATCTTTGAATGCAAATGATTTTATTAAAATAGTTAGTTCCTTTTAGTGACTTGTGCTTATATAGGATATTATTTTAAGTTGTCACCTATGATTCCTTGTAGCGATATTTTACTTGCTCAATTACAAAATCTTCCCTTTGAAAGTTTTCAAATGACAGATGTTGGACTTGATGCGTTTATTCCGGAGAACCTACATCATATTAATTTTTTAGGACCCATTCCATTATTTAAAAGTAATGACGTTAAAATTCATTTTAGATTAGAGAAAATTGAGCCTACTAATTGGAATGCCAAATGGGAGTTTGATTTTAAGCCAATTTTTATAGGAGAGAATTGTGTAATACGTGCAGATTTTCATCCTATAGTTTAATAAAAAATATGAGCTGGTAATTAACCCAAAAATGAGCTTTGGAACAGGACATCATCAAACTACATTTATGATGGTGGAATCCATATTAAATGAAAATATAGAAGGGAGATCTGCTTTAGACATGGGATGTGGTACTGGGGTATTGGCAATTATTGCTTCAAAAATGGGAGCAAAATATATAGATGCTATTGATAATGACATTTGGTGTGTAAAAAATTCAAAAGAAAATCTAAATAAAAATCAATGTAAAAACATTAATGTAGTTTTAGGAAATCAAATAATTAAAAAAAACACCAACTATGATTTGATTTTCGCAAATATCAATCGTAATATTTTGTTTGATCAATTTCCATCTTATGCTAAAGCATTATCTTATAATGGAACTTTATTAATTTCAGGTTTCTATATTAAAGATATACCTATATTAAAAGCGAGAGCATTAGAGTTTGGTCTAAAAATTGTTGAAGAAAAACAAAAGGACATTTGGTGTGCGTTAAAACTTAAAAATGAGTAAAAAAAATCCTAAAATAATTCCACAAGAGACCGAGGAGGTTGAGACTCTCGAAGAAAAGGAGCATGAAATCATTTTATTCAACGATGATATTAACACTTTTGATCATGTCATTGAATGCTTAGTAAGAATATGTGATCATTCATATATTCAAGCTGAACAATGTGCTTTTATAGTTCACTATTCTGGAAAATGTGGAGTTAAAACAGGAGCTTTTGAAGAGCTCGTTATTAAATGTAGTGAACTTTTGGAAGAAGGTCTGAGCGCAGAAGTAATATAATAAAAAACTGAATTTTTTTCTTTGATTTAAATCATCGACCTTTGAATAAAAACAATAATGAAATTTATAAATCTAATCATTATCACCTTTATGATTATTACCACCGGAGTTCAAGGACAACCTAGTCCAAAAAAAACAATTTACCAATTTAAAGTCACCAATCTCGAGGGAGAAAATTTTGATTTTAATACTTTGAGAGGTAAAAAGATTATGATTGTAAATACTGCATCGAAGTGTGGTTTGACACCGCAATACAAGAAATTACAAGCATTATATGATAAATATGGAAATGAAAATTTTGAAATTATTGGTTTTCCTGCAAATAACTTTTTATTTCAAGAATCTGGAACTGATGAAGAAATCGCTGCTTTCTGTGAAAAAAATTATGGAGTAACTTTTCCAATGATGAGCAAGATATTAGTTAAAGGTGGTAATATGCATCCGGTTTACAAATTTTTAACAAAAGAAGCTGAAAATGGAGTTATAAGTTCAAGTGTGTCATGGAATTTTCAAAAATATTTAATTAATCCTGATGGACAGTTAGCGAGAGTTATTTCTCCAAGAACTCAACCAGATGACCCCAAAGTAATTTCATGGATTGAAAATTAAATGAAAAAATCACAAGACTTTAAAACTCTTTGTGTTCATGCAGGAGAGTTAAAAGATGAAAAATATGGTGGATCAATTTCTCCATTATACATGTCTTCTTCTTATGCCTTTAATGACGTTGAAATCAATCAATACCCCAGGTATTTTAATACTCCAAATCAAAGAGGAGTTGCAAAAAAAATAGCTGCTATAGAGGGAGCTGAAACTGGATTGTTATTTAGTTCAGGTATGGCTGCGATAAGCACAGCGTTACTTTCTCATCTAAAATCTGGAGATCATGTAATTTTTCAAGATGACTTATATGGCGGGACAAGAAATTTTATTCAAAATGAATTTTCTAAGTATGGTATTGAGTTCAGCTTTACTTTAGGAATTGAAGTTGATGATTTTGAATTCCAACTCAAGCAAAACACTAAGGGAATCTACATTGAAACCCCAAGTAATCCGACACTTAAAATCATAGATATTAAATCTATTAGTGATCTTGCTAAAAAATCAGGTGTCTGGACAATGGTTGATAATACTTTTGCGAGCCCTGTGAATCAAAATCCTATTTCTATGGGTATTGATATTGTTATTCACAGCGCAACAAAGTATCTAGGTGGACATAGTGATATATGTGCAGGAGCAGTCCTTGGAACTAAAACTAGTATTGATCAAGTATTTAGCTCAGCAAAAAATTTAGGTGGGAGTTTAAGTGATTATACAGTATGGCTTTTAGAAAGAAGCATGAAAACTCTTTTCATTCGTGTTCAAGCTCAAAATGCAAATGCAAGATTAATTGCTGATTTTTTAGAAAAGGAAAGTTGGGTTGAAAGAGTTTATTATCCTGGCCTTAAAAACCATCCAAATCATAGTACAGCTAAAATGCAGATGAAAGGATTTGGAGGTATGTTATCCTTTGATTTAATACCTGAAATAGATTGCAGAAAGTTTTTACTTGGTTTAGAATTAATCAAACCAACTATGAGTTTAGCTGGAATTGAAAGTACTGCTCTAAGCCCTCGCCTTACATCTCATGCTTTATTAACAGAAAAAGAACGAATGTCGCAAGGTATTAGCTCCCAAATGATTCGATTTTCTTCAGGAATAGAATCCGTTGAAGACTTGAAAAAAGATTTACTTCAATCATTAAAAAAACAAATATGATCAATGTTGATATTCTAGCCTTTGGATCTCATCCGGATGATGTCGAATTAGGGAGTGGAGGAATAATAGCAAAATCTATAAATCAAGGTAAGTCAGCGATAATTATTGATCTTACTCAAGGTGAATTAGGAACACGCGGGAATACTGATATAAGAAGAAATGAAGCTTCTAGTGCTGCCTCTATTTTAGGTGTTTTAAAACGGGAAAACTTAAAATTTAAAGATGGTTTTTTTGTGAATGATGAATATCATCAGCGTTTAGTTATTAAAAAAATAAGAGAGTTTCGACCAGAGATTGTTATATGTAATTCTATTGATGATCGTCATATAGATCACGGTAGGGGAAACCGTTTGGTAAATGACGCTTGTTTCTTAAGCGGGCTAACTAAAATAGAAACTAAAGATTCAAATGATAAGTATCAAGATGCATGGCGACCAAAACTTATTTTAGAATACATACAGTGGAATGATATAAAACCAGATGTAATAATTGACGTTTCTGGTTTTATGGATTTAAAAATAGAGGCTGTTTCAGCATATAATAGCCAATTTTTTAATCCAAACTCAACTGAATTAAACACCCCTATAAGTAGTAAAAACTTTCATGACAGTGTTTTGTATAGAGCTAAAAATTTTGGTCGACTAATTGGAACTGAAGCTGGGGAAGGTTTTACCTCTCGCCAACCAATTTCAATTGGAAATTTAAATGATTTAATTCGCACCTGATGCCTGCTTTAATTAAATGGGGTATTTTAGGTCTTGGAAAAATCGCACATAAATTCGCTTCTGATTTAATTTTAGTTAAAGATTGTGAACTGACAGCAGTGGCATCTTCCAATGAAGACCGTGCTAAACTTTTTGCAAAAAAATTTGGAGTAAATACTTTTTATGGAGATTATGAAGGCCTTTATACAGATAATTCAATTAAAATTATTTATATAGCTTCTTTAAATCAAAATCACCATGAACATGTAATTGAAGCAATAAAGAATGGAAAATCTATTTTATGTGAAAAACCGTTAGCTATTAATCAGCGTCAAGTTAAAGACATTATTGATTGTGCTAAAAAGCATAAGGTTTTTTTGATGGAAGGACTTTGGACAAGATTTAATCCAGCCTTCGAACAAGTACTTCAATGGATTAATCAAGGTGCAATAGGTAAATTGAGGTATATAAATGCAACTTTTAGTTTCTATGGTTTAGATAAAGAATTAGACTCACGTCTATTTAATATTGAAAAAGGAGGTGGTAGTTTATTAGATATTGGAATTTATCCTTTATTTCTTGCATTCATAATCATGGGTAATCCAAATAATATTAAAGCTTCAGCAATTCTTTCTGATACGGGTGTTGATGAGCAAATTGGAATCCTGTTGACTTATGATCAGTCTCAAGCTATATTATATTCTAGTTATTCTCATCATGAAAATATGCGCGCAACAATTTGTGGTGAAGATGGAGAAATATATTTAGACTCACGTTGGCATGAGTCACCAAATGTTAAACTTGTTAAAAAAGAAGACTCTATTGATAAAACATTTGATTTCTTAGGAAAGGGCTACACTTATGAGATTTTAGAAGTAAATCAATGTTTAAGAAATGACGAAACAGAATCTTCTAAATGGTCCTTGCAGCATAGTTTAAAACTAGTGAAGTTGATGGATGAAATTAGAAAACAGACTGGGATTTTATATCCCATGGATTAACAAATAAGTGAAGAACAAAAACTTGTTTGGTGTTTAAAAACTTTTAAATTTGCAAATCTAAATGGTGGTTGTAGCTCAGTTGGTTAGAGCGCCTGATTGTGGTTCAGGAGGTCGGCGGTTCGAGACCGCTCTTCCACCCATTTTAAACAAAGGAGTTAACGTAAAGTTAGCTCTTTTTTTATACCCTTTGGGGTACAATATAGGGTACAACATACAATTACTCCTTATTTAGCTCATATCTCAACTTGTAATACTTTGAAGCATTGATTCTATTGGTGTTATAAAAATTCACAATATCTCTACTCCTGAACTTAATGAAGAGGATATGCCTGTTATTGGATAGTAATCGTTCCAACCATTCCTCCGTGTAAAGAACACTGGTAATAAAAGGTTCCTGTTGAGTCTGGGGTCCAGGTAATAGTTCCTACCGCAACTCCATTATTAGTAACACCGCTTATTGTATTAGCTGTTCCAGAACCTGCTGTGGTCTTAAGATAAAAGGGATGACCAGAAGCATTTGCAATGAAATTAATAGTATCGCCAACATTAAATATAAGGTTTGGGTCGTTCCCTGAAATATTACCCCCTCTGTCGGTTCCGCTTAGCGTATAGTTAGAACTACTAGTTGCAGTAACATCAATACTAAACGAAGATGGGGTAGAACTGCTTGATGATGTAGTTGACCCACTAGTAGTTGTATTCCCACTAGTAGTAGTTCCACCAGTAGTAGTTCCTCCAGAAGTAGTTAAACCAGTATTAGTAATCACAGGAGCAGTGACCACTATTTGAATACCTCTTGTTATTTCAGTACAACCTCCACTACTGACTGTAGTAATTGTTCCATTATAAGTTCCTGCTGTGTTTATGTTTCCCTGTATAGTATAGGTTTGTCCTGATTTAGTAACAGATAAACTTGTAGGAAGCCCTGTAATTGATAGATCTGTTGCTGTGCCGCCATAATTCACTTCAATTGCACCAATTGCACCTGTAGATATGAATTGATTAAGTGATCCGGTTACAACTGATAATGAAGGTGAATTTGAGTTTTTATTTAGTGTTACTGTTTGTGATACTTGGCTACAATTTGCATTTCCATCAGAAGTAAATACTGAAAAACTATAAGTATCGCTATTGAAAATTGGTGTTCCAGAGATAGTTAATGTTCCATTGCTAATATTTGTAGTTAATCCAGGAGGTATTGAATTTTGTTCAACATTTATATTTGTTCCAGTTCCTCCATATTCAAAGGTTAATGATTGCATTGCAACCTCATTACACAAAGTTTGATCTAATACACCAGAGGTAAGAGAAAGTGTTGGACAATCACACTCTAATTCTATGCTTGTTGTACTGTCATAGATCCAACC
>MDSY01047297.1_pt1 | contig 13897 bp, 9 predicted proteins | sample 811131 | NCBI WGS metagenome assembly MDSY01 (sample SAMN05326643, study PRJNA326480) | marine metagenome | isolation source: seawater | place: Atlantic Ocean: South West | collected 2010 | reverse complement strand
GTTTTTGGAAAATCGTGTAAATCAATGGCCAGAATTATATTTGCCAAATTTTAAATTATCGGATACTTCTAAGGATTTAATTTATCCTAAATGGTTCGAAGGGAATTGGCTTGTTACTTCTCAAGATAATGGACTACAAAATAGATTCATGGAGCAATAAAAAAAATGATGAGGGTGCCTTTGAAATTGATCTTGAAATAGTGAGCATAGGAGATAGGTATATGCCACTGCTGATTGAGACTGAGCTTGAGGATGGTACGTTGAACAGGAGATGGTGGGAGAATCACCTATGGAGGACTAGTGATACTATCAGCTATGTTGTTGCTTCAAAACCAATTAGAATAACCTTGGACCCAGACGGTCAAACTATGGACGTTGACCTTAGAAATAATACAACAAAAATGGATTATGAAATCACTTTTGATTGGCCAGGCATGAGATATAATCCCAGAAATAAGACCGTTTACAAATGGCTGCCTTCTCTTTTTTATAATGAACATGATGGATATACTCCGGGTGTAAGGGTAGATAGATCATATGGTGATTGGGAAAAGAAAAGATACTGGTTTAACTACGCCTTTAGTAAGGATTCGGAAAAAAATAGGAATAATTTTTATTGGTCGTATTTAAATGTATTTAAGCCCGTTCATTTAATGCATAACACAAGTTTCAAATTTTGGGGTTTTAACCAGCCAGGGTTACAAGAAATTGGAGGGGAAATAGAAAAAAAATGGTCAAAAACCTATGGGCAATCACCATACCACATTAATAAAACAGGTTTTTATGTTCAACCACAAGTTGATACCCTTAGAACAGTATTATACGAGCCTGGAAAGCTTGCAGTATTATACATTAAACACAATATATACAATCGCTACATTGATTTTGATTCAGAAGTTTCATCCTCAATAGACCCATATTCTGATTGGTCTTTTAGCCGAGCTACATTTTCATCTACGTTTAAATTATCAGATCCATTCTCTGTCGATAATATTCTGAAGTTTGTTGGATTTACTTATGGTGGATTCAGAGGAAGATTGTTTGCTGGAAAAATATGGACTAACAAGCAAGGCGTGCCAAATCAGGAGGCCTATAACATTGCGGGAAATAGCTCAGCAGAAATGTTTAGATTAACATATTTACGAAATGACGATAGTTTCTTTGGTTTAAATAATTTTTATAATAACTATCACCTCTCTGGAGGGGGGAACATAAGGGGGTTTCTAAACGAAAATGAAAAAGATGCTGATGCTGCTGCATCTGTATCTGGTGAGATTTTCATAATTAACAAGCGGATTGACGAATTGGGATACTTGCATGACAGATACATTAGTCTGGAGTTGACCGCTTTTGCAGATGCAGGTGTATTTTATCATAATGGTAATTCTCGAAATCTTGCTAACACTGGGCTGGGAATTCGATTTAAAAGTAATTTTTATAATAAACCACTTTATTTTAGAGTTGATTTCCCAGTTTTTCTTTTTAAAGATGGCGTATCAATTAATAGTGGTAGCAAATGGGTTATAAGTTTTCAGGCTGGCATATAGTTATTTAAGTTATGATATTACTTCATAAAAAAGAATTGAATAACATGCAGGACTTACTAAATTCAAGTTGTCCAATAACATGGTCTTTTTAGGACTGATTTAAAATTTCTTTATATTCATTTGTTTGGAGGAAAATAACTGTGAAAAACATTCGTAAGATTATATTTACAATCTCATTGGTAATCAGCAGCATTCATGCTCAAGAATTATGCCCGGTCGAGAACTTTAATGTCTTAGGTGGTGATGGTCAAAATATTTTAACTTGGGAAGAACCAGCAAACCCATTTTTAGTTACATTTGCTGTAGCAATTACTACTGATAGTTGGCCAACGGAAATTTCATGGACGCTGGTAAATACTGCCACAGGAGAAGAGGTCGCATCAATAGAGCCTGGTGATCTTACTAATGCCGGTGAAACATACACCTCAGAATTTGACATTGAAAATGGAAATTATACTTTTACAATTTTTGATACATTTGGTGATGGTAATTCCGGTGGGTTTATTCTTTATATCGATGGTACAGCTATTTTCACTTTTGATGGCAGCGAGTCTTATACAGAGTACGAAGTGGTTTTCGACACACAAGAAAGATGGTATGGTGCAACAGTGGCATCTTACCAAGAACCATTTCCATACAATAAAGGCGATGAATATGACCTTTCAGCAATTGAAGATTTTGAGCTAACTAGACCATTAAAGATAGGCTCAGGTAATTTTGAAATTAACAGAGATGTCCCAATAGAATGTGGTGTATTTGTTAGATATACAATTCATAGAGGTAATGGTTCTGTAATTGGAGCTACTACTGATTTAGAGTACACTCATACAGGTTTGGACAATGGTACAGAATATTGTTACTATGTGACTGTTACATATGAAGGTGATAATACGATATCAGAACCAAGTGCAACAGTCTGTGCGACTCCTCAAGAGTGGATGCCGGCTGCACCTTCCAACTTAATGTCTTTCCCTGGTGACGAAGAGATGCTCCTCATCTGGCAAGGGCCAGGTGGTGGCGGCGGTGGTGATGGCACCGAGGGTGATAAAATTGAAAATCCATTTGTGGTCACTGGTCTGCCTTTTTCTGCTGAGGGTACAACGGAGGGTTTTGAGGATGACTATGATGCGGTATGTCCTTACACTGGATCTACCTCTGCAGATGTTGTTTATATGATGACCAGTGCTGGTGCTACCTATGATTTTACGCTTTGTACCAATACAGCTTACGATTCAAAGATATTTATTTTAGATATTGATGGTAATGTGGTTGAGGGTGATTTTATTGGTATAGATGGTGATAGTTATGGTATTGCATGCAATGATGATGCATGCTCAACGCCGTCATACACAAGTCCATACGTGTCAGGCTTTAGCGGTCCACTGCCAGCTGGACTGTTTTATGTTGTCGTTGATGGATACGGCGGAAATAATGGTGCATATACACTTGATATATCTCTTGCAGCACAACAAACTGCAGGAAATAGTTCAGATGACAATCATTCTAGGACAGAGTATGATTTTCTTGGGTATAACGTTTATGTAGACAATGTTCTAAATAATACTGATGTAATCGAAACCAGTAGCTACACCGCCACAGGAATTCAAAATGAGGTTCAATACACTTTTGGAGTTGCAGCAGTTTATGAGGGGCCTGCTGGTGGTGATAATTATATGAGTGATACAATAACAGTCCAAGATGCATCCATATACTTATATGGAGATGTAACTGGTGTGATCTACGATCCAAACAATGCTCCAATGGATAGTGTAGTTGTAAGCGCTAGTGGAGTTTCAGATACCACTGGAGCAGATGGTACATTTGCTATTATGAACTTAAATGTAGGTGCGCACATTGTTCAGGCTTCTAAGCCTGGTTTTTACACAAATACCGCTGAGGTGAGTGTGCTTGCTCAGGCTGAGCCTACAGTTCAAGATATCACACTATCACCAGATATGCCTTCGCCTGTTGCGTTAATAGCCTCGCCCGGTGATGAAAAAGTTTATCTGTCATGGAGGACTCCTGGGTCTGTAGCTTTTTATGATATTGCGTATTACGATGATGTTTTCGAGGGTCAAATAGGATGCGGAGCTGGTGGCTGTGCTTTTGGTGTTAGATTCACTCCTGCAAATTATCCTGCAACTCTACAGGGGTTTGTTCTTAGTATGCAGGGTGATGCTTCCTCAACAAATGCTAGTGTAGATGTATATCTTGATCCTGATGGAGCAGTGACTGGTCCAGTGGGTGATCCAATCACAGTGATTGCGTCAGCTGATTTAAGTTCTCCAGATGGTAATTTTGTACAGTACTCTTTTGATATTTCAGATCAGAATATCGAAGTATCAAGTGGAGATATCTACATAGTAGTAAATGATGGTGGTGGATTTTTAGGAATAGGCGATGATCTAGAACCTGTTTCACCAGAATATTTCGATCGTAATTGGGTTACCACTGGTGCAGGGTACGGATGGAACACCATTGCAGATGAGTACTATGGACTTGCTGGTGATTTTGGGATCCTTGCTTCTTTTCTTGGAGCTCCAGGTGAGGCAGCATATGCAGTGACTGCTTCCGGGCAACCAGCGGAAGCAGCCGATTTGAGTTATGGAAGACTTTCAAATTTTAGCGAACAAACAATTGTCCATAATACTAGTTCTGGAGGTAATCATATTTTAACAGACCTTTACGTTGCAAACCCGATTCCAAGTGTTGTAAGAAACAGTAGCCGTGATGATAGCCTTGAGGTCTACAATGTTTATCAGGTTGCTGATGATGCTACTACTACATTAGTAGCAACTACCACTGACACCCTTGATACGATTACTGTAAGCGCTAATTACATTAACTATTGTTATGAAGTCAAAGCGCAGTGGAATACAGGTGATCCGTCAGCAGGTGGATATGGAATTCTTGAATCAAGACCATCAAACACAGCTTGTGCTATCCCTTATGCCATTGGAGATGCAAATTTTGATAGTGAAACCACAATTGCTGATGTACTTGCACTCGTTGATTTTATACTGCAAGAAACGATCCCTAACGACGCTGCGTTTAATAATACAGATGTAAATATGGATGGAGAACTAAATGTTGCTGACGTTGTAATTATCGTTGATATTATCACCGGTACAGCAGCTGGAAGATTTTCTAGTGGAGGTTCGTTTGCGAATGTTGGGCTGTCTATCGATCATCAGCTGTCAGAACTTCTAGTTGAACTTGACTACAGTGGAGCACTAAAAGGTATTCAATTCGACCTAAAGTATAATCCCGATCTCGTAACGATTAATGCTCCTGCTTTATCATTGATTCAAGAGAATGTCATCATTACGCATAGTAAATTGAGCGATGGACATATGAAGGTAATTGTTGTTGATATGTCTGGTGAAACAGTTGAATCAAACCAGAAAGAACTGGTTAAAATTCCTTACAGTTTTTATGGTGAAATGACAGATGTAAGCGGAATTAGTTTGAGCGATATCTTTGTCTCAGGTCCAAGAGGAGAAATTGCTGATGTATATTCTAATTCGGTCTCTACTGATGTTAAGTTGGTTCCGGGTGTATTTTCTCTGCATCAAAATTATCCCAACCCTTTTAACCCCAAAACAGAGATAAGGTTTGACCTTCCTGAAGCATCTGCTGTGGATATTACAATCTATAATCTTATGGGTCAGAAGGTAAAAACGTTAGCTAGTAAAGAAGTATCCTCTGGATATCATATGATGCAATGGGATGGTACAAATGATAAAGGTGTAATGGTTTCTACGGGTATGTATTTTTACACGTTGAGCACTGAAAAATTTCACGCAATGAGAAAGATGTTATTTTTGAAATAACAACTCTACAATTCATCATCTAAAAAAGCCCTTAGTTTTGAGGGCTTTTTTTTGGAACATTATGCGTTATATGTGCATTATTGACGTTATAAATAGCAAAGGAATGCAATGATACGGATATATTTTTTATTTTCTATTTTTATTGGGAACATATTTGCCCAAAATTCTGTTGTGCAACAGTTTAGCAAGGCATTTGCAGATGTAGCAGAAGATGCGAAACCAGCAGTTGTGACCATTATTACCGATAAGATCATGAAAGTGCCAAACAACGATCTTTATTTTTTTTTCAATCCTTACATGGACCCTAACAGTGAGAGAGAATATAAAACAAATGCTCTTGGTTCTGGTGTAATTGTAGACTCAAAAAATGGATATATTTTGACAAATAACCATGTTGTAGAAGACATGGATAATATTAAAGTCAAACTCATTGATAAGCGTGAGTACAATGCAGAGGTAATGGGCACTGATCCAAAGTCGGACTTGGCTATATTGAAAATAGAGGCAAATGATTTAAGAGAGTTAAAGCTTGGGAATTCCGATAAACTAAGAGTTGGAGAGTGGGTAATGGCTGTAGGTAGCCCATTTTCAGAAAATTTAAGTCACACGGTAACAACTGGTATTGTAAGTGCTCTTGGGCGCAGCAATATTATCAGAGGTCAGAGCTATGAGGACTTTATACAAACGGATGCTGCTATTAATCCTGGAAATAGCGGAGGTGCATTGTTAAACATGCAGGGTGAACTTGTTGGAATTAATACAGCCATTGCTACTGGGGGATATGAGCGTAGTAATAGGGGTGTGGGTTTTGCTATTCCCTCAAATATGACAGAAAGAATAATGTCTGATCTCATAGATAAGGGTTATGTCACTAGATCATGGCTTGGCGTTTACATTCAACCATTAGATGCAGATGCCGCTAATGCATTGGAAATGGAATCTAGAGATGGAGCCCTAGTAACGCAGGTTGTCGAAGATAGTCCTGCTGAAGTTGGTGGTGTCGAAGAAGGTGATGTAATCATAAATTTTGATAACAGAAAAATTACAGACCCATCCAATCTTAGGAACATAGTATCACTAATGCCTCCAGGAACCAACACAAAGGTGGTAGTTTTTAGAAATGGAGCAAAAAAGATTCTTGATGTTGTTCTTCAAGAATTACAAGAAGAAAAACCAATAACAGCAAGAACCACCTCCGGTTCTGCAATTCTTGGTTTAGAGGTAAAAGAAATAAATAAAGCCTTGAAGAACAAATACAATATTGAAGACAACGATGGTAGCCTAATTATTGTATCTGTTGATCCTAATAGCGAAGCAGCAGATAAAGGACTTACTGAGGGTGATATAATAAAAAGGGTAGGAACTCAGCAGGTAAAATCTTTGAAACAATTTAAGAAAAAAGAAAAAGCATCTCGCAAGAAAGGCAGTCTTTTACTTCTAATAAAAAAGAGTAATGGTTCTTCATTATTCGTGACTCTTAATTATTAAATCGATTAGTTCTATAAAACATTACCTTACCTAAAATTATTTAGAAACATTCCTTAATTACTTTCTTAACTAGCAAAGTAAAAGCAGATCGTCCTAATTTCTAGTTCTTACAACTAACATTATATTTTTATTATATGGCTATAAAAAAAATAAAGTCTAGTGTTGATTTTATTTCGCAGGAGCATGAAGTGCTCCAGTTTTGGAAGGATCAAAATATTTTTAACAAAAGACGCAAGATTAATAAAGGTAAACCAAAATGGAGTTTTATTGACGGTCCGATTACAGCCAATAATCCAATGGGTGTTCATCACGCTTGGGGAAGAACTTTAAAAGATATTTACAATCGTTATAAAGCTATGTCAGGTTTTGAATTAAGATATCAGAATGGTTTTGATTGCCAGGGGTTATGGGTTGAGATAGAGGTTGAAAAAGAGCTTGGATTTAAATCAAAAAAAGATGTTGAAAATTTTGGGATTGAAAAGTTTGTCAATCTTTGTAAAGAGAGGGTGTTAAAATACTCAAAGATACAAACTGAACAGTCTATTCGCTTAGGATACTGGATGGATTGGGATAATTCATATTTCACAATGTCTGATGAAAACAATTATACAATATGGGGTTTTCTAAAAAAACTATTTGAAAAAGAAAAAATTTACCGTGACGTTGATGTAGTACCCTGGAGTGGTAGATCTGGAACATCTTATTCTCAAATGGAAGTCATTGAAGGTAGGAAGTTAGTTGCTCATCGCTCTGTGTTTGTTAGATTCCCTTTAAAAGAAAAAAAAGATGAGTTTTTACTTATTTGGACTACGACGCCATGGACACTTACATCAAATGTTGTCGTCGGGGTTAATGTAAACCTAGATTATGTAAAATTAAAATCTTCAGATGGTTCTATATATTATTTTGCGAAGGATAATTTGAATTTTCAGCGTCTAGAAAAACAGTTCAATGATAAAAAGCAATGGGTTGATGGTGTTCCTAAGTTAAAAACCATTGCTCAAATATTTAAAGAGCATGGAGGATATGAGATCATTGGATCTGTAAAAGGCTCTGAACTTGTTGGTCTTGAATACATTGGTCCATTCGATGATCTTGAGGCTCAAAATAAGCCAGGTGGTTTTCCGTTTGTAAATGAAGAATTAAAGAATAATGACGTTACTGCTGTCAAACAGCATAGGGTTATTAATCCCGGAAAGGACAAAATAGGTAATGACATTGTCGTCTCAGGTGAGGGTACTGGCATTGTGCACATGGCTCCTGGGTGTGGTGACATTGATCATAAAATTGGAAAATCAAAAAATCTTATAAATATTGCCCCCTTAGATGAAGAGGCAAAGTTTATGGATTCTTTTGGATGGCTTAATGGAAAATCTGCAACAGACCAAGATACTATTGACAAAATTATTGCAGACTTAAAAGATCGAAAATTTCTCTTACATGTCGAGCAGTATCCCCATGTTTATCCTCATTGCTGGAGGTCGGGAGATGAACTTGTATTTCGTTTGGTTGAAGAGTGGTATATCAATATGGACTGGAGAGATAAAATTAAATCTGTGGTTGATGATATCAATTGGATACCAAGCTGGGGTAGAGAAAGAGAGCATGAGTGGCTTGATAACATGGGTGATTGGATGATCTCCAAAAAGCGTTTTTGGGGCTTGGCTTTGCCAATATGGGTATTTGATGATGATTCTTTTTATGTGGTTGGATCTAAGGATGAGTTAAAAGAATTAGCAGTATCGGGATTTGATGATTTTTCTGGTAATAGTCCTCACCGTCCCTGGATTGATAAAATAAAAATTAAACATCCAGAGTCAGGATTAATCGGAACCAGAATATCAGATGTAGGAAACCCATGGTTAGATGCTGGAATTGTACCATTCTCAACATTAGACTATTTATCTAATAAAGAATATTGGAAACAGTGGTATCCAGCAGATTTTGTTACGGAGTGTTTTCCTGGACAGTTTAGAAATTGGTTTTATTCACTTCTAGCTATGTCTAGTTGGCTAGATAATAGCGCACCATTTAAGACTTTATTAGGTCACGCTCTGGTCAAGGATGAGGCTGGTAGAGAAATGCACAAAAGTTGGGGAAATGCAATCTGGTTTGACGATGCGGCAGAGAAGATGGGTGTTGATGTTATGCGATGGTTATATGCAGGTCAAAATTTGGAGAGCAATTTACTTTTTGGATATGGCCCAGCTAATGAAATTCGAAAGAAATTAATTACATTTTGGAACGTTTATTCCTTTTTCTCTACCTATGCATCGTTAGATGGTTTTAATCTAAAAAAACACGGTAAGATTGACGAAAAAAACCTAACAATACTGGATAAATGGATACTTGCAAAAATGCATTTATTCATTAAAAATGGAAAAGATTATCTGGATAATTATAACGTCTCTGATCTAGTAAAATCTTTCGAGGATTTTCTAGAAGAATTATCTAATTGGTATGTACGTAGAAATAGAAGAAGATTTTGGAAGTCTGAGGATGATAAAGACAAATTTACTGCATATGCAACGCTCTATCATATTTTGGTAAACACAATAAAGTGCGTCGCACCTGTGCTACCTTTTTGCACTGAAAAGATGTATAGTAATTTGGTTGTAAATATGGATCCAGAAGCACTGGAAAGTGTTCATCTTTGTGAATATCCTGATTATCATAAAGACTGGATCAATGAAAAAATAATCAAACAAGTAGATGCCTTAAAACAAATGGTTGAATTAGGAAGGTCTGCAAGAAATAAATCGAAGCAAAAAATTAGACAACCCCTTATGAAAGTATCATTTGCAATAGAAGATAATGATACAGCAAATTTTATAATTGATCATAGTTCAATCGTTTTAGATGAGCTTAACGTTAAATCAATAGAAAGAATAACTAACGCTGGATCATTGGTGTCTTATAATATCAAGCCAAATCTTCCAATCCTAGGAAAGAAATATAGTGGCGGACTTAAAACTATAATCGAAATTTTAAATTCGGTTAATAATGATGAGCTAATGAAACAGCTAGAACTAGATGGGAGTATTAAATTAGTAAGAAATAATGAATCATATATCTTACATAGAGATGATATTATTATAGATACGCTAGCAGCAGAAGGTTTTTCAGCAGTTAGCGGAAGAGGCATTACTGTTGGATTAACACTGGAATTAGATGATGAACTTATACAAGAGGGTATTGTTCGAGATTTAGTTCGGCAAGTACAAAATATAAGAAAAGACGCTGGCTTTTCAGTAGAAGATAGAATCAATATAACTTGGGAATTGGATAGGGAATTTGAAGATGCTATTAGTAAATTTAGAGAATATTTCTGTAATGAAACTTTGACAGTATCATTCTCCGAAAAAAGTAATATGAAAGGATTTGAAACCGATTTTAGTCTAAGAAATAAAAAAATAAAGTTATCTATTTATAAAGTTAATAGTTGATGAGAAATTTCATGGCAAAAAATAAATATATTAAAATAGATTTAAATAGGCTTAAAAAAACCGTTCAAGAAAAAATTGAAGACTCTGGCTATTAGAAATTTGTTGAAATAATTGATAAACATTACAAAAAAACTGAAAAGAAATTATTAGGATATTAATATGGCTCAAAAAAAATACTCTAAAAAAAAATTGGCATTTTTTAAAAAACACATACAAGCAAAATTAAACGAACTGACGAACGATCTTGACAGCACCAGAGGTAACTTAGATTCTAATACTGGTGGTCTTTCTAGCCTTTCTCAAGAATCAGTATATAGTGTACATATGGCTGATGCTGGAACAGATTCGAATGAAAGAGAAAAGGCCTATCATCTTTACAATAGACAAACTGATTATCATAGATCTTTGATCCAAGCACTTGAAAGAATTGAGAATGGTACTTTTGGAGTTTGCACCATAAGTGGAGAGCTGATACCAGAAGAAAGAATGCTGGAGGTACCAAACACAACCAAGAGAGTTGAGTATAAAGAAGCTGAAAAACTGAATATAAACAGATAATAAAGTGCAGTACATTTGCCTGATAATTGGCGTATTTATCTTAGATCAATTAACAAAATGGTTGATAGATAGTAACATGAATCTCTACCAATCCATCCCGGTTATAAATGATTTTTTTTATTTAACATATGTTACGAATGATGGAATGGCTTTTGGCCTAAGTCTTCCAGGGGGCCAGTTTACACTCACCACTTTATCTATTATAATGACATTTGTTTTAGTATATTTTTTTTGGTTAGAAAAGAATAGCCATTATGTAATGAAATTATCGCTATCACTAATTATATCAGGTGCTTTTGGAAACCTCATAGACCGTATTCTTGCCGGAAAAGTTATTGATTTTATTCATATAAAAATTGGCTCATATTGGGAATGGTATATTTTTAATATCGCTGATACATCGGTTTCCATAGGGATGATCCTTTTTATTTTTCATTCTTTTTATCTTCAAGAAAAAATCACTAAAAAAGTTTCTGTTTGATTAAAGATATTTTCCAAATTTCTAAATCAATTGGAAGGCGGTTAGATACATATCTAACAAAACAATTATATCCTATTTCAAGATCTAAAATAAAAACATATATAAATGACTCATCTATCCTTGTGAATGATATTAAGGTGAAACCTGGCTATATTCTTCAAAAAGGGGACAATATTAAGGTTTATATAGATAACAAGGATGAAGGCGATGAATCAGTAAAACCTGAAAAAATGAGAATCAATGTCATCTATGAGGATGATTACATCATTGGAATAAATAAACCGAGTGGTTTAGTTGTTCATCCCGGTATTAATAACGAAAAAGGAACCCTCCTCAATGGTCTTGTTGATAAATTTAAAAATTTATCTGATATAAATGGTAATTTGAGAAGAGGCATAGTACATCGATTAGATGCTGATACGTCAGGAATATTGTTGATAGCCAAAACTAATGACTCACATAAATGGCTAAGCGAACAGTTTAAAGACAGATCCATCAGAAAAACATATATTTCCATCACATGGGGCAAGTGGAAAAGCGAGAGCGGAACAATAGAAGGTTGGGTATCAAGAAAAAAATCAGACCCGACTTCTTTTCAATTTAATGATTCAAATCAATATGGAAAATATTCAATTACAAATTATGAAGTAGAAAAACAATATGATAATTTTGCTCGAGTTTTATTTTACCCAATAACTGGGAGGACGCATCAAATTAGAATTCATTCATCTCATATAGGTCATCCTATTTTTGGTGATCAGAAATATGGTGGCGGAATAAAAAAAAGTAAAGGGTTCCAACCTGATCTGAAAAAATTCTCTGTGGATAGATTAAAAAAATTTAATAGACACGCTCTTCATGCACTATCTATTGAATTCGATCTGTATAAAAATAGTGGAAAAAAAATTAAATTAAACGCACCAATACCGAAGGGTTTTGTAGATTTAGAAAAATCTATATTAATACATGAAAGTTAAAATGGAAGATCTTCAAAAAGAGTTTTTGTCATATCTAAAAAATGAGAGAGGTTTTTCTGATCATACAATCAAATCATATGATAATGATTTAAAATTTTTTTCTGAATATTGCTGCTCATTTTTTCAACAGAAAAAATTCAACATAAAATTTGTCGACAAAAAAGTCATAAAGTCTTTCGTCGCTAAAGAAAAGGAAAAAGGATCAAAAAGTAATACGATTAATAGGAAGATATCATCGTTAAAATCGTTTTTTAGTTATCTATATAATTTTGAAATAGTAAAAGATAATCCTGCTGAATACATTAGAAGTCAAAAGAAAGACAAAGGCTTACCATTTTTCATAAGAGAAGATCATATCAAAGAACTTATGAATAAGCCACTAAACATGAATATAAATGATAAGAGATACAAAAAGGTCAATAAGACAAAAAAATACATCACAAGTAGGCTTGAAGGTTTTAGAGACCAGGCGATATTAGAATTATTTTACTCAACAGGACTTAGGCTCAGTGAGCTGCTAGGTATAAACATATGTGATATTGATGAAAGGAAACAAAGTGTCAGAGTTTTAGGTAAGGGCAATAAAGAGCGTATTGTCATGATAGGAAGAGTGGCTTTAAATTCAATAAATGACTATCTTCGTAGACAAGGTAAATCTATAAAAAGTAGCTTTAGTGATCCTCTATTTGTGAATAATAAAGGTGAAAGGTTATCTGAACGTACATTACAAAGAAGAATAAAAAGATATTTGGATGAGACGATTAAGAACGGTTCCGTTCATACATTGAGGCACACGTTTGCTACTCATTTAATGGAACGGGGTGCGGATATTTTGACAGTAAAAGAGTTACTAGGTCACACCAGTCTATCAACAACACAGATTTATACGCAACTAAATCCAGAAATAATTAAAAAAGTATATCAAGAAAAGCATCCTCATGGAGAATAATTAAATGAGTATCATTCAATCAGAAAAATTAGGACTTAATTCAATTGGCATAAAAGGTGGTCTAATTTTTCATAGAAATTTAAGTGTAGAGTCCCTAGTAGATGATATTATATCTAATAAAGAGGGTATCTTGGCCTCCACCGGAGCAGCTATTGTGGATACTGGAAAATATACTGGAAGATCACCAAATGATAAATATATTGTAGATGAGTGTTCAAGTAGCGATAACATTTGGTGGGGCAATGTAAATCAAAAAATTTCGGAGGAAATTTTTGATGATTTATACAGCAAAGTCATAGGGTACTATAACTCGTCACAATCTAAGACATATCTTTTTGATGGTTTCGCTGGTGCTGATTCTGATTATGCTCTTTCGGTAAGATTTCTTGTGAAAAAAGCATGGCAGGCACATTTTGTACATAACATGTTTATCAGACCACAAAATGGTCAGCTGAAAAATTTTAATCCTGATTTTACGATAATCAATGCTTCAGATGTAAAAAACTTGAATTACAAAAACCATGGAATGAATTCAGAGACGTTTATAATCTTTCATTTGGGTAAAAAAATTGCAATCATTGGTGGTACAGAATACGGTGGTGAAATGAAAAAAGGCAT
>MDSY01057054.1_pt1 | contig 13898 bp, 25 predicted proteins | sample 811131 | NCBI WGS metagenome assembly MDSY01 (sample SAMN05326643, study PRJNA326480) | marine metagenome | isolation source: seawater | place: Atlantic Ocean: South West | collected 2010 | reverse complement strand
TTGGCGACGCAGCCATTGATGAAATCATCGAGAAGCGCCCATTTGCGTCCGTAGAGCAACTTCTTTTTGATGGTGGGGTAGTAGCAAGGAAACTCAACAAGAAGTCCTTGGATGCCCTTTGTAGAGCCTCTGCGATGGATGATCTCATTGATAGTAGGTTTACTGGTGACAAACATTTTTGGTCTGCCGTCGTGGTTGACAAACCTAAGAACAAGAAGAAACTAAACGAAAACATTGAGTCTTACAGACCAGAGGGTTCCTTTTCAACCGCAGAGATAATCCAGAACACACAAACTCTCACAGGCATTTATCCTATCAACATGGTAATGACTGAAAGATCCAATAAAATAATAGATCAATACATGATTCCACCACTATCGGAATTTGATCCTGACTTGGGGATGGCTTGGTGTATTCCAATTAAACTTAGTTCTAAAAAATCTAAGAATGGAAAGTGGTTTTATACAATTGATGTCATTGATTCAAATTCAGAAGTCACTAGACTTAGGTGCTGGGGAGTTAATCCTCAAAAGGATCTGATTTTTCTTAATAAACCATACGTTTTGAAATATCCAAAGTATAATGAAACTTGGGGATTCTCAACCTACGGTGCTGTTGACAAAAAATGGATGATGATTGGATAAAAAAACTTGACAACTGATCAAAAACCAGTTATATTATAAACATAATAAAGAATCATAGGAGGACAATATGAAAAACTTTGTTAACAAAATCTTTACAATCGGACAACTAAAGAAGCATGCTTCAAAGGAAGCAATACAACAATACAACGAGTTTGTTCGTGGCTTGCAGATAATGCAAAAGTATGTTGATACTATTATAACTAACGGAAGAGTGAACCACTATTGGTTTCAAAAAATTATAGCCATCCTTTCTAGTGGACAAATAACAGTTGGAGGACAAGGTAACTCTGAGCCTGATCTTTATTGGGGCAAAAAGACGCTCGAACTAAAAGGTTTCACCACCAGTGAGTTCAATAATCTAAAGCCAATTAGAACAGGCGCTTCTAAGTTTTTTGCTAGTAATGGAGGCATAACAGCCCTTAAGCAAAGTGATCAAACCCTCGAGGCAATGAAGAAGATTGTTTTTGAATCCTCTTATCACGATGATTATTATATGTTAACTGAAACTTGTGGTATGAAATCCATAGCAAACCTAGAAGACATTCGTATAATCTTCGTAGAGACTTCTGTTTTAACAGACAATCTAATTTCTGAATGTGGTCCGCACACCAAGAGTTATGATCACAAGTGGACAGATGGCAACGGAAAAGAACAAAAGAAAAAAATAAACTGGCCGTATCTGGAAGTGGATACATCAAACTTATGTAAGAAATTGGAGGCTATAAATGAGCAACAATGTTAAGGCAGGACACAAAAATAAACAATCTTATGCGAACACTAGAACGACAGGGAAAGAACAATACTATACAAATGTAGACGTAGTTGATCTTTGCCTAGCAGAAGTACAAAAGCACATTGATTTAAAAGGCAAGACTTTATTGGAGCCCTGTGGAGGCACTGGTGAGTTCATAAAAGGCTTCCAACGGATTGGTGTACCAACCAGTAACATAATCTCATATGACATTGAGCCCAAACACCCTTTGGTAAAAAAAGGTAACTATCTTAAAACTAATTTTTCTGATCATAATGATCTTATCTCCATAACGAACCCTCCCTTTGGGAGGGCGAGTTCTTTGGCAAAACAGTTTTTTGAACATGCTACAACTCACTGTGAGTATATTTGTTATCTTGTGCCAAAGTCTTGGAGAAAATGGACAGTGCACAATTCATTAGACCGCCACTATCATTTGATTTCTGATATAGAAATGCCCAAAAATTGTTTTTATCTTCCAGATGGAACAAGCAAAGAAGCGGATGTATTAAATACTGTATTTCAAATCTGGCAGCGAAAGAAAAAGAAACGTAAGACGATTAAGATACCGGACCACAAACTTATTAAAAAAATTACACCAAAGCAGAAAAAGGTTATATCACATAAGAAAATTAAGAAAGAACTGTTTGAGTTCATAGATGGTAAATATGTACCATTTGAAACAGACTGTTATGAAAAGGTGAAAGTCAACAGACCAGATTTTGTTAAAGGTGCTAATTTTGAAATAATTGTTTTTGGACACTCTTGTGGCAAATGCCGCGAGATTACAGAACCCTCTGTCGAGGCTAAAACCACAACAATGTATTTAAAAATCGATAGAGAAGATGTCAAGGATGCGCTAAGAAAGATAGATTTTTCAAAATACTATAATAACGTTGCTTATGTGCAAGCCTTGTCGATTCAAGAGATAAATTATGAGTTAAATAAGTGGTTTGGGTTAAAAAATTTTAAGTTGGAGGTATGATGCAACATTTTTTAAACTGTCATGGCGAATGGAACATTCTTTTTGCTGCGGCATCATCAATCCCTTTTGTGGGATTATACATTAAATCAAAAATAGGAGGATATAATGAGAATGATACAAATAACTGCTAACAGTGGCGAGGTAGTTTTAGTGAACCCTAATCAAATAGCACAAATATGGTACTGCTCCAGTGGAAGCAAAGATGTAATAATCTCTTTATCTGGTGGCCCGACCATTAGAACACAATTTACAACAATTGATCATGCTCTTGATTACATACAAAGAGCATCAAGTCATTCATTAATAGGAGGTTAACATGACTTTTGTATTAATTAAAACAGTAGATGGAGAAGACTGGTGGATAAATCCATCACAAATTTATGGAATCAGCAGAAATGAAGTTGGTAACATGGAAATCTTTATAGAAGAAGATATTTTGGAAACAGTAGAGTTTCAAGATCCCGGTTCATTAATGGATTATCTGGGAGTACAATATAATCATAATCAAATTGAAGAAATAGTGGAGGAACAAGATGATGACTAAATTTGAAGTATATACTAATAACCCAACTGAAATTGTTGAGGACTACGAAGAGGCTTGCTTTAAAACAAAAGAGCAGCACATGGCTGACTACATCAAGTCAATGAAGGCACTAGAAGATGCGATGGAGCCATTCAAAGAACAAAAGCGTGAACTGAAGGCTGACTACATTGACAGCGGTTGGTTAACAAAAGAAGACATCAGCCTAACTGTTCGGGCTTATCGTCTGCTTAAAAATGATGTTGACATTGATGCACTGATCGACATTTATGATAACTTAAGAAAGGAGAAATAATGAATAGGGCACAAAGACGAGCAGCGCAAAAATCTAAGAAAAAAAAAGGTCACAAACCTAACAAAGAAATAGATAAAATAGTAGGCTTGTTTGATCTTCTACCGGATCAATGTTCTGCTTGTCTTGCTCCCTACGATAACAAAGATAAACAGATGGTTAAAACTTGGAATGTAGTTGTTAAAGAGGAAGAAAAGATAGTAAGACTGTATTGTCCAGATTGTTGGAATACAGCACAAAAAATCATACAGGATGTCAAAGATAAAGATGCCAAATAAGTACGCCAAGGACACTAAGAAATTCACATTTTATGCAAAAGACACTCTGCATGCAGATTTTAAAATACGTATGCAATATCACAGCATGACACAATCAGAATTTCTCAGAGCCTGTGTGCAGGCGGTTGTTGAAAAGGATCCTGTTATGGAAATGTTTATCAATCATTACAAGGAAGCTGAAGGAAAGCAGTCAAAGATCCAACGCGAAAAAATCAAAAAAGATCAAGAAAAGTCTGAGGAATTATTAAAAGATTTTGGCTTTGTTGAAGATGAGATAGATGACATTTTTGATATTATAGCAAAAGAGCACCCAGAAATTTGATTTCATTGTGTTCTTTTATTATTTTTAATCCTATTTATAATGAAAAAAGGCTTTAAGGAGAAATACTATGGCTAAAAAAATATTGAGCGAGGCGCAAGTACGCCGATTTGCAAAATTGGCAAACCTTTCACCAATCAATGAAATGTATGCCAAAAATGAAGAAGAAGAAACTGTTGAAGAAGGCTATGGCATGGACCATAAGCGTGACGACGAAGAGGTAATGCAAGAAGAAGCCGAAGAAGAAGTTGCTATGGGTGCTGAGATGGAAGGCGGAGACCTACCAGCAGAAGACGAAGAAGCAATTGAAATGGATGCTGATGGCGCCGCTGATGTTGATCTTTCTCGAGAAGATGTAGACGTTCTAGAACAAGCCGTAAGCATTCTATCTCAAATTACTTCCGCAGCCGGAGCAGAAGAAGAGCCAATGGACGATGCACCAATGGGTGATGATCCAATGGACGATGATCCAATGGAAGAAGAAATGATTGCTGAGGCTCTCAAAGGTATTAACTACCGTCCCGGTAGAAAAGAAATTGTGCAAGAAGTTGCAAAGCGCGTAGCTAAAAGACTTTTGGAAGCAAAAAAGGCTGAGGCCAAGATGAACAAGGCTCTTGGAAACAAGCGCCATACTCGTAGCCAACGAAAATAAAAAACAGGATTAATTCTTGTTATACAAATCTAATTAGAGGGGTTTCGTCCCCTCTTTTTTATTATGGAGATAAAATGTATTTTGGAAAAAAGAAAACAAAAAAATCTGAGTCATCAATTGAAGAGGTCGGAGAACAAGAAACACAAACGGTTGTAGATCTCCTAGGGTCTCTAAGCAAAGGCCCAGAACAGAGAAGCATTATGTTTGTTGGAGAGGTCAACGAAGAGAAAACAGCAGACTTAATTTCAGCACTTTTGGTGCTTGCTCAAGAGAAAGAACCAGAAGCAGAGAGAGCCGAGGATATAAAAATTTATGTTTCAACCTTTGGCGGATCGGCTCATGAAATGTTTGGGGTATATGATGTTATGAACTGGTGCAAACAGTTTTGTGACATTGAAACAATTGGCATTGGCAAGGTAATGTCCGCCGGAACTCTAATTTTAGCAGCCGGTACCAAAGGCAAAAGAAAACTCGGAAAACACTGCCAAATCATGTTGCACTCAGTCAATGCTGGTTACATGGGAGACCTTAAGCATATGAAAAATGAGGTGGAAAACATGCATCATCTTCAAGACATATACTTGCAGTGTTTGTCTGAGGAGTCTTCGATGACAAAAAGACAGATTCAAACACTAATTAATAAGAACTCAAACGTTTATTTATCAGCGGATGAGGCTATTGAAAGAGGCATGGCAGACGAGGTGCTATAGATGGATAAGATTTTTTATAATGAAGGCTCTGCCGCAAAACTAGGATGGACTCCGGAATGGTTTGGTTGCAACAAGCATGGTGAAAAACTTGTCGCTGCCATTGAAAAGTTTCAAAAAGAACATAAAATAACAGCAGACGGTCTTTGCGGACCTGCAACATATCGTAGAATCTATACACAACGAATTGCCAACTGGGACGAGCATGCCCCTATGGGACATAAGGACAATACGGAATCATTTATTATATACAACTCGGAGTATTTTCCAATCGACTGGCCAAAGGTCAAGTTGTTTTTTGAAGGCGGAGGTCTAAAATTAAGAAGCGGATGGAAAAAGTCTAAGTACAAAAGAGATCCAAAGTTCTTTGTGTGTCATTGGGATGTATGTCTATCAGCAGAATCCTGCTATAGAGTTCTCACCAAGCGTGGAATCTCTGTCCACTTTTCAATCGACAACGATGGTACAATCTATCAGTTTATGGATATGAACGACATTGCTTGGCATGCCGGAGGTAAAGTTTGGAACGACCGATCCGTTGGTGTTGAGATAAGCAATGCCTATTACACAAAGTATCAATCTTGGTATGAGAAGCGAGACTTCGGTCCACGCCCAATCATCACAGATGCACACGTTCATGGCAAGAAACTACCAGAACATCTCGGCTTCTATCCTGTGCAAATCGAAGCCCTAAAGGCGCTCATGAAAGCCGTTCATAAATGCACGGGGATACCCCTTCAGGCACCTTTAGATCGTGCAGGCAATACGAACACCAAGGTGAGCAAGAAAGCCTCTGAAGGGCGCTTTGAAGGCTTTATAAGCCATTATCATTTGACCAAGCGAAAGATTGATTGCGCTGGTTTAGACATTAAAAAATTACTAGAGGAATTATAATGAGCAAAGAATTGGACAAGTTGATCGAGCAGATGTTGAGTGAAGTATTAAACATCCCAATAGGAACAAAGGTCGATGACTTAAGGAAAGCACTGGGTTCTGATAGTGTATACATCACGAAGAAAACAAAAGACATCTTTAGAAAACAGTCGAATTCGGATGTATTTGACTATTCAGATACTAAAAGTTTCACATATTCTGACATTAAAGACGACTCGGAATTGATTAGGCAAAAAAAGGTGAAGAAAGGGCAAAAAATGTTGTCACCAAGTAGTAAAAATAACGTAGCGTTGATGCAGATTTTCTTAGGTCCAACAGTCTGGGGTGAGATCTCAAGCACCAACAAAAAAAAATTTAAAAAGGAATTTTTTCAACTTAAAAACTGGGGTTTATTAAAGAGGGTTCCTAATTTTGCTAATTATTTTCCTAATGATTATAAAAAGATTTTAAGTGATTTCCAAAAGTTAATGGCTCCAAAAGCAATCACGCAAAAAGTTGTTGATGATCCATCGATAACATCACCGAACATACAGACTGGTCTTGGAGATCGAGCGGAAATGACAGCGGAGCAAAAAAATTATTTCGATAGATTTTTTGCGATGAACTCAACTGGAACTGATTTGTCGACTCGACTTAAGACACTGACTGATTTTTCACTTTTAATTGCAAATTCTAAAGGCGCCAAGCAGGTCAAAAATGCTTTGAAAGGCAGGTATACGGCTGGAAGCAAGACGGATTTAATGAAGTTATCGCAAAATTTTATTGTAAACATTGGTATTTTAGACATGTTTAACAATTTTGCAAAAAATATTGATCACGGTGCTGGTGCATATTATTTTGAAACTTTTTTGGCTTATATTTCCGGAGGACAAGCGGGAGGAAAAATAACTGGTATCGCTGGTGGAATGGGTGAGGCTGACTTCTTAAAAGCGGACGGAACCAAAGGTAGTGCAAAATATTATCAGGATGGCAGTAAAATTTCGCAATCGTGGAAAAACTTCACAGAAGGCTTTCCTGTTGAATATGTAATAGCATACAAGACCGATAAACAGGGCACAAAAACTTCTGACATTGAAGCATTATATAACCTAGACATCTATAGAGTCATAGTTGAAAAAACAGGCCCGACAGAAGTTTCTATTGAGGGTAACAAATATGATCTTACAAAAAACAAAGACTTGATAGATGGCGATGGCCAATTAATTATTAGTAAAAGAACTGGTGATTGGAATAAAATTGGAACTTTTATTATGCCACAAACAAATAAAAAGACCCTAACCGAATTTGCTAGCGAAGCAGCCAAAGGAATTGATACAGTTGTTGAGGACACTTTTAAAAAATTTAAAACATTATTAGATGATTTAAGACAGTTGAAAACCGCAACACAAGATTATTCGACCGAACCAACAATTACCAAAGGTGAAGACGCGCTGCGCAAATCAGAAAAATACTCAAAAGACCTGAAATTACTAGCAACAAACTACGGTCAAACAATCAAAGAATCCAATTTATCCCTTGATCAATTGATCGAATCAATTATTGAAGAAAAGTTATTAAAATAACTTGACAAACAATCAATATAAGGTTATATTATATAAAACAATGGAGGAACAATGAAACATTATGACCAAGGACAAACTCTCAACCAAAAGATTCTGGAGGGAGTTGACATTCTTGCGGATAATGTTGCAACCACTCTCGGTCCTCGAGGGCGGAATGTAGCACTATACCATAAAGAAGAGAATCTACCTGTCATCACCAAAGATGGTGTGACAATTGCAAAGTTCATTGAACTTGAAGACCCGTTCCAAAACCTTGGAGCACAAGTAATCAAGCAAGCAGCAGAAGAAACAGTGAACTCTGCTGGTGATGGAACAACCACCGCAACAGTATTGTCTCGTGCGATCTTAAAAGAAGCACAAAAGTATATGACAGCAGGTGTATCTCCTGTTGAATTAAAACGTGGCATGGATAAAGCAGTCGAAGTTATCACAGAGAAACTCACAGAAATGTCGAGACCCATTCAAACTGTCGAGGACATAAGACACATTGCAACCATCTCTGCCAACAATGATAAATCAATTGGTAAACTTATTGCAACCGCTATTGACAAAGCCGGTAAAGATGGTTCTGTGCTCGTTGAAGAGGCTCGGAGTATGAATACATCACTAGACCTTATTGAAGGCTTTAGATTCGATTCTGGGTATGCTAGCAACACCTTTATCACAGACCAAAGAAACGCAATGGTGAACTATGACAATCCGCTTATTCTTGTGACAGATGAAAAGGTTGAACACATTGAACAGGTAATGAAAGTACTCGAACTTGCCGCAAGAGACAATCGTCCATTGGTTTTGATATCAAACGACATTGAAGGTCAAGCCCTTGCTGCTTTCATTGCCAATGCAGTCCGTGGTACAATGAAGGTGTGTGCTATCAAAGCACCAAAGTATGGAGAGGAGAGAAGAAACATAATGAAGGACTTGTGCGTCAGCACAGGAGCAACATTCATTACAAGAGAGAACTCTCTGACCTTAAAAGATGTTACCCTCAATCACTTTGGGCAATGCAAAAACATTAATATAACCAAGACTTGGACAACAGTTGTCGGAGGCAAGGGAAATAATCAAAAGATTGATGATACAATCGAGACCGTAAAGGCACTGATAAAACAAACAGACAATCTTTCTGAGTGCGAAAGACTTCAGGAAAGAATAACCAGACTGGCATCGGGTGTAGCGGTGATCAAAGTGGGTGCTCAAACTGAAGTAGAAATGATTGAGAAGCGCCACCGTATTGATGATGCTCTAGAGGCTGTTAGGTCTGCGCAGGAAGAGGGTATAGTACCGGGCGGTGGAGTAGCCTTACTCAGAGCCACCACCGGCTTGTTTGTTGAGACAGACAATGAAGAACAATCTCTGGGTGCACAAGTGGTGCTAAAGGCATGCGAGGTACCTTTGAGACAAATGGCAACAAATGCTGGAGAGTCTGCAGACATTATAGTTAAAAACGTAAAGTCATGCGAGGGAGATATTGGCTATGATTTTTTGAATAGGGAACTGACTAGTACCTACGAGAAAGGAATCATTGATCCTTGTAAAGTTACCAAGTGCGCTTTGCGTAATGCTACGAGTGCTGCGGGAACTTTATTGACAACGTCCCATGCTATTGTGGCTTGTTGATACTACTTAGTATCAGAGGGTTTACGATTATGAGCGAGAACGATCACCAAGACTTAAAAGATGCAATAGTTGATCTTGCACATCAAATTCAACGTATGGCTGACAGACAAGCAGAGATGTTTGATGATGTAAAAAAGATCAAAGAAGCAATCTACAATCCAGAGCAGGGTTTGTATGCTCGCGTTCGTGACCTAGAGCAATGGCAAGCAGGCATGTCGAAATTTATATGGTCATTTGGTCTTGCTATAACCGGACTGATAGTCCAAGCATTATACTCAAATTTATTTTAATGGAGGTAAAATGAGAGTAAGAATATCTTATGGGATGGAAATCGAAGAGGTTCCTGAACAAGCCGAAACTTTGGGATACAATGCCCAATTCGAACTAAAACAAGCCTGTGATGTATTGAAGAAAGCACTCGAGAACATCGAAGAGGCAAACGACAACTACGACCTAATTTTAGAAATGTTTGATAAAGTGCGTAAAAAATTGAACATAGCAGATCTAATTATGGGCGATGTCGAAGCCATATTGATTGGCTTGAACAATTATTATAATGGAGAGAAAAATGTACCAGAAGGGCGACCTACTATGGATCCCAGCGGGGACACTGATGAACAGACCTAGGATTCCCGGCAAAGATGATCTGTTTTCTAATTTTTACCAAACAACTGCGCCTAATGTCGCTATCTTTTTAGAGTTCAAAGAAAACAACCAATGCTTGGTAATGATGGGCGGAGACAATTGGACTGTGCCTACGAAAAATATAAGACACAACATACAGGAGGTGGCTTGTGCTGATTAAACTAGTTGAAGTAAAGAGAGGTATGCGCGGAGGCACTGCATTTTTAAATGAAATTTATATAAACTCAGCACACATTATCTCTGTATCGGAAGACATAAACGCAAACCAAAATCTTGTCAACGAAGTAACGAACTTGGGTCTCGTAGAAGGAGTAAAGTTCAGTAGGATAGTCTTGTCTGAAGGGAATCAAACAAGAATACTGACAGTGGTGGGCACACCATCAGAAGTTAATGGTAAAGTTAAGAAGCGACAAATTTTAAGAGGATGAAATGAAATATTATAAAATTATTTGCTGGAACGAATGTCCGTTTTGTTTACGGGCAAAAATGGAAATGATAGAAAGATCATTGCCGTTTGAATACTGCTCCGTGGACCACAGCAGTCAGATGTTAATGTATTATAAATCTATTTACAAACATGATACGGTGCCTATGATTATTGAAATAAATGAAAAAGGCGAAGAAAAATTCATTGGAGGTTATACGGATCTTATCAAGTACTTCACCAAAAAAGATATTGAAACAGAAATTTGCTCTACTGATGGAGAGAGCAGAGTATGATTTCAATATCAGTGTTGAGTGTGCCCCCGGATCAAACTCCTATTGGGTTCCTACACCGGAGGATGAAATAGAAGAGTTAGAGTGCGAAGGTATAATAGACATTGGCGATGACCAAGATGAATTTGAAAAACTTGTATCTTTGGCTCACGAGATAGGCCACGTTATTTTTCACGAGAGCAACAGACTAAAAGAACACAGGCGTATACAATTATTTGAGGAAGCCCTTGCTTGGCACTTAGGTTATGATTATGCGCTCAAAAATGGAATAGAAATAAATCTTGAAGAATACGCGGAGAGAGTTGAAACTGCGCTTAGATTATATATGAAGGAGATAAAATGATTGTTAATAAACCTTGGGGCCACGAAAACATTTGGGCACTAACAGAAAAGTATGTTGGAAAAATCTTACATATCAAAAAAGGAAAAAGGTTGTCTCTACAATTTCACAAAGTGAAAGAGGAAACAATTATGGTTTTAGAGGGTATTATGGAATTGGTCTTGGAAGAAGGATCTAGAAGAGAAGAAACCAGACTTATCTTAAATCCCGGAGACACTTACCACATCTCTCCACTAACTGTACACAGATTTTGCGCTTCCCAAGGAACTGATGTAAAGATCATTGAGGTATCTACTAGTGAGATACATGATGTGGTGCGTATCCAAGATGATCATGGGAGGAAATAAAAATGTATTGGTTAGTAACTTCATTAATGCTCGCAGCAGAGCCAATAAAAGAAACAGAAAAAGTGTTTGTTGCTCCCCCAACAATACACGATCCACTACTAAACGGATATCAAAGTTATATCAATAGCGTCCTAGTATCATCAGCAAATGTAAATTCACATTGGGTTGTGCGCAGCAATCGTGCTCAAGATTTAAGGGTCTACGATAAGCACACAATAGAATACGCTCTAGATACTACTTGCGACTACAGTAGGCCACTTAGGTGTGGGTCTGAAAATTATCACTGGGTCATGGTGACTGACATCTTTACAACCGAGAACTTTGCAACAATTGTTGTGAAACTGTATGACGAGAACACTCAACTAATAGCAAGCGCTTCGAAATCGTCTTACTCTTTAGAGAAATGCAAAGAGCAAGTAAAAGAAACTAGTATTAATCAAGTTGGCCGTCCACCAACACAAATAACAGAAAAGTTCCCAGATAAATGTACGAATTTAAAGCCAAGTATTTTAGACAAAGACATCAAGCAGGCTGTCACAATACTGTTTGCGTCGATACACCCGGTTAAGTAATTCTTTATCCTTCCCAACCCTACGGGGTTTTTTTGTTTTTTATTCCTAGTTACTTATAGGGGGGAATAGAAAATGATTAAAACTATTTTATTTATAATGTTGGCTTGTACACCACCTGCCAACGCTCATTTAGACATTGATTTGTCACCGGAGTATGATGATAGCTATACTGCTGAACTAGATCCATTTGCCCCACGAGGACTTAAAGTTTCATACCTGTCATCAGTTGCTATTCAAAGTTTCGAAGGGGACATACCAGCCGGCACAGGGTCTGGCAACTATTTTAAACTAGGAAAGCACAGGTTCATCATGACAGCAGCACACGTTGTTCATGGAGCCACTGAGGTTTCGATTATAGAAAGAGGCTTTGCAATGACAGAAGCCGTAGTTATTTTGGCAGACTACAATACAGATATAGCGATACTTGTTCCTAAAGAAAAATTAAATTACACAAAAGCAATACCATTTCGTAGAGACATTACCAACCAGATGGGCGAGAAAGTCTACCACTGTGGGCACCCAGCCAAAGAAGGGTGGCACATCTCCGAAGGGTTATTAACGGGCACACACAATGATACGCTAATGGTTAACACATTTGCATGGCCGGGTTCTTCAGGATCAGTTTTGTTTGATGAATCTGGTAGGGTACTGGGGGTCCTCTCGGCTATTAGAGTCGGCGCACCTTTTGGTCTACCATCTTTGATTGAACATATAACACTTGCATCCAACATTAAAACTTTGGATCAAGAAACTTTAAGGGTAGTCTTGAGGGATGCAAAAAAACTCTGACATAGTAAAACTAGGGACTCTTATACAAGACGGAAAGCGTGTTGGAATTATCTATCGCGAGATTAAATCCGGTACTTGGACAGAGCAACCTTTGTTCAATTGGAAAACGAATTACGAAATTTTTTATGATGATGGTAATGTGGTTGTTATGGGTGGTGACACCTTCAAGAGGCTTGTAGAAAATGGCCAAATTGAAATTTTAGAAGACAAATCATGACCTACTACCCTACTACTACCCTACCCTCCTCCCCTCCTTACGCCACCCTTGATCAAATCATGGATAGCCTATGCGATCAGTGTTTGAAGATACAATATTTTGAACACCTATCAGAAAGTGACAAACAGCAGGCTTTTGATCTCACGATGTCTTTGTTGGCATTTTGGGATCATGAATTAGCCGAATGGTCTAGCAAGTGAAGGTAGAAAAAGGTGATCTTGTTTTGATTTCTGATGGCACAACAACATCAACGTGCATCATACTCACGGATGAATTTGTTATTTGCTCCAATAAAAATCGTGGATTTTATTATAGTGTTTGTTTAGAGAGCGGAGTTTATGGAATTGTATATAACAATGAAATAACATCCGTAGCATGTAAAGGCTTTGCACCAGACTACGAATTCAAAAGTGAATTGTTTGAAACGGACTATTCCTATTACGCAGAAATGTACAGGCACTTTGCATATTTCCCCTCATTTTGGGAGGAAGATAGTTCTGATGATGAGGATTGAAAAACTTTACATAACTATGGGATCTGTAAAACAAATCCAAAAAACTTTACATAACTATGGCTTTTGTCTAAAAAACTTTACATAACTCATAAAAACTTAACATAACTATGTGAGCCTTGTAAAAAAACACTTGACACAAAAGCCTCCGTATTATCTAATATAACACGTTTTTGACCCTTTTGCAACAAAGATTTGACAACTTTTTGACAACTTTTATCATCTAAAAACTTTACATAACTATGTTATGTATTTCCCCAAAAAAAAATTTATTTAACATAACTATGCAATCTCATTCCGCATGTATGCGATCCTTTTATTATCACATGTGAGGCGGTCAAAAAATGTCCGGAAAAGAAACAGAAAAGATTTGACAACTGAACCACAACGGGATATAATATAGTATAGCCCAAAAGCAAGGAGGACAAAATGACAGCAGGATTATTATACAAGTGTAAGTGGCGAACGAACCAGTGGAACTATGATAACAACTCATGGGATCGTGGCTGGGATAT
>MDSY01014060.1_pt1 | contig 13903 bp, 10 predicted proteins | sample 811131 | NCBI WGS metagenome assembly MDSY01 (sample SAMN05326643, study PRJNA326480) | marine metagenome | isolation source: seawater | place: Atlantic Ocean: South West | collected 2010 | reverse complement strand
TACGCTTTGCTATTCGTGAAGGTGGTCGAACAGTTGGATCAGGTGTCGTTGTAAAAGTTATTGAATAGAGGTTTATAAAAAGACTTATAAAAAAAATTAGGCCAGTAGCTCAATTGGTAGAGTATCGGTCTCCAAAACCGAGGGTTGAAGGTTCGAGACCTTCCTGGCCTGCCAATAAAAGGATGAATAGAATTGAATGTAATTAATATTAAATTGTTTATCTCATTCTTATTATTTGCTGCTGGGTTAGTAGGATTTTATGTATTGTTAGATGAGCCTGTTGTTTTCAGGATTCTATCTGTCTTAGTCGGCGTAGTTGCTTCATTATTTGTTTTTTGGACAACACCATTAGGCCAACAAGCCATAGGTTTTTTAAAAGAAGCAGTAACTGAAGCTAAAAAAGTAGTATGGCCGACAAGAAAAGAAACGATTCAGATGACTTTAGTAGTTTTTGTTTTAGTTGTTTTAATGGCAATATTTTTAGCTTTTGTTGATATAAGTTTTTCATACATTATAAATATTTTATTAGGACGGGGTAGTTAATGTCAAAACGTTGGTATGCAGTTCAAGCTTATTCAGGGTATGAAAAAGTTGTTCAAAAAAGACTGATTGATAAAGTTTCTCAATCAGAGTTAACTGATGATTTCGGGGATATTTTGGTTCCTGTCGAGGAAGTAGTTGAAATGAAATCTGGTCAAAAATCAATAAGTGAGAGAAGACTTTACCCGGGTTATGTTTTAGTTCAGATGACTATGAATGATGATAGTTGGCATTTAGTAAAAAGTACACCTAAGGTTTCTGCTTTTATCGGAGGTAGTGCACAAAAGCCAACTCCAATAAAAGATTCTGAAGTTAAGATAATTTTGCAAAGAATGGATGATAGTAAGGTAAATCCAACGCAAAAATTAACATTCGAAGTTGGTGAGGCTGTTAGGGTTATTGATGGACCATTTAAAGATTTTGCTGGAACAGTTGAAGAGATTAACTATGAGAAAAGTAAGTTAAGAGTTTCTGTAGTTATTTTTGGTCGATCTACGCCTGTAGAACTTCAGTTTGGGCAAATAGAAAAAGAAGTCTGATTACAGTTATTTAGTTTTAATTGGGAGCTTTATAAAAAGCGTTTGAACCAAATTTTAGGAGAGTTGAAGAATGGCAAAGAAAATAGAAGGTTATATTAAGTTGCAAATACCAGCTGGTAAAGCAAATCCAAGCCCACCTGTTGGACCTGCTTTAGGTCAAAGAGGCTTAAATATTATGGATTTTTGTAAAGCATTTAACGCTGAAACACAAAAAGTTGAACCTGGTCTACCAATACCGGTTGTGATCACTGCTTTCTCTGATAAGAGTTTTACTTTTATTATGAAAACGCCCCCAGCATCAATCTTGCTTAAAAAAGCAGCAAAGTTAGATAAAGGTTCACCAGTACCTCATACAAATAAAGTTGGAAAAATTACCCGAGCTCAAGCTGAGGAGATAGCAAAAACTAAAATGCCTGATTTAACCGCTTCAGATATGGATGCTGCAGTTAGAACAGTGGCGGGAAGCGCCAGAAGCATGGGTATTGATGTGGAGGGAGTAAAATGATAGTTAGTAAAAGAATGAAAGCCTCATTAAAGTTAGTTGATAATGATAAAATTTATGAAGTGTCTGACGGGCTTAAATTAGTTAAAGAAACAGCTAAGGCTAAATTTGATGAAACTGTAGATGTAGCAATTAATTTGGGTATTGATGCAAAAAAATCTGATCAATTAATTCGTGGAGCATTAGTTTTACCAAATGGAACGGGAAAAACTTCTCGTGTTGCTGTCTTTGCTCAGGGTGAAGCAGCTGAAGCAGCTAAAAAAGCTGGAGCAGATGTGGTTGGGTTTGAGGATTTAGCTGAGAAAATAAAAAAAGGCGAAATGGATTTTGATGTGGTAATTGCAACTCCAGATGCAATGAAGATTGTTGGTACTTTGGGGCAAATATTAGGTCCTAGGGGTTTGATGCCTAACCCTAAGGTTGGAACTGTAACACCAACTCCTGAAAAAGCTGTTAAAGATGCTAAAGGCGGACAAGTACAATATAAAACTGATAAAGGAGGAGTTGTTCATTGCTCTATTGGTAAATCTTCTTTTTCAGTTGACCATTTACATGGAAATTTGACTGCATTAATAGATGTAGTTAATAAATCAAAACCTGATGGAGCCAAAGGTAATTTTATAAGAAAATTATCTGTTTCGAGCTCAATGGGTGTAGGCGTAAAAATAAATCAAGCTAATTTATAAAAATTAGTTTACGAATTTTATGGGTTAAAACTAACTCATATAAAGTGCTTTGGGTTCGTTGAAGTAACTTTTCAACGAAGTTGTCAAAGACCGTAGGTACGAAAGTTTAATTTTTAATTAAGCCTACGCAGATGGCGGGTCCCTTATGGATATTATCCTGATAGAGGTCGTCGTTTAAGTTGATATTTATTATTGTAGTAAATAAATATCTTTTATTTAACGGAAGGAGAAAAGACTTTGAGTCTAAATCTTGATGCAAAAAAAGCAGTTGTAGCTGAGGTTAACAAGCAAATTGAAGATGCTCAGACTATGATACTCGCTGAGTATCGTGGTGTAGGTGTTGGAGATCTTACAAGCTTAAGAGCTGAAGCCAGAAAATCAGGTGTATATCTAAAAGTGCTCAAAAATTCATTAGTTAAAAGAGCGGTTGAAGATACTCCATTTTCTTCATTATCTGAAGATATGGTTGGCCCACTTATTTTTGGAATTTCTGCAGATCCAGTAGCGGCAGCAAAGGTACTAAATAACTTTGCTAAAACTAATGATTTGCTTGTAATTAAAACAGGTGCAATGCTTAATGAAAAGATGGACGTCGGTGCTATTAAAGCACTTGCTTCCTTACCAAGTCGTGAAGAATTACTTGCTAAATTATTGGGCACAATGCAAGCCCCAGTCGCAAAATTTGTTCGTACATTGAATGAAGTACCAACAAAATTTGTAAGAGGTCTTGCAGCAGTTCATGATCAAAAGCCTGCATAATTTTTCATAAACGACTTTTTAAAAACTATTAGGAGTATTAAAGAATGGCTATTTCAAAAGAAGATATATTAGAAGGCATTAGTTCAATGTCAGTTCTAGATTTATCAGAGCTGATTAAAGAAATGGAAGAAAAGTTTGGTGTTTCAGCAGCAGCAGCAGCTCCAGCCGCAGCTCCAGCCGCAGGTGGTGGTGAAGCAGCAGCAGAAGAAAAGAGTGAGTTTGACCTTCATTTAACTGGTATTGGTGATAACAAAGTTAATGTTATTAAAGCAGTTCGGGAAATAACTGGACTAGGCTTAAAAGAAGCAAAAGATATTGTTGATGCCGCTCCAAAAGTAGTTAAAGAAGCTTTAGCTAAAGATGTAGCTGAAGAAGCAATGAAAAAATTAACAGAAGCTGGCGGAACAGCAGAACTTAAATAATTTTATCTAAAATAATAAGACTAGGTTTAGTAAAAAAAGCCTGGTCTTCTATTTTTTTAAGATTTAAATAATAAAAAATTTTAATTGACAAATTTTTTATTATTTAAATTTAACTTAACTCTGGAGATGCAATGAGCTATTCCTTCACCGAAAAGAAACGTATTAGAAAAAGTTTTGCAAAAAGAGAAAAGGTTTCCGAAGTCCCATATCTTTTGACTATGCAACTTGAATCCTATAAAGAATTTCTTCAAAGGGATATCCCTATCGAAGAAAGAAAAGATCAGGGCTTACAATCTACTTTTAATACACTTTTCCCTATATCAAGTCACTCTGGAAATGCCAAGCTTGATTTTGTTAGTTTTAGCTTAGGAGATGTTGTTTTTGATGTAAAAGAATGCCAGCAAAGAGGTTTAACTTACGGAGTTCCTTTGAGAGTAGCTGTTCGTTTATCAATAATGGATAAAGATGCAACAGAGCCAACTGTAAAAGAAGTTAGAGAAAATGATGTCTACATGGGAGACATGCCGCTGATGACAGACAATGGCTCTTTTGTCATAAATGGCACGGAAAGAGTTATTGTTTCTCAGCTTCATAGGAGTCCCGGTGTGTTTTTTGAGCATGATCGAGGTAAAGGGCATAGTTCTGGTAAATTATTGTACTCTGCAAGAATAATTCCTTACAGAGGCTCATGGTTAGATTTCGAATTTGATCACAAAGATTATTTATATTTTAGAATAGATAGAAGAAGAAAGATGCCTGTTACAACTCTTCTTAAGGCTTTAGGTCTCACTTCAGAAGAAATTTTAGAGACTTTTTATAACTTTGAATCTTTTCATGTTAAATCTAAAAAAGTTGAACTTGAATTGGTACCTGAAAGATTAAGAGGCGATGTAGCTAAATTTAATATTACTGATAAAAAGGGTAATATAATTGTTGCTATTGGTAAAAGAATAACTGTTAAGCATATCCGAGATATAGAAAAATCAGGAGTGAAGACAATTCCAGTAGATTTCGACTTTTTAGAAGGACGTAAAATTGCAAAAGAGATTATTGATAAGGAGACTGGTGAGGTAATTGCAAAAACTAATGAGGAAATTACATCAGAAACTAGTAAAGATGGGGTCAAAACTTTTGCATTACTAGAAAAATTATTTGAAGCAGGTATAGATTCTTTTCAAACCGTTTATTCTAATGATCTAGACCATGGTGATTTTATTTCACACACACTTTCATTAGATACAGAAGATCTCAAGGAAGGTCAAACTCTTCAAGAAGCTGCACAAGTTCAAATTTATAGAATGATGAGGCCTGGAGAGCCACCAACAGAAGATTCAGTTAAAGCATTATTTGAAGGATTGTTTTTTAATCCTGACCGATATGACCTTTCGAGCGTTGGCCGCATGAAATTTAATCGAAGAGCTTTCCCGAAGACATCTGATCAATATTCTAGTTGGTTGCAAGCCCTTCATGAGAAAGCTGGAGAAAAGTCTGAAGAGGGCGCCTCTATTTTATCAAATGAAGATATTATTGCAGTTGTTGGATTATTGATTGAGTTAAGAAACGGACGAGGAGAAATAGATGATATTGATCATTTAGGTAATCGTCGAATTCGCTCTGTTGGAGAGTTAGTAGAAAATCAATTTAGAACAGGTTTAGTAAGGGTTGAGAGAGCTGTAAAGGAAAGGCTCGGCCAAGCTGAGGCTGATAATTTAATGCCACATGATTTAATTAATTCCAAGCCCATTTCGAGTGCTATTAAAGAATTTTTTGGATCATCTCAGCTTTCTCAGTTCATGGATCAAACAAATCCTTTGTCTGAAATTACTCATAAGAGAAGAATATCAGCCCTAGGACCTGGTGGATTGACTAGAGAAAGAGCTGGTTTTGAGGTAAGAGATGTTCATGCAACTCACTATGGAAGAGTTTGCCCGATTGAAACTCCCGAGGGACCAAATATTGGTTTAATTAACTCACTTGCACTTTTCGCAAGAACAAATAAATATGGTTTTCTGGAGACCCCATATAGAAGAGTAGAGAGTGGAAAAGTAACTGCAAAAATAGATTTCCTTTCCGCTATTGAAGAGAGTGATTTTAAAATCGCTCAAGCTAATTCTGAAATAGATTCGAAAGGTTCTTTTAGGGAGACGCAGGTATCTTCTAGGTATAAAAATGAATTTACAATGACGGGTGGAAATGATGTTGAGTATATGGATATTGCACCAGGTCAAATTGTTTCAGTAGCTGCATCACTCATACCATTTTTAGAACATAATGATGCTAATAGGGCCCTTATGGGAGCCAATATGCAAAGACAAGCTGTGCCTTGTCTAAGAGCACAAAAAGCTTTGGTAGGAACTGGTATTGAGAGAACAGTTGCGTCTGATTCAGGTACCACTGTTCAAGCAAGGCGAGGAGGTATTGTTGATTATGTTGATTCTCAAAGAATAGTAGTTAAGGTTAACGATAAAGAAACTACCCAAGAAGATGTAGGTGTTGATATATATAATTTAATTAAGTATACGCGTTCAAATCAAAATACTAATATTAATCAAAAACCATTGGTTAAAGTTGGCGATAAGATTGAAAGATCTGATGTAATTGCAGACGGAGCATCAACTGATGTTGGTGAATTGGCTCTCGGTCAAAATATGTTGATAGGTTTTATGCCCTGGAATGGCTATAACTTTGAAGATTCTATTTTAGTTTCTGAAAGAGTAGTTTCTGATGATAGATACACGTCAATTCATATTGAAGAAATGCAAGTTGTCGCAAGAGACACTAAACTTGGGTCTGAGGAAATAACACCAGATATTTCTAACTTATCAGAACATATGATTAGCAGATTAGATGAATCAGGTATTATTCATATCGGAGCTGAAGTAGAAGCTGGTGATGTGTTGGTAGGGAAAGTGACTCCAAAAGGAGAAACACAGCTAACACCAGAAGAAAAATTACTTAGAGCAATTTTCGGTGAGAAGGCATCTGATGTTAAAGATACAAGCTTAAGAGTTCCTTCTGGCCAAGCTGGAACCATAATTGATGTTCAAGTCTTCACTAGAGAGGGTATCGATAGAGATCCTAGGGCTCAACAAATTATTGGGGATCAATTAGTTGCATATCAAAAAGATTTGGACGATCAGCTAAGAATTGTTGAAGATGATACTTTTGCTCGAATGAAAAAGGTTCTAGAGGGACAAGTTGCAACTGGTGGACCAAAAGGAGTAAAAAAAGGAGATAAACTTTCCGCAGAACTTTTATCTGAAGTGGGAAGGTATACATGGTCTGATATTCGATTAAAAGATGATAAAGATTCTAAGAAGATAGAAACTTTCAAAGCAAATCTTGAAAATGCAAAAAAAGAATTTGCAAAAAGATTTGATGTGAAAAAAAAGAAATTAACGCAAGGTGATGAGTTACAGCCTGGTGTTCAAAAAATGGTTAAAGTTTATATGGCGGTTAAAAGAAGAATTCAGCCAGGAGATAAAATGGCTGGACGCCATGGTAATAAAGGAGTTATTTCTAAAATTGTTCCAGTAGAAGATATGCCACATATGGCAGATGGTACAACTCTTGATATTGTTCTTAATCCTTTAGGTGTTCCATCTAGAATGAATATTGGGCAAGTATTAGAAGTTCATTTAGGTTGGGCAGCAAAAGGCCTTGGTGATCGAATAAATGAGATGTTACAAAAGGAGTCAAAAATTTCTGAAGTTAGAGATTACCTTGATAAAATCTACAATACATCATCAGGTAAATCTGAAGACATTAAGTCACTTAAAGATTCTGAGATAAAAGAATTGGCAACTCATTTAACAGATGGTGTTCCATTCGCGACCCCAGTTTTTGATGGTGGAGCGGAACCTGATATTCAGCAAATGTTAGATTTAGCTTATCCAGACGACAGTGATCATACTAAATTGTTAAATTTTGATTCAAATAAAACTCAAGTCAGATTATATGATGGTAGAACTGGCGAAGCGTTTGATCGTGCCGTGACAGTTGGCTATATGCACTACTTGAAATTACATCATTTAGTTGACGATAAGATGCACGCTAGATCAACTGGACCTTATTCGTTAGTAACGCAGCAACCATTAGGTGGTAAGGCACAATTTGGTGGACAAAGATTTGGAGAGATGGAGGTTTGGGCGCTTGAAGCTTACGGTGCATCATATACTCTTCAGGAAATGCTTACTGTTAAGTCTGATGATGTTGCCGGTAGAACAAAAGTTTATGAGAATATTGTTAAGGGTGAACACAAAATTGATGCAGGGATGCCTGAGTCATTTAATGTTCTGACAAAAGAAATTCGCTCTTTAGCGATTGATATTGACCTAGATAGAAATTAAGGAGATTTAAATGAAAGCTTTATTGGACCTTTTTAGACAAGCAACACAGAAAGAAGAATTCGATGCGATTAAAATTTCTTTGGCTTCTCCTGAAAAAATTAGATCGTGGTCTTATGGGGAAGTAAAAAAACCCGAAACTATTAATTATCGAACATTTAAGCCAGAGCGAGATGGTCTATTTTGCGCTAAAATTTTTGGCCCAGTTAAAGACTATGAGTGTTTATGTGGAAAATATAAAAGACTCAAACATAGAGGCGTTATATGTGAAAAATGTGGTGTTGAGGTAACTTTATCAAAAGTTCGTAGAGAAAGAATGGGTGTTATTGAGTTAGCAAGTCCTGTAGCTCATATTTGGTTTCTAAAAAGTTTACCAAGTCGTCTCGGAATGGTTTTAGATATTCCATTAAGAGACATTGAAAGAGTGCTTTATTTTGAAGCATACATCATCACAGATGAAGGAATGACGCCTCTTAAAAAAAATGAAATTATGTCCGAAGATGATTATTTCGCTAAAGTAGAAGAGTTCGGCGACGAGTTTAAAGCAAGTATGGGTGCTGAGGCAATAGAAGAACTATTGAAGTCTATCGATATACATGCCGAGGTTGAAAAGCTTCAAGAAGAATTTTCATCAACAAGTTCAGAGGCAAAAATTAAAAAAATTGCTAAACGCTTAAAGGTTTTAGAAGCCTTTAAAACATCAGGTATAAAACCTGAATGGATGATTTTAAAAGTCCTTCCTGTACTTCCACCTGAATTAAGGCCGCTGGTACCTTTGGATGGAGGAAGATTCGCAACTTCAGATTTAAATGATTTGTATAGACGTGTCATTAATAGAAATAATAGACTTAGAAGACTAATAGATTTACGCGCGCCAGAAATTATCGTTAAGAATGAGAAAAGAATGCTTCAGGAGTCTGTTGATTCTTTACTTGATAATGGCAGACGTGGAAAAGTAATGACAGGCGCCAATAAACGGCCTTTAAAATCTCTTGCTGATATGATTAAAGGTAAGGGTGGAAGATTTAGACAAAACCTTTTAGGTAAGAGAGTAGATTACTCAGGCCGTTCAGTAATTGTTGTTGGTCCGCAATTAAAGCTTCACCAATGTGGGCTTCCAAAAAAAATGGCTTTGGAGTTATTCAAGCCTTTTATTTTTAATAAACTTGAGTTAAAGGGTTTAGCAACAACAATTAAGAATGCGAAAAAAGTTGTAGAAGCAGAGGGCGCAGAAGTATGGGATATTTTAGAAGAAGTTATTAAAGAGCATCCAGTTCTTTTGAATAGAGCTCCAACGCTTCATAGGCTGGGTATACAAGCATTTGAACCAGTACTAATTGAAGGTAAGGCTATTCAGTTACATCCATTAGTTTGTGCTGCATTTAATGCTGATTTTGATGGTGATCAGATGGCCGTTCATGTTCCTCTTTCTTTAGAAGCACAGATGGAAGCAAGAACATTAATGTTAGCATCCAATAATGTTTTATCCCCAGCGAATGGTGAGCCGATAATAGTTCCATCACAAGATATTGTTCTTGGATTGTATTATTTAACTCGGGAAAAAATGGCAGCAAAAGGGGATGGAATGATTTTTGCTGATATTGATGAGGTTAGGCGTGCCTATGATCATAAAGTGGTTGATTTGCATGCAAAGGTAACTGTTCGAATCAATGAATATGAATTAAATTTTGATAATAGTAAAACTGCTAAAGTTAAGAGATATGAGACAACAGTAGGGAGAGCCTTATTGTCAGATATTCTCCCTGATGGCCTATCTTTTGATTTAATCAATAAGAGTCTTAAGAAGAAAGAAATTTCTAATCTTATAAATGCAGGATTCAGAAAAATAGGTATTAGGGATACCGTAATTTTGGCTGATAATTTGAAAAATACTGGATTTTCCTACGCTACAAAAGCTGGTTTATCAATAAGTGTTCATGATATGTTGGTTCCAAAAGAAAAAGAACAACTTATAAAAGATGCAGAATTAGAGGTAGAAGAAATTCAAGAGCAGTATTCATCTGGTCTTGTTACTCAAGGTGAAAGATATAATAAAGTAGTTGATATATGGGGGCGAGCTGGAGACAAAATAGCTGACGCAATGATGAAGCAATTTACAGAAGAAGATGTTCTAAACCATCTTGGTAGTCCAGTAAAAGATGAGAAAGGCAAAAACCTTCGTCAAGAATCTTTTAATGCTATTTATATGATGGCAGATTCAGGTGCTCGAGGCTCTGCAGCTCAAGTCAGGCAGTTAGCTGGTATGAGGGGATTAATGGCTAGACCCGATGGATCAATTATTGAAACTCCTATTAAAGCTAATTTTAGAGATGGATTAAACGTATTACAATACTTTATCTCAACACACGGGGCTAGAAAAGGTTTAGCTGATACAGCTTTAAAAACTGCTAACTCAGGATATTTGACCAGAAGGTTGGTAGATGTCACACAGGATCTTGTTGTATCAGAGCATGATTGTGGTACTGAAGATGGCCTTGTCACTAAAGCATTAGTTAAGGGTGGTGAAATTGTTGAGGCTTTAGGTGTTAGAGTTTTAGGAAGAGTAACAGCAACAGACATAATAAGTCCTGATTCACAAGAAGTTATCTATGAAGCAGGAACACTTCTAACCGAAGATGAAGTTGAAACCATAGAAAGTATAGGTGTAGATGAAGTAAAAGTTAGAACAGCGCTTACTTGTGAAACTAGGTATGGTATTTGTGCTAAATGTTATGGCAGGGATTTAGGTAGAGGTAATTTGATTAACCAAGGAGAGGCAGTTGGTGTTATAGCTGCTCAGTCAATTGGTGAACCCGGAACGCAATTAACCATGAGAACATTCCATATTGGTGGCTCGGCAACAAGATCTGCTTCTATAAACCAAACTGAAAGTAAGTCTACAGGAACCGTTAGGTTTACTTCGACTATGCGTTACGTTACTAATGCTAAAAAAGAACAAATTGTTATTTCAAGAAACGGTGAATTTATTATTGAAGATGATAACCATAGGGAGAAAGAAAGACATAAAGCACCTTATGGGTCAACACTACTTGTTTCAGATGGAAAAGTTGTAAAAGCTGGGGAAATTATGGCTTCATGGGATCCTCATACACGTCCGATTATTTCTGAGTATGCAGGTGCAGTTAAGTTAGAAAACGTTGAAGAAGGAATAACTGTAACAAATGAGGTGGATGATGTAACAGGTCTTTCATCTAAAAAAGTTATTGATCCTAAGCAGAAGGCGGGTGGCGCAAAAGGAACACGTCCTCAAATTAAGTTATTAAATAAAAGTGGTCAAGAGGTGAAGCTAGAAAACTCAGAAAATTCAGTAAATGTAACGCTTCAAGTAGGTTATATTATTGCGGTTGAGGATAATCAGCAAATTGAAAGAGGAGATGTATTAGCAAGAATTCCTCAAGAAGAGGCAAAAAATAGAGATATCACAGGTGGACTTCCAAGAGTTGCTGAGCTTTTCGAAGCTAGAGCTCCAAAAGATGCCGGAGTTCTTGCCGAGACAACTGGAACTGTTTCTTTTGGTAAAGACACTAAGGGTAAGCAAAGATTAATTATTACTGAGGCAGATGGTAATGATGAAGCATTTTTAATACCTAAGGATAAGCAGATAACTGCCCATGACGGTCAAGTCGTTACAAAGGGTGAGGTTATTGTTGACGGTCCAGCAAACCCATCTGATATTTTAAGGTTAAGAGGGCGAGAAGCGCTTGCAAGATATATTATTGACGAAGTTCAAGAAGTCTATAAATTACAAGGTGTTGTGATAAATGATAAGCATATTGAGGTAATTGTAAGACAGATGGTTAGACGGGTTCTTATCATGGAAGCTGGAGATACTCATTTTATTAAAGGTGAAGAAGTAGGACGAGCTGAAGTCCTTAATGTAAATGAAATTATTATTGCAGAGGACAAAAAACCTGCAGAATACGAGTATGTTCTTAAAGGAATAACTAAAGCTTCTCTTGCAACAGATTCATTTATTTCAGCTGCCTCTTTCCAAGAAACAACAAGGGTTCTTACTGAAGCTGCTATTCTTGGAAAACGAGATGAATTAAGAGGGCTTAAGGAAAATGTAATTGTCGGAAGATTAATACCTGCAGGTTCTGGTATGGCTTATCATGATAATAGAAGAAAACTTAAAGAAGCTCCAAAAGATGCAGAGGTTCAAGAGCTTACTAATCTAGAGCAAGCTGAAGCAGCATTTGAAAATATTGAGGGTTCTGAAGCTAAAACTAACGAAACTCAAGCTGCAGCTGAAGAGAATGTCGGAGATAAACCTGAGGTAGAAACACCATCTAAATGAAATAAAATTTGACATTATGATGGATGCAAAATAAAATGCTCGCCTTTCAGACATATATTAAATAGTTGTCTGTAGCATTAAAATTATTATATTTTAAATTAAGTTAAGGATAAGAAATGCCTACTATTAATCAGTTAATTCGAAAACCTAGAAAAAGGGTTATAGAAAAAAGTAAAGTACCTGCGTTAGAAGCATCTCCTCAAAAAAGAGGGGTCTGTACGCGTGTTTATACAACCACTCCAAAAAAACCTAATTCTGCTTTAAGAAAAGTGGCTAAGGTAAGGTTGACTACAGGTTACGAAGTGATTAGTTACATAGGTGGAGAGGGTCATAACTTGCAAGAGCACTCAGTTGTTTTGCTTAGAGGTGGCCGTGTAAAAGATCTTCCTGGTGTTCGATATCATATGGTTAGAGGTAGTTTAGATACAGCAGGGGTTAGTGAAAGAAGAAAATCTCGCTCCAAATATGGTGCTAAAAGACCAAAAGCTGGTTAATTCTTATTAATATAGAGGTTACAAAGATATGCCTAGAAGAAGAGTTGTAGCAAAAAGAGTGATACTCGATGATCCGAAATTTTCGAGTCAAGAGGTATCAAAATTTGTAAATGTAGTTATGGATAGTGGCAAAAAATCAATTGCTGAAAAGATTATTTACCGGGCATTTGATCAGGTACAAAGTAAAAGCGGAAAAGATCCGTTAGAAGTTTTTTCTTTGGCACTTGATAATATTAGACCAGTTGTAGAGGTTAAGAGTAGGCGTGTAGGCGGGGCAAATTATCAAGTACCAGTTGAAGTGAGGCCCTCTAGAAGAACAGCATTAGCTATGAGGTGGCTTTGTGACGCCGCAAGAAAACGTGGGGAAAAGTCTATGGATTTAAGATTAGCTGCTGAAATCATGGAAGCTTCTGATAATAAAGGTTCAGCAATGAAGAAAAGAGAAGAGATACATCGAATGGCAGAAGCCAATAAAGCTTTCTCTCACTTCCGTTTTTAATATTAATTATAAATAAAGGTTAATTATAGTGGCTCGTATAACACCAATTGAACGATATAGAAATATAGGCATTAGTGCTCATATTGATGCAGGAAAAACAACTACAACTGAACGTATTTTGCTATATACAGGAGTTAATCATAAGATTGGTGAAGTTCATGATGGCGCAGCAACTATGGACTGGATGGAGCAAGAGCAAGAAAGAGGAATTACCATAACTTCTGCTGCCACCACTTGTTTTTGGAAAGGTATGGGTAATCAATTTGATCAGCATAGAATTAATATTATCGATACGCCTGGCCATGTAGATTTTACAATTGAAGTCGAAAGATCAATGAGAGTCCTTGATGGTGCCTGTATGGTCTATTGTGCAGTTGGCGGAGTTCAACCACAATCAGAAACTGTATGGCGTCAAGCAAATAAATACAAAGTTCCTCGTCTTGCATTTGTAAACAAGATGGATCGTGCTGGAGCAGATTTCTTCAAAGTTCATGAGCAAATGAAATCAAGATTAAAAGCAAACCCAATTCCAATTCAAGTTCCTATTGGAGCTGCTGAAACGTTTACTGGTGTAGTAGATCTTGTAAAAATGAAAGCAATTATTTGGAATGAAGCAGACAATGGAGTTACTTTTGAGTATAAAGATATACCAGCTGATTTAGTTGATATATGTAAAAAGTGGCGAGATAGCATGGTAGAAACTGCAGCTGAAGCAAATGAAGACTTAATGAATAAATATCTTGAGACAGGAGATTTATCTGAGGAAGAAATTAAGCAAGGAATAAGAATCAGAACATT
>MDSY01130344.1_pt1 | contig 13905 bp, 12 predicted proteins | sample 811131 | NCBI WGS metagenome assembly MDSY01 (sample SAMN05326643, study PRJNA326480) | marine metagenome | isolation source: seawater | place: Atlantic Ocean: South West | collected 2010 | reverse complement strand
GCGCAAATCATCACTGGGGTTGATCACCAACTGTATTGGAATACGCCGATCACCCTCGGTTAAACTGTCTTCGCTGAGTGACTCAATTCTTACTCCAGCGGCACGAGCTTCGTCTAAATAACTCACAATTCTGCCATAGTGACGATCGTTAATCATCGCAGTATAGTCAGGGTTGCCCATCACTGTTGCAAACTGACTAATAAAGGTTTCACGACTACTTGCAATAAATGCTTCTAATTCCTGCTCTGGCACGAAAACATAATCAGGGGAAACACAGACCTGACCTGAATTCATGCCCTTGCCACTAATAATGCGTTCAGCAGCCAATTCAATCGGGTATGCCGCATCGATGAGTGCAGGTGATTTGCCACCTAACTCTAAGGTCACGGGCGTTAAGTTTTTGGCGGCAGCCTCCATTACTTTTTGGCCAATGCTTGACGCGCCAGTAAAAAACAAATGGTCAAACGGTACCGTACTAAAGGCAGCACCGACCTCTGCGCCACCCGTAAAGACCGTCACTTCATCGGAACTAAAGTACTGACCTATTAAGGCCTTAATCATTTCGGCAGTCGCAGGATTAAATTCCGACGGCTTAATGATCGCTCGATTACCTGCCGTAATAGCGTTGCATAAAGGCACAAACACCATGGCAATAGGAAAATTCCATGGCGACATGATACCGACAACACCCTTAGGCTGGTAATGTAATTCAGCGCGTGAACCTAATAAACCAATAGGAAAAGGCGCTGAGCGTTTATCGGCTTTCATGTATTTTTCAACATTTTTGATAGCATGCTTATAATGGCCCGTGCCCTGCATGATTTCTGACAACTGGGTTAAATTGGGTGAACGTCCGCCAAAGTCTTGCTCTAATGCGCTTGACAGCTCATCCTTATGGTCGACCAATAAATCAATGCACCGCTGAAGGCGATCTTTACGAACAGCCGCACTGGGCATGCCTTCTCGCAATTGAACCTTTTTCATATGGGCATATTGAGCCTCTATTTGGGTAGCAATATCGGCGCTATTCAGTTCAGGGCTATTCATCACAAAGACGTCTCCAAAAATTTAAAAAACAATACAGTCACGGCAGCAAAACCTGGTGGTCTTAGCCAGCACTTAACCTGCATAATAACGAGAATTCAGCGAAGGCATATTTAATGAACTGTAACCATCGGCCCCATCGCGCATACCCTCAGCTCTCGTCACGGTCATTTAATGGCTGGTTGACGTCTCTCAAAAGCAGGCAAGGCAGTGACATTAATTGGTATGGTTATCCAGCCACATCACATGGGCGGTGGCTTGGTAGCAGCGAGACCATAAATCGGGGCCACGTTGCTCAACAATAACGACACTGTTGCCCCCGACGGCACACGCCGCACGGCGCAGTCTTTGCTTGACCTGCACCTCAGTACAAAACTCAGCCAAACCATGGTCGCCTAACTGGATGACTTTAAGCGCCTTATTATTGCTGACGAGTCGTTCATCAAATGGGTAAAAATCAACGTGGCAATCGGCACTTAACGCAACTCTTGGTGGCAGATCAATTATGTTCTCAATTGGAGCGCAACTTGTTAAAAAAAATACATTACTTAACAACAACCAACCATACGTTTTAAATTGAAGCGCCCGTAACAAGCATTGATTTTTATACGGTTGAATTCGCGGTTGTCGCGTCATGCAATGCATTTTCTTATCCTTGTATCCTGCGAAAACATTCGCAATTTATGTGACACTTAAAAAACAATTCAAGCATACCGACACACAACATACGATCAAGTACTCTTATTAAATTTTACAAAATGGCCGATTATCGGAGGGTGACGGTCAACTGAGCAATGCGGTTAATGCTGCTGACTAGAAATAACTGTTATTCATACCCATGAATATTGAAAATAATCGACAACCATTTATAGAGGGCAATGCAGGATAACGGGTTGCCATTGACTGTCAAACTCTTGCGTATTACGCCACACTCGCCGTTGACCACATTCTTTAAGAAAATGGCTTTGCGCCGGTAAAAAATGATTCTCTGCACAGAGGTCATACCCGCATAGGGTGTGCGCATCGAGATCAAGAATACTCACCCCAGAATGAAGGCCTTTGAGTGTGCCCGCATTAATAAGCTGGCAATTGGCGAAATCGATCAACGTACGAAAATGCATGTGCCCGTTAATCACAAAACGTGGCACATTTATCGACTGAGACAGCATCTCATCGAGCGCCGTTGAACGCTTAGGATCGGTAGTGGCAGTGCCAGGCCATATTTTTGCAAGATCATCTTCTATAACACCATGGCATAATAACAATTCACCGTCAATCGTCGGGATTCGTAACGTTTTGGGTAAGTTAAAAAGAAATTGTAACGTGCTATCGCGAACAGTGGTTTTAGAATGAGCATTTTCAACGTGTCGAACTGTGTCAGTGAGCAACCAGCGATCGTGATTGCCCGCCACCGTCAACACATTGTTACTGGCCAGCAAATCGCAAGCAACGTCGATATCACCGAGACCATCGGCTACGTCTCCGGTGCAAATAACAACATCTACGCACTCTTTGTTTAACCAGTTTAAAGCTAATTCAAGACGTTCGTGTTCCGCATGAACGTCGCCAATAATACCTATTTTCTTGTTCAATATTCGCGCTCTAAATTAAAGTTGTCTAACCGTCGATTATACGATAAACGGCACTAAAACCTTACGGTCACGGGGGTAGTCATCAGGGAATTTCTCTAAGTACCATCGATGCACTTGAAACGCCCGTGGGATTAAATTTGCCGCGCTCACCGCCAGTACAAACAATGCACCCAATGACCACGTGGCAATAGCAAAACCGGTGAAAGAAATTAACTCAGTAAAATAACTGGGGTTGCTCACATATTTAAATAAACCGCCTTGTGGAATACGATACACTTTATCACCGCGTGCTACCTCGTCCTTACTGCGCAGATTACGAATAATAGTATCCGAATGAATATTCATAATATAGCCAAAAGCATAAATCGTCATGCCAATCAAAAAGCGTGGGTCACTGAACCAGTCAGGGGTTAAATGCTCGCTTAAATGACTGATGAACACAGCATTTAAATACCCATGTAATGTTGTGACCAGCCAACCGGCACCCACCACCATAATACTAAAGCTGCCTTTTGCGCCTTTAGCCACACGCATTAATAACGGAAAAATAAACCCACGGTTACCGTAATGTATTAACCAAATCGCTAAAAAAAATAACGGTACGGCTTCAAACCGCTGATCGCCTTGACAATAGAAAAACACAAAGCTTAACGTCGCGGGGAGTTCCATCAAGAACCAACCCATATTAGGGGACAAACTGACACCGTATTGATCAGACGCGAACCGCCCGTAAGGTGCTTGTGAAAACAGTGCGCCAATAACAATCAATACCACATAAGCAAGACCGCACCACAATACCGTAGTATACGTATCGCCACTTAATAAACTGTCCATCATCTTAGGTTACCTTTTTATTATCCATACAATAATTGAGTCATGGGGCAGAACAACCGAGCTAACGGTTAAGCTATTTCTTAATGTCGCTAATGCCGTCACCCACCGTTCGAAAACCAATATGCGGCGAAGCAACCGTCACATCTTGCGCCTGTCGTGCCGCTGGGCGATAACGTTGGCAATAATTATCGGCACACAAAAAAGAACCGCCTTTTAAGGCTTTCACCATCACACCGGGTTGCTGAGGGTCAAAACCGTTACTGCCGTAGTCACGCTTTCGATCGGGGCCATACGGCGTGTCGGTCCACTCCCAAACATTGCCTGTGGTATCGAGCAAGCCTAAACCGTTGGCCGCGTAACAGCCGACCGGTGCATTGCCGACATAACCGTCTTCAGCTAAATTCACGTGCGGAAAAAGCCCCTGCCACGTGTTGGCCCTCAATGACCTTGCGTGCGGTTTTTCGTCACCCCAGCTATAGACTGCGCCGTCTAAACCGCCGCGAGCCGCATATTCCCATTCGATCTCTGTGGGTAGTCGACGACCCATCCAATGCGCGTAAGCTTGTGCGTCGGCATGGGTTAATTGTACAACGGGGTATGTGTCTTTGCCGATAATGTCAGAACCAAGTCCATGCGGGTGCCGCCAATTTGCACCGGGTACAAACTGCCACCATTGCGCCGGTGAACTCGGCTGATGATCAGCTGGTGGCACAAACACCATCGAGCCCGGCACACGATACTGGGCGGGTAAGTCAGGAAAGTCTTGCTCTGACAAGCCGACTTCAGCCGCCGTTAGGTAACCCGTGGCTTCAACAAAGGCACGAAACTGCGCATTGGTTACTTCATGCCGGTCGATAGTGAAACCTAGCACCGAGGTTCGTGACGCAGGACCTTCATCTACATAAAAGCGATTATCGCCAAACTGAAACTCGCCGCCTTGAATATTTACTATTTCACCTAACGATGCGAGAGGCAGGCAGACCGTGGGAGAATCGTCAGGCTGACAAGCAGCGAGCAAGCTCACTGCAACAAAAAAAGTAATCTTAACTAAATGCTTTAGCATAGTATTTCTCATGAAAACGATCAAACAGACAATCTAAAAAATCAATATTACACGGTTATATCTCCACAATAAATGATTATGGTTCACTTTATTAGAAATAGTATCGTTAGGCCTTTTGTGAACGGCAATCCATGCACCTGCCTCAATAACTTTCAGACACACCACAGACGAAATAAGCCGTCATCACCCGATGAGGCTGTGTGACCTAACGGTAAAATAATGACAACCTAACAGGTCGTCGAAGAGTACCGATAAAAAATTAAATAAATAAGTCGCCTTAATAGCATGCATATGCTTTAAACCATCGGCCAAAAAAATTGAATTTGTAAAATATTAAATAATTTTGAGGGGATAAAAAAAAGGCTTTTTATGCAAATCACTGCAATTAATGGCGACATTAATATTAATCGTTAGGCCCCCTAACATTTGACTAATGCCTATTTATTTTTTTATTTATAGTGCACGGCACTGCATAAATTAGACAAAACCCACTCGCTCATTGATTAATTAAAGATGAAAAAAACTGTCTCAACACTGGGTTTATTTTATAAATTATGGAAACTATTTCATAGCGTCTCGCTAACATTATTATGATAAAAATAGTGGCCTGCCTGTATCATTAATACAAGAATATAATGATTCAAATAAATACAGCCATTCATTTGATCAATGATGACGAATTGTTTCTGCATCATATTTTTAATGATCAATACGAAATGTAAAATAAAAATTTTACACATTTACCCGCCCTTTATTTCTCGATTTTTTTTTATTACAGTGGCCTCGATTCAACGAAAGCGCTCTTTTATTTTAATCAGTTTGATTCAATGTTCATAAAAATACACTGACAAAAAACCTGGAGATTGCAATGACAACAGCAACGTTAGAACACCATCGCGTAGAGACCGACCTAATCAATCAACTTAAATCAGAGTACTTAGAAGAAACCTATAAACAAGACACGCTGCTAATCGACGACATTGAATTTGATAACGGCGTCCTGACAACCACACTGAATGTTGCTAATTTCTGCCCCGATACCAAAGGCAAGTTTCATCTCTCCGCAACGACAGCATTTAGAATAGTCCAACAATTGGGTGTGATTATCGTCCAACTAAACCACGGCATTAAAGAAAAAACTGAGGAGATCTGGATGTCATCATGTAATTTAAAATTCAATCAGCCAATTGTTAATCTACAAATACCCATTGTAGTGAGCATAAAGTCTTCAACAGTACAGCCATCTGTGCGTCATGATTTGGTTGAGGCGTCATTTTCTAATGGTGCGTTTATTATCGAAGCGAATTCGTATATGCCACTCTGAACACTTAACTGATTTTTCACCTTCATTCAGACCATGAGAAAATTATGAATAAATTATGGCATCGAGAAGATTTAGACCAGTGCTTTACCTATACGTTTAGTGACGAATTTTGGTCATCGATACATTCACAATCCAATCATTCGCCTGCTGAAGTATCTTTATTTGCCTCTGAAATCGCTCGCCTGCAAACCGAGCTTGAGTTTGGTTCTGGCGTGTGTTTAGTTAAGGGCTTTCCCTGCATTGATGACATGGATTAGCTCGCTGATACTTATATTTTATTTTGCCAAGCCATCGGCAACGTCTGTTATCAAAATAATGTGGGGCATTTAATTTCGCACGTACGTGATCAAAAAGTCAAACGAGAAGATATCGCGAACGGTATAGTTAACGATACGACTCAATTTCAAACGAAAAATAGGCCCTATTTATCGAACGAATATTTGGAGTTTCATACCGACTTGTGTGATGTGACGGGCTTGCTTTGTGTTCACCCATCGCCAAAAGGTGGCGAGAATAAAGTCGTGAGTTCAATTGCCGTGTTTGAAGAGCTTAACACGCACTTTCCGCGCATGGCTAAAGCCTTGTCAACTCCACTGCAACTCATGCATCAAACTCCCGACATGCCCGATGGAAAGAACCATCCAATACTTCATGCTCCCTTCAGTGAGTGCCAAGGGTATTTTTCAAGTTTTATGTTAGGCAGTTATATTCGAACCACCTATGAGCGCAGAGGGCTTGACCTAGACCCTATGGTGCTTGATGCCATAGATAAAGTACAAGAGATTTCCAATAACGATAATAATGCTATTCAGTTTAAACTCTCTCAAGGCGATATTCTATTTACCAATAACCATATTACTTACCATTCTCGTAATGCCTTTGAAGACACGCTTGATCAACCCCCTCGTCATTTGATGCGAATCTGGTTATCGACATTCAACAATCGACCTTTGTCATCAAGCTATAATCATTTATACGGCGCTAACCGACTCGCGGCAGGATCTATGCGAGGCGGCTTTGAGTTACTGACCTAGCTAATGGGAAATCCAGCCCGTCAGACACGCTCTTCGTCTAAACGTGTCTGCGTGATCGGCGCAGGCGTGACGGGTATCGCGGTGATTCATGAGCTAAATCGGCAAGGCATACTTTATGACTGCTATGAGCAATCGAATGATATTGGCGGCATCTGGCATTATAACGATAATCCCAACAGTTCTTCGGTGTATCAGAACTGCACCTTAAACCATTCAACCCACTTAATGGCTTACCCTTTTTTTTCAATGAACGGGCAAAATGAGCGATTCATAGGCCGCCAAGAATATCATCAGTACCTCACCGACACTGTTGATACACTGCAACTGCGTCAAACAATCAACCTGAACACCAAGGTAACATCGGTAACCCCTTTTGGAGACCTCTGGCGAGTCGTGGTAAATGAAACCACCCATCTATACAGCAATATCGTTATCTGTACTGGCTACTACTCTGAAAGATTTGTACCTGATGAATTTACAAAAAATTATCACGGTGATGCCATCCATTCTAGCCAGTACCGCGAACCCACCGCCATGGCAAATAAAAAAGTATTAATCGTGGGGTCCGGTAGTTCAGCGTTTCAAATCGCCTGCGATATCGCCAACATTACCACCAGTGTTGCTTTATCCGTTCGAAATATGCCGTACGTTATTCCCAAATACATATTTGGTCGACCGTATAACCGCAGCCATTTTTCATGGCTCAAGAAACTCCCTGTACGCTGGCAAAGCACCGTTATTGAGTATTTAATTAACTGCTCTAATGGTAAACAGCAACACTATGGCTTACCTGCTCCCCGCCAAGATCTATTGTCGGGGCGTTTGCCTATTTCTTCGGATATCTTTGATAAAACCGAATCGGGCCAGATTCAATTTTTACCGGGTATCGATTACTGCAATCAACGTCAGATTATTTTTAACAACGGTGCCATTCATGATTTTGACACGGTTATCTTTGCGACAGGTTATCAACGTACCTTGCCGTTCTTACACGACGTTCCATTTGATCATGCCGATCATTATAAATTTATTTCACATATCGACCGGCCGGGCTTATTCTATTGTGGTTTTTTACAACCCATAGGACCGGTGCCACCGGTGGTAGCAACACAAGCTCGATTCATTGCCAATATTATCAGTGGCCAGGACCAAAAACCGGATCAAGCTGCGCAGCGTCATTTTATGGAACAACTTCTTTCTACTTTATCAAAGCGCTATCATGGCGATTTCTCGGGCAGAATTGCAGTGTCTGATTACTTATCTTTGTTTTAATCCGGTGGCAAAATTAGCCTACGTTTTATCATGGGCTCTAGCGCCGATAATGATAAGCCTTGAGCCAATTCAATCCGTTTTTTTCCGATAATAATTCAGCGAACGCACCCCAAAATAACACCTCCGCCAGCTTATTACAGATTGAACGGACATGGACAATAGCACTGTCACCGTGTGACATAATCTGGGGGTACCAAAGTAACGCTACATTGTTGATTCCACCCACGCTTATGGCAATGAGTGGCACCGACGTTAATGCCTATCGTGTAGGCTCGATAGGCAAGCATAGAAACAGACATAAGGGGTTAACGCGAAAGAAAAAAGATAGCTAAATGGCTTGGTAAATCTACGAGCCGGCGACATTACATGCCGACCAACCACTCGGTATTACTGGACCCATAAATTGACTGATGATCAAAATAATCTTGAGGCAGTGCATGTCCATGCTTGTAACTATTGACAGCGTTACGGGTGGTGCCCATATCAGGGTAGCCATCGGCAACAAAGGAGAGACTGGCTGTCTGATCATTATGTCAATTATTGCCGACCAAGGTCCCTTTGAGGGTTGTCACTGCCTTAAAATCATCATAAAGCGTGTTTTTTTGACCGAGGTCAACTCGAACCTCTAGGGTGCCCTGCATAGGCGACGTACCGTTATCTATGCATTGTGCTGTGAAGTGCTGTGCCGTAAAAAGTTTCGATCCCGTTATTTTTCCATTATTAACAATCGTATCAGAAACCGATCCGTTACCTTATGGGTTTAAATCGTCACCACCGCTGATTGCGCTGAAATACTACTGATGAGCAAGCACGCTTGCATAATACCTTTGCATGTTTTCTGTAGCTATTAATACACGTTTTTAGCGCCGTGTGGGAAGCGGCGACTGCTGCAGTGTTTAAATTCGCCGAGTGGGACACGGCTACTGCTGGACTAAAAAATATTTCAAGTTAATGGACACAAGAATTAACCCTACGTATTGAGTCTAGAGAATGCTGACGTGGTCTTAGCCATTGAGACGCTAAACGCCTTGTCTGCTAAAACCATACACAAGTCACTGTCAGCATTAAGATCAAGAGCAGTAACTTGATCATTATAAGGCCAGCTAGACAGATCGACTTATAATCATTCTTATGCAACAAATCAATCGATTCACTGTTTTTTTTACACTGTTATACATTTAAAAAGGGCTGTGTTTTCGCCTTATCGTTACGTAATGGATTCATGGTGACTGACCGAATTTACTCCGCCACGTAGAACCCTATGTTAAAACACGATGCAATCAACCTTTTTGCATGTCTAGCGCATTGCATTCCATCTTTGTTCTTGATAAACGGTCTGCAAACGAAGAAAAAACCACCATAAGAATAATCACCAAGTCACTGAACTGGCTTCACCACAATGCCGACAATATTCGCCGTGCACATACGTTGATGATTGGCATGCCTCACAACATCGGTATTGCTTAAAGCCACACAACGCACAAGCACTGCAATCGGAGTCGATTTGACACCCACACTGCTGACAGCACCCTTTAGCGATACGCTTATTCACTAGGCGTTGGCGCGAAAAAACTTTCTTCTGCAGGAGATAAACCGACAGCAATGCTAATAATATGGCGACAAAAATCACGCCATAATGCCAAAGCGCCACTAAGTTCAGTGCTTGCAACAAGTTAAAAGCGCCTTCAAATAAATGGTACGGCAACAGTGTAAAAAGCAAGTTAGCCAGTTTCGCTAGCACAGGTATAAACGTGATGACCAATAAGTGGGCTGACACCAATGCCTGAAAATGCCAATCACGAGTGACACTTTTTGCGTTCCAGTAATAGAACACCATGATTAATGGCAATAAAAAGCTCATTTCCATACCTAATCGTTTCACCGGATACCAAAACATTAATCGCGCTTTTGTTGCAACCAAGTTTGTCTGATGGTCGTTCGACACATCGCCGATCAGAGTGAGTAAATGGGTAACGCGCGCATGGCTCAGTATCAGCTCGTTTAAAGCAGCTTCTTCTTGCGTCAGCCGTTCAAGCTGGCGATGCAATCGCTTAACTTCCTGTTGTATTGAAGGGCTAATGACCGAATCAGCCTCGGTCTCTGCGATGACCTCTAATAATGTTGTATCGTAGGCACCGCTCACGCGAGTTAACTCACGACTCACTTTATCTTTTTGGTTCACCGTTTTCTCATGATCGTTAAAAGACCTCATCAGGCGTTTGTCTTTCGCTATACCCGCTATTGACTGCAACAACGGCAAGCAACGTGGGTGAATGTCGTTATCGAGAAGCAGCTGATGCGTGTAATACGTATGAGGGGCATAATTGGGTAACGCAGAGGTCGTATTAGACAGCACATTACTAGGCTCCCATGAGCGGTCTATGATAATTTGCTCGCAATGCAGGGGAATAATGTCACTGGTTCGAGCCAACTGGTCGACGTGGTCACTCAATCCTCTAAAAATTGCCAGCACGATAAACACATCTAATAGCAACACCACGCTTAATGCCGCGTTACCTAGTGGGTAGTTATTAAGTTGTGTTAAGGCTTTTTTAAATTGATGAAATTTATTCCACATAGTGTAGTAACCCTTTTTTTGTTAGAAGATGTTCTTATGCTTTTTTTGATAACACATCGTTTAAACTATCAAACGCTTTAATTCAGCAATAGGCAATAGAAAAATAGGGTCATCAATTTTACAAAATGCCTTCGCTCGAGTGACCAATAACAACCGTGCGTGCTATGCACGTTTTCAAGCACTGCCTGAAACGACAACATTTATCGATATAATCACCGTTAAACGTCTTATAAACGCAAAATAAAGAGTCACGGGGTCTGAAACCATTGGTGCTAGTCGACCATAATAAGAGAGATCCAATCGATATTAAAAAAAAGTAGCGGTTAAATTGTAAAAATTAAATCGCTGTTTAACATTTAATTACAAAAAATTACGGTGCTACATAGAAAATAATTTCTTTTTTTAAATTGAAACGGTTGTGTGCATTGACAGACCGTTAACAAACTGCGCGATGGTTTCCAATAACTGCACAAAAAAGGATTTGGCGTTTCAGGCATCGAGGGATCAGAAAATACTTTTTTAGCACGAATGACGTAAACAATGGCGTCTGTTTCTCCCGTTACTCATGCTTAAGGTCTCGGCCTTTCAACGGCGCGATCCAACACCAACATTTGGTAGGTTTTTTTTGATCATTCACATAAAATTCATGAATATAGAATTATTTTTCAGCCCAAAAAAATATCTATTTTCATGAATTGTAAAACCACGATAGAAGGTCTGATTTCGGGCTGTTCACACACACAAAATTTATTTACAGTGCCGCCTGTTTTAGATAGCAACCACGCATGGTGATCGCCGGTCATGAGCCGTGTGTGTATTTTACTCGGAGGCAGCATGAACCCACAGTCAGAAACTGATGCCTGCACTGAGGTCGTCGTTTTTGATCGATTGACATCATCTTACGCGGCGCAGAGATGCTTAACCGACAAGTCAGTCAGCAAGCGGTCATGATTTACCGGCGGTATTTTTCATGCATTAACAACCATTATTGATTTTACAGCTAAAAAAAACGAGTGCCATGGCTGGTGCCATGGCTGATCGGCGGCAGTGTATATCTTGGCCTATGCATAAGGGGTGATAACCGTTTATTGCTCTCTCGGCTTAACACAAGGCAATAATAAGGCCGAGAGACCACGGGCTTACTCATATTCTACCGACGGATCAAATAAAGAGTTGTTGCACAGAGCCGCACGTTGCTAACCAATAAAGGATGCCGTCATGATGATGTAAGCCCAGCAACGTTTACCCATGAGCTTATTTGCCGTATTAAAGCATGGGTTCGTTTTAAACATCATGCGCACATACTAATTGTTCTTAACTATTAAGAGGGAATTATGAATAAATCATGGCTGCGACAAGACGTCAATAACTCGCATACACACACACTCAGCAAGCCCTTATGCTCCAGTTTATATGGCACTCTTGACCCACAAGAGTCCGACCTTGCTCCCTATGAAAATGAGCTGTCTCTCATTCGAGACGAGCTTGAATTCGGTTCAGGGGTCTGTTTACTTAAAGGGTTTCCTATCTGCAAAGATTTAGTATTATCTATTAGACGATACATTGCTTTTAGTCGTTCAATTGGACAGGTGTGCCATCAAAATAATCTTGGCGATTACGTGGCACATGTCCGTGATAAAAAGGGTAACAATTCAGCTGAACAACATAGTGCGATCAGTGATAACCCTAATCGTCAAACCAACATTCTTTCGTATCTGTCGAATCAATACCAAGAATTTCACACTGACCCGTGTGACGTCACGGGCTTACTGTGTGTGCACCCTTCGCCTGAAGGCGGCGAACACAAAGTCGTAAGCTCTATTGCCGTCTATGAGCAGTTGCAACACCACTGCCCAGATATGGCGAAGGCATTATCAGCGCCATTAAAACTCATGCATCAGATGCCCGATAAGCCCGATGGCAAAAATTATTTAATTTCGCACGCCCCATTTAGTCATTCCCAAGGTTTTTTTTCAAGCTTCATGCACGGCGAATACATACGCGCCACGTATGATCAACATGACTTAGTTCTTGATCAAATAACGCGTGAGGCTATCGATCAAGTGCAGCACATTGCTAACGATAAAAAAAACTCGTTGAATGTTACATTGTCACGCGGTGACCTATTGCTGACAAATAATCATATTACTTATTATTCTCGCAATGCTTTTGCAGACAAGCCCAACGTTCCGTCACGGCACCTTATGCGAATATGGCTCTCTACTTACAATAATCGCCCGCTTGCTCAAACCTATTCGGATCTTTATGGCACAAAGCGTCTCACTGCAGGCGCATTTCGAGGGGGTTTCGAACAAACGTAGTGAGTGTTTGCGATAAAACCAACGCCTTGCGCATTTTGCTTGATACAATAAACGGCAGAAATCGCGGCGTTTAAAGGGGACGCGAATACCGACGAATGAGAAGGTGTTGCTTGAAGTTCATTTGTGGGCATGAAGCAACACGATAAACACATTGCTCAATAATTGATTGCCGTCGGTGACATGCAGCGGGGATTAAAATCGCGCACCTCTTGATGACTTTTTTTGACGGTCGTCTCAGAACTGCCCGCCATCTATCAAGCCGCCGTCTATCAAGCCGCCAACCATCGAGCCGCCAACCATCAAGCCGGCACCCATCTACGCGGCACCCCTGTCGTTATTTATTGACCGTCATGTCGCCATAGCGGAGACCTTTACGGCATCGCTAATGGTCCTATAATTGGGGGAAGACTGCTGCACACCAGCGATTATTTCGTCATACTGAGCCTGGCTGCCATCGCCTTTCACGGCAAAATTAAATTGCACTTCGGCAAAACCCACAGGCGCATCGGCATCGACGTTTAAAAAGCCACGCAAATTAAGCGCCCCTTTAATGGTTAATTTCACTTCGTCTAACTTAATGTTTCGAGCACTCGCTGAAGCAACAAACCCGACCATCATACAACCCGCCATACCGCCCAACAAATAATCTTGTGGTGTTGGGTAGGCATTATCACCCAGCAACTCTTCAGGCTCACCGACATGAAAACTAAAGTCTTTGACAACCTCTTTGCCGCCAATGTATTGATTTAATGTGCGGATTTCACTGTGTACGCCGCCTCGCCATTCAGCCACAATGCCATACTCCGACATAGCCTGTTCAGGGTGATCGGTGATCACTTGTGT
>MDSY01096810.1_pt1 | contig 13907 bp, 15 predicted proteins | sample 811131 | NCBI WGS metagenome assembly MDSY01 (sample SAMN05326643, study PRJNA326480) | marine metagenome | isolation source: seawater | place: Atlantic Ocean: South West | collected 2010 | reverse complement strand
TAATTTTTTTAGGTTTTACCTCTAAAAACATTTTTTTAACTTCTGCTAAATCTAATAAGTTATAATCTTTAGATGATACATATTTTGCATCTGGTAATATTTGCTTTAAATATGTGCCAATTAGACCTGTACCTCCAGTAACTAATATTTCATTCATAAAATTTTATCTCTTCTTAGCAGTAAAAAAATAACCTATTGGATATATTGATTTTGGGTTCGTTTTTAAAAAAATTGTTATAAAAAAATCAAATATCAAGGAAAAAGTTAAGATAATTTCATAAATAATTGGTATATATTTTAAAAAACCTCTAATCAGAGAAAAACCTGCTAAAAAAGGTCCTACACCAAGTTCCTTTACCTTAATTTTATAAAAGCCATTTTTTTTCAAATTATATAATAAATTATCTTTTGTAAATCTAAAGTGATCTTTTGGAGCCCCATGAACTCTGTATAAAAATGGAGTTGATCCAATAACTTTTCCATTTTTTTTTAAAATGTTTCCGATATTTTTTAGAGGCACATCAATATTATTTAAATGTTCAAGTACATTAAAAACTATTAAAATATCATATTTAATTTTTAGGTTATTATTTATTTTTTCTAAATTAATATTAATGATTTTATTTGATTTACTTTTAAAATTTGAAAAATGGCAAATTGTAGTTTTTGCATTACATCTTAAAAAATTTTTTTTATAACTATCGCTCGCACCTAATTCAATACATTTACCATTAATAGTTTCTTTACTAAACTCAAAATTTTGGAAATCTCTTAAAATAGAATTCCTAGAAAAAAAAAGTTTAAAATAATTCATTATTAAGCATTTTCTTTACAATCTGGTTAAAGGTAACTTTTGCACTCCAGTTAATAGTTTTCTTAGCTAGCTTTATATCAGCTTTATAAGACACAATATCAGTTTTTCTTTTTAAGTTATTTTGATTGGCTTTTAATCTTTTGATACTGATATCTTTAAGTTTAAATACTTCATTAACAAAGTCTCTAATGCTATATTTTTTGCCTGTTCCTAAAACTAGGTCTATTGGTTTTTTTTGTTGCAGCATTAACCACATGGCCCGTACATACTCAGGAGCCCAACCCCAATCTCGATAAATATCTATACTTCCTAACTTTAAATTAATCTTATTATTTTTTTTAATCTTTTTAGACACATCTATGATTTTTTTAGTAACAAACTCACTCGATCGTAGTGGGGATTCATGATTAAAAAGTATACCACTACATGCAAAGAGATTGTAATTCTCTCTGTATATTTTTGTATAATAATATCCAGCTGCCTTTGCAACCCCATAAGGGCTTTGTGGCTCAATTCTAGAATTTTCATTGTATAAATTATTTTTAAAGTTTCCAAAAAACTGACCTGATGCTGCATTAAAAATTTTAATTCTTTTTTTACTATTTTTTACATAATCTAATATATTCAATATTCCCAGCGTGTTGCTGATTAATGACTCTTTTGGCAATAGGAAAGAATTCACTACAGAAGAATAGCCAGCCAAATAATATATTTCATTAATAGTATGATTTTTTTTAAATAGATTCTTAAGAAATTTATCGTCTGTAGCAACACCTTTAATAAGACTAATTTTGTTAAATATTTTTAATTTTTTTAATCTAAATAAATTTTTTGATGAAAGACTCCTCGTTATTCCTAATACGGTATATTTTTTATTGATAAGAAATTTGGCTAAATAAGAACCATCTTGACCACTTACTCCAAAAATTATTGCTTTTTTTTTCATTAAAAGTTGAATTGATTTTGTTTACTTTGTTGTTACAAAACATAATCTTTATATTATAAAAAAGAATTAAATAACATAATTTTAAAAATTAAATAATTAATGCCAATATGCCAGATAATACTTCAAATATAACTTGAGGTTTAATATTGAGTAAATTTTAGATTGTAATATTTTAGAACTTACTAAATTTAAAATGAATATTAAATGAAATTAATGAAAAATTTTTACACACATCTATTAATTGATTTATTTAAAACAAATGTAACCTTATTTAAGATTTTTTTTTACTTTTTATTTAATAAGAAAAAAATAATATTTATTTATTTTCCAGTCAAAACATACTCTAAAAATATTACTCTAATAAAAGATGAATTAAAAAAATACAAAAACATATATACGCTACTTTTATTTAATCGAAATAGTAGTAAAATTATTGAAAAATATAAAGACTCATATTTTCTTGAAGTTAATTATCTAAAATTTATACCATTTAGTAATATCGTTTTAGATAAAGTAAATTTATTTATTAGCAGTTATGTTAATTTTGTATTTCCACGAAATTCAAAGAATATTTATATCTGCCATGATATTTCTGATCCACCAATGGTAAATAAGGATAAAGAAAAAAAACTATTCATATCTCTTGCAAGACTGGATTATATATTCGTACCATCAAAAACCGTTGTAAATTATTTTAAGGATAAATTTAAAGAATTACATTATAATAAAGACTCTATTCCAAAACTAATAGATACTGGTTATTTAAAATTAGATAATGTAATTGAAGAATTAAAAAAAAGTAGAATAAATAAAACTCATATTTTAGTAGCACCTACTTTCAGCCAACAAATGAAAGATTACAACATGAGTAATAGTCTTCAAATAGTAATTAAAAATATTCTGCTAAATGGAGAAAAAGTAATATTTAGACCTCATCCTTTGGATTTAATTAAAAAGGGTAGTTTTAAAATAATAAAGAAAATTTTACATGAGTTTAAAGAAGATAAAAATTTTTTATATGATAGCTCGACTTCATATTTAAACAGCTATTCTAAGGCTAAATTATTGATAACTGATTTCTCAGGTACGGCATATACTTTTGCTTATTCTACGCTTAGACCAGTTATATTTTTTTCAAAAAATGAAAATAATTTTCAAAAAAATAAAATTTCAAAATTATTTTATTTTAAAGATAGGAAAACAGTAGGATTTATATCAAAAAATATATATGAACTTATAAAGTCAATAAAAAGAATTAATCAAATAAAACAATTTAAAAAAAATAAAATTTTTAATCTTCGAAAAAGTAGAATAAAAAATATCAATAAATCACTTAATCAAACAGTTATGAATATCCTAAAAATTTGCAGAACATAATGAAAATTGGAGTATTATTTGAAGGTAGCCCAAAAAAACCAGGTGGTTTTTATCAATCATTACAATCGGTTTCTGCATTAAACGAAATTAAAAATGAAAAATTTGATTTAGAATTTATTTGTTTAGAAAAAGAAACTTATAATTTATTGAGCCAAAAAAATTTTAAAGTAAAAATTTATAGTAGCAGTTTTTATAAAAAAATTTTTAATTTTTTTTTATATCAAAATTTTTTCAAAAATTTTGTTGTAAATTATAAAATTAATCATCCTTTTACAAATTTTATAAATAAAAATAACTATGAGCTTATTATTTTTTTAAGCCCTAACACATTATCTTTCCACTGTGGAAAAGTTAATTTTGTTATAAACATATGGGACTTAGATCACAAAAAAAATAGCCCCTACCCAGAGCACAGAATTAATTATAATTTTTTTAAAAGAGAAGAATTAATTAATTATTTAATTTTTCATAGTTTTAAGATTATTTCTCCAGAAGAAAAAACAAAAGAAGAGCTAATTAGGGTTTATCAATGTGATAAAAATAAAATAGTCACTCAATCTTTCATACCATATCTTCCAGATATTTATAAAAAAGAGTCAGATACTAATTTTCATGATATTTTTAAAAAATTTAATTTTCCAAAAAAAAAAAATAATTTTATATCCTGCAAATTTTTGGCCACATAAAAATCATAAATATTTGATTGATGTTGCTAAAATTATGAAGGCAGAACAAAAAAATGAATATTTGTTTATATTTTGTGGGGGCGACAGTGGAAATTTAAATTTCATAAAAAATGAAATAAAGAAATTTTCTCTTGAAAAATATTTTATTACCTTACCATTAGTAACTGATTTAGAATTAATTTCTTTATATCTAAATACACACATAGTTGTCATGCCAACTACTGGTGGTCCAACTAATTTACCTCTTTATGAGGCATTTTTTTTTAAAAAAGTAATTTTTTATAATTGTTCTTTACTTCATGAAAAAGAATTGATTAGCAACTCAATAGGGATTGATATTAAAAATCCAAATGATTTTTACAATAAATTAATTAAGTTACAGAATCAAGACATCGACTTAATTACTTCAGGCGCTTTTGAATTTTATAAAAAAAGATGTTCAACTGAACAATTTAAAAAAAATTATATAAAGACCATTAAAGAGTTCTTGGAAAGTAGATCGCAGTGGAAGTAAATTTTATAATATTTTATTGATAGTTTTGCAAATATATTTCATCTCTTTTTTTTTTATTCCTAAACCACTAGGAATATAAAATCCATTATTTGCAAAAAATTCAGCTACAGGAAATTTTTGTTTTTTAAATAGTCCCATTTTTTTATAAATATTTTGTTTATGCATAGGCCAAAAAAAATCTCGTGTTTCTATTCCATAATCTTCTAGTTTTCTTCTTATAGTCTGTGTTTTTTTTCTATTACTTTTCTTTATCAGAATACCGAAAATCCAATAAATATTTTCACAATAAGATAAAAGTGGTTTTTGAATTATAATATTTTTATTATCCTTTAAATTATGGTAAAAAAAATTTCCTATTTCTCTCTTTTTTTTTATAATTTTGTCAATTCTATTTAGTTGACTTAATCCAAGTGCAGCCTGCATGTTTGTGAATCTATAGTTCCAACTTAAGTCTAAATGATTAAATCTATTACTAACTCCAAAACTTAAGTTTCTTAAACTTCTAAATTTATTATATAATTTTTTATTATTTGTAAATAGTGCACCACCTTCTCCAGTGGTAATGTGTTTGTTGGCATAAAAGCTAAATATACTTATATCTCCAAATGAACCACATGGTTTACCTTTATAAGTTTGACCAATCATTTCTGCTGCATCTTCAATCAAAAATAGTTTATTTTTTTTACATATCTTAATTATTTTATCCATATCGTTTGCATAACCATAGATATGTGGAAGCATTAATGCTTTTGTTTTTGATGTAATTTTTTTTTCTAAATCTTCAATACTAATATTCCATGTAGATGTATTGGAGTCTATTAAAATTGGCTTTAAATTATTTTTAAGAATAGCATTAGTATTTGAGATAATAGAAAATGCTGGAGTAATTACTTCACTATTCATGGGAATATCTAAACTACGAATTGCAATCTCTAATGCTGCTGTTCCACTGGAAATACAACATCCATACTTTCTACTCACAAATTTAGAAAGTTTATTTTCAAATTCATTTATTTTAGATCCTGCAGATGATACCCACCCAGATTTAACAACTTTATACACTTCTAACGCATCATATTTATTTATGAGAGGTGTATTTACTGATATTAAAAATTTGTTTTTCACAATTTTATTTAGAAATATATAATCTGAATATATTTAAAACAGTTCGAAATATTTCAATTTTTGGTATTTTTGATTCTCCATGTAGTCGTACTTCAAATATAATTGGTATTTCAATAATATTAAATCCTTGTTTATTTATTTGATATATAGTTTCCATAAAAAAACTATAACCTTTAGAATGTATCCTTTCTATTTGAAAATTTTTCATTTTTTTTAAATTAAAAGCTCTAAAAGATGATGTGAATTCTGAGCACTTAAGATTTAATAAATACTTAATCACCTTATTTGCAATAAAGCTCAAAATAAATCTAAAAAAATTTAATTTATTTTTTCCTCCAGTCATATATCTAGATCCTAAAACAAAATCATTGTCATGAACATTTTCTAAAAAAATAGGTATTTCTTTTGGATTGTGAGAAAGATCTGCATCCATAGTTATTAAATAATCATAATCATTCTTGATAGCATAATCGTACGCATACTTATGAGCTGTATCAAGACCAAGTTTTCCTTCTCTTATAATAACCCTAAGTTGATTGTTTTCTTTTTCAATCTTTTTAAGTAAAACACCAGTTCCATCAGGACTATTATCATCGACAATTAAAATATCAGCATAATTACAACTTTTTTTAATTTCTGAAATTAACTCTTCTATATTATTTACCTCATTATATGTTGCTGAAAAAATAAGTGTTTTTTTCATTTTTAAATTATTAAATTAGTATTGTATTTTTTTTATTTGGTAAGATTTATTCATAATCAAGTATTATAAAAATTTATTTGAACTTAATCTTTTGTTCATTTACTTTTTCAAACAAAACTTTATCTGCCAATTTAATATAAGGACCTTGTTTTATTTCTATAATTGAACAATCTTTTATTATTTTAAAACCATGGTGACTTTCATGCAAAAAAATTATATCTCCTTCTTTTAAATTTTTACTAAACATATATTTTTTTTTATCATTATAAAAATCAGTTCTTAAAATACCTTTTTGAATTATTAAAACTTCTGAGGTGCGAGTTACCTTTCTCACGTATCTTTTATGTGTGTGTGGTGCAATAAAGTGCCCTCTTGGGTAATTTATTACACCTAATTGTTGTGTAAAATTTACAGGAGTCACAAAATTTGGTCCTTTTTTTGTTAATTTTTTAGCTTTAACAATCAAAGCAATTAATTTTTTTTTATCAAATACTTTCTCTAGCATAATATTTTATTTCTAATCTAAATTTCAAATATTTCATTAATTTTTTTTGTACAATTTTCTTTAATGTCAATAACTTCACATTCTTTTATTTCATTAAGCTTATTTTGACCACTAAGATAGGTTTGTTTTCCAGATTTATCTCTACTCTCTCTTATATTTGAGTTTACGTTTTCAGATAATTTTGTAATTTTTAAATTTTTAAAATATTCAATTTTATCAAAATTATTAGAAACAAAAAAAGCATTATTTCTAAGTAAATTTGTACCAATAAAATAAAAGTTTTTTTTTTGCATGATCTTTACTGCTGCCTTAATAGACATTCCATAACATAAATTGGAGTGATGATAGTTATTTCTACTAAAATTTTTTATATTAGGAACGGTAATTTCTAGATCATTTCCAAAAATAGGATTATATTCAATTATAGCAATCTTGGCAAAATTTTTAGGAAGTTGTTCTAAAATCCAATAATCAATTCCATCTATATCAAGGCTAAAAATATCAGAATTATTAAATTCATTTCGACTTAAAATTTCTAAAATATTTTCTGGTGAAATAAAAACTTCTTCAATATTTAAATCACCTCTCCATGTTTTAATGTTTTGATTAATCTTTTTTTTTAAGTTTGGAATGCAATCTATAATTAAACCTTTTAATGATCTTGTTTCAAAAATAAACCTAGTATTAGACTCGGCATAATCGCCTACTCCTATTTCAATAAATTCTGGTTTAACTATTTTTAAACTATGTAGTAAATAATCTAAAAGACCATCTTCACCATTTTGAGAAAAGATTTTGAAATCTAAATCATTAAAATTACTAATAGTTTGGTATTTTTCCCTCATATTCATTAAATGAGAAAGACCTATCATTCTTTTTTTATCATTTTGATAATTAAAAATTATTTTTTTTAAAAATGATTTAATCATTTTTAAATTTTTTTCTATTAATTTTATTCATAAGTTATTTTTTTAACACTATTAGACCAGCAATTGGGTTTTCAAAAAAATGAATATTAATTTTTTTAATATTTTCAATTATATATTTTTGAAAAGGTAAATCTAAAATTTGGTGTTCAATTATTTCTTGATTAGACAACTTTTCAAAAATTTCCTGAAGAGTAAATTGGGTATAAAAATTTAGTTTTTTATTTTTTTTTCTGTGGAAATCTAATATTTTTTTAAAAATAATATCGTCACTTACAAAATCTTCTATAATATAATATCCACCGGTATTTAAAAATGGTAAAAAATTTTTTAGATTTACTAATGCTGCATGTTGATCATGTTGCGAGTCATCAATAATTATATCAAAAAGTGGTTTTTTATCTAAAAATTTACTTATTTTATCATAATCAAAAATATCGGCTTGATAATAATTAAGTCTTGTTCCTCTATAAAAAAATTTACTTTCTGGTTTAGAGTCCAAACAATATATTTTTGAGTTATTAAAAAAATTATAGAAACTAGCACTTGAATGTCCGTTAGCTACTCCTATTTCTAATAAATTATTTTTATTTTCTCTTAATCCTGAAAAATATTGTTCGTAAATTTTGGAATAACCATTTCCAAATTGGTAATCATATTTTGCTTTTTCATCTCTATTTATCCAGTCAAAATAATTCCCAGAAAATTTATTTTTTTTTTTGAGTTGCTCAAAAGTTTTTTTGGTATCAAAAATACCTTTGTCTGAACCAAATTTTTCAAATAATTCATTAAGGCTTAATTTTTTTATATTTAAATTATCCAAACTAATTTTATTTCCTCTTAAAATTGTGCGAAAAATTTTTTTTAAAGTGTCTTTAAATTGTCTCTCTCTAAATCCACTAATTGTTTTATTAATCAAATATTTTATCACTTGTTGTATCTCTCTCTAGTTCTTTAGTGCTTGTTTTTATCTCTCTCTAGTTCTTTAGTGCTTGTTTTTATCTCTATCTCGTTCTTTAGTAAATGCTCCTTCAATACTTGTAATCTCTGGATTTAACGGTTTGTAAAGATTATTTTCATTAAGAAACTGAAAAAAATTTTCACCTATAGAAGAGTATTCAATACCAGATCTAAGTTTCGTAAAATAGGTTATATAATTATCGGAGTGTTGATTATCCTCACCATAAGACAAAAAAATCGCTTGTCTTTTACCTGAATGCGGACTCGGAGAATGATAAATTCTTGGGTCAAATATTATACAATCTCCAGGATTAGTTTTAATTGAATTTCCAAAATATTTAGGGAATATGTTTCTTAATTTCCTAATTTTATTTAAATATCTTGTTTTTTTGTGAAAGAATCTAAAAAATTCTCTTATTGAATACTTTTTTTTATGTGAATATGGAATTAAATTAAGATGAAACTTTGTTTGTGCATAATTCTGTAAATAAATTCCAACCCTAGCTATTTTATAATTAGAATTATCCTCCCAATCAGGGCCTACTCCAAATTTTCTACATGGATTATCTCTGTGATGGAGATATTCTTTACCTTCTATTGTTTGCAGTATGCCAGCTTGATACAAAAAATTAAATTTTTTATCAAAAATTTTATTTAAACTATCAATCAATTTTTTATTGTTAATTATACTCCAAAATTTTTCATATGGATGAATACCCATTCTTACTTTAATATTTTTTTTATATTCAAGATCATATAATTTGTCTATTTCTTTCGAGAATTCAGACACCTCATTATTAGATAATAAATTTCTCACTACAAAATAACCTTGATTTTCAAACATATTTTTTATTTCTGATTTCAACATAAAAATTTTAATTCTTAATAAACTTCTTTTGTTTTAAATCAAAGATTCTATCACATTTTCTCAAAGATCTTAATTTATGAGAGATAAAAATTATAGTTTTCTCTTTACTATTTCTAAAAACCTCGTCTATAAATTTATCTTCAGTATCAGTATCAAGCGAGTTAGTTGCTTCATCAAGTATAATAATTTGTGGATTATTGTATAATGCCCTTGCGATACCCAGCCTCTGTTTTTGACCTCCTGAGAGATTTTTTCCATAATCTTCAATTATTGTGTCGAAACCTTTTTCCAATGATTTTATGAAATCAGCAATTTGAGCTTTTTTAACAACTTCTGAAATTTTATTATCAGAATTTTTTTCGTCATATTGTCCAAATGCGATGTTATTTTTAATCGTATCATTCAGCATGAATGTATCTTGATGTACGTATCCAATTAAATCTTTCCAACTTTCATAAACTTTTTCTATTTCTTTATCATCAATGTAGATTTTTCCACTGACTGGTTTTAATAAACCTGATATTAAATTTATAAGAGTGGTTTTACCTGATCCAGAATTGCCAACTACACCTAATTTTTCACCAGCTTTTATCTCTAAATTTAAACTATCGAATATATAATTTTCTCTCTTTGGATATTTAAACTTAATATTTTTTAAAATGATATTTTTCTTAAAATCAATGCTCTTAATCGCTTGAGAATCTGAAATTTTTTCATTTTTTTCACTAAGAGTATTATATTCATTTAACACATAATCATAATTTGGAGTTATTTTTTTAATTGTTAAAATTGAATTAGAGATATTATTAAAACCTGGCATCATTCTTAAAGCTGATACTATGAATAAAGAGACATATGGGATTAGTTCAGTTATTTTTGTATCTAAAAAAGTGTAGCCTATCAAAATTCCTAAAATCAAAAAAACTACAAAAAGTTCTAATAAATATTTTGGAATTGATGAAAGAAAATTATTTTTGGCTACTCTTATTTCTGCAGACTTTAAAAAATTATTAAAATAATCAGCAAAATATTTTTCAGAACCAAATAATTTTATATCTTTTATTGAACCAGCTATCTGGTTCACAGAATTAATTACTTTTTCTTGTATCATGTTTATTTCATAGCCTCTTCTGTAAATTGAATTCTTAGTATAAAAAATATAAATTAAAATAACTAAAGAAAGTGAGCCAAAAATTATCAAACTTAGTAGTGTATCAACAAAGATTAATAATAAAAAAATACTTAATAATACAATAAATTCCTTTAATAGATTAATATGATTTAGAATAAAAATTGTAGTGCTTCCCACATCAATAAGCATGCCTCTTGTAATTAGTGAAGTACCTTTGTCTACAAAAAATAAATAGTTTTGATTAAGATATTTTTTAATCAATCTATTTGAAATCTCGAGTTTAATTGATTTAATCACATTATTTTGAAAATAAATAAATAATGCTAAAAAAAAATTTTTAATTATAAAAACTATTCCTATAAAAATACAAAGATAAGAAATTAAATATCTTTTATCTAAATCAAAAAAAAGATCTAATTTAATATTATCTGGCAAAAATGTTACAAATTGTTTTGTATCAACTATAGCTAGTGCTAATATTGGAATAGTGCTTATACTTACCATTTCTGCTAATGATGAAATAACAAGAATTATGAATAACAAATATAGTTTTTTTGTATTTTTTTTCCCTACTAATTTTTTTAAATTTTGTAGTCTTTCAAAAAGTTTAGTAAAAATTATTAACATTCTATATTAAAGATAAATAATCATGTGTTTAAATTATGTTAATATTATATATTTCATTCGTTGCTAATTAGAGAAATATTTTTTTTTGATAGTTTTTACAATTTTTACTGATCCTTTTTCTTTATTATCAAGTAAATGAAGGTTACTTAGGTAGTTATTAAGTAAATCTTTATCAAAATTGCTTTTTTGATAAATTTCATCAAAATTGTCTTCATTAAAGTTATCAATTTCAATTTCAGAAAGCCCTAAGTTTTTTCTATAAATTTCAGAATGATATTGTTCATTAATACCCATATATTTACTTGATAATTGGATAATCTTTTTTTTCATCAATACAGCGTTTACTATCGCACTACTATCAAAAAAGGTGACTAAACCAGCATCTTTAATCAATTCGGCTGTTTTATATTTAACTATTTTAAAATCTTTATAAAAATTTTCGAAATATTTAATTGGATATTGTGGATGAATAGAAATTATAACTTCTTTATTCAACTTTCTTTGAGCTATACGAAGAAAATTTTCCACACAATCGTGATGCATTTTTATTCTATTCGGATCCATATTGCCCCTTAATATAGTTTCAGCATGATAATCTAAATAATAATCTAAATGCACTATATACTTTTCTGACAAGTTACTTAGGTCTATTTCATCTTGAAATTTACTATTTACCAAACAAAAATTTTTGGTAAAAATAAATTTTTTTATTTTTGTTTTTTGAGCTCTTTCGTAGATTTGTTTATTACTTATAAAAGAAATATCTATTTTGTTAATTATATTTAAACTTGATAATATTGTAGTAATTTTCCTAAATAATCTATTTAATATTAAATAGTGAGCTGTTAATAAAAAATGTTTTTTTGAAACTATTTGATCAAATTGAATATTACCAATATTCTTAAATTGAACCTGAAAAATATCCTTTTTTTTTTAATAATAAATGTATTTTTAAATCTTGAAAAGTTTTTCCAAAATTATTTATTACAACTAAAATTTTATCACTAATAAATTTTTTAAAATCTGTTGAGTCTTTCAAATTCACTAAAAGAATATTTTTTGGTCTACTTTGAATTTCCTCAGAAAATTGATAGTCAAGTGGCTTAGAAAAAAATCTAAGATTATCAACATTAACTATATAAAATTTATCAAATTGGTCAGCAACGTATTTATAAAGATTTTTTTGAGTATGGTAAGTTGCATTAAGAGACTCAAAACTAGTAAATAAACAAATGCACTTTTTTTTTATACTCATTTTAAGTTAAAGAATAACCACCATCCACAATTAAATTTTGTCCAGTGATGTAACTAGATAGATCAGATGACAAAAACAATATAGCATTAGAAACATCTTCCTCTTTTCCCATCCTATTAAGCAAAGTTTTATTAATATATCTTTTTACAAATTTTTTTGGTTGATTCCGAAATATTCCGCCAGGAGAAATACTATTTACTCGTATTTTTGAAGAAAGTTTTGAAGCTAATAATTTGGTCATCTGTATAAGGGCTCCCTTGGAAATTCCATAGGCAATAGGAGATATCATTTTTGTACCTTGATACAAACTTTTGTCATATGCTAAAAATCCATATATTGAACCAATATTAATAATTGAACCAAATTTTGATTTTTTAATTAAAGGCAGAAATTTTTCAATAAGATTCAAAGAACCATCTAAATTAACATCAAGATATTTTTTATTATAAAAAATATTTTTATTTGTTTCATCAGAAGCAACATAGCCAGCATTATTAATTAAGACATCTACTTTTTTATATTTTTTTTTAATAATCTTATAAAATTTATCTATGTCGTCATTATTTGAGATGTTCGCTTGAACGTAAAAATTTTTTGAACTTGAGGATTTTTTTATATCAGTCTCAATTACTAAAGCTCCACTTTGTTTAAGTTTTTTACAAATGGATTTACCAATTTTTCCATTGGAACCAGTCACAATACAAATTTTGTTTTTTAAATTTATCATATTTCTAATTCATATACACCATTAAGATAAATTTTGTCTTTTTAATGGTATATTCAAAAATTACTTTACTTTTTTCCATAATTTAGGGTTAAGTATTTTTCCAGATTTTATCTCTAAAGAGTTGGGTACAATTAATTTAGGTTTTTTCATAAAGTTATAATTCTCAAAAAATTGTTGTTTATTATTTATACCAATAATTACTTTATCAACTTCTTTAACACTATTCACAAATCTTATACAAGCTTCTACTTTTGAGATATTTAACTTTTGAGTCCAAACATCAAATTTTTGGAATTTCTTTCTATATGGTAAAAAAAATTTATCTAATTTATCTATATCTTTGATTAACAACCCTTGCAAAAAAATTGATCTTGCAAAAAATTCTACTCCTTTTTTATTCATTTTTTTTAACCATCCACTATTAATTATCCTTCTATCAAAAATATTAAGTGGTGCTTGTACAATTTCAAAATTATAATTTTTAAAATATAAATCCAGCTCGTTTGGATTATATATTGATAAGCCTATTTTTTCTATAATTTTAGATTTTTTTAAAATATCGAATACTTTGTAAATTTTTTTTGCTTTTTTTTTATTTCTTAAATCTTTCGTATCATGAATTAAAAGACCATAAATTTTTTTCACATTTAATTTTCTACAAGAAGTTTTAATTTCATTTTTAAGCCATTTCTCTAAATTGTTAATCTTTCTTGGAATTTTATTAATTTTTGTAATAATTTTA
>MDSY01032673.1_pt1 | contig 13913 bp, 14 predicted proteins | sample 811131 | NCBI WGS metagenome assembly MDSY01 (sample SAMN05326643, study PRJNA326480) | marine metagenome | isolation source: seawater | place: Atlantic Ocean: South West | collected 2010 | reverse complement strand
TTACTTTTCTTTTTTCCATATTTAATTCTGAAATTGCTGCATCTATTCTTTCACCACCTACAAATCTAGATGGTCTAGCATCTGAAGAATTCACAGCAATATTTGATTTTTTTATCAAGAATTCAAGTTCACATTCTTCAGGTTTGACAGTTAAACCTTTATTATCCGTGTTAACTACTTGAACGGTAATTATATCATTTACTTTTTTATCTTTAAACCAATCAAATGGATCTTTGCTTAATTGTTTTAATCCAACCCTAATTTTTTGCTCATCTTTTTTAATTTCTAAAACTTTTACATTTAAATTATCCCCTTTTTTAAATTTTTTTAATTCTTCTTCTGGATTGTTTGTGTAACTAAGATCATTTGCATGTAAAAATCCATCTATGTCAAATTCACCTAACTTAACATATAATGCATACTCATTTGAACTTGATACCGTTCCATCAATTTCCGATCCAACAGGAAATTTATTTTCTAGTGTAACGAATGGATTTTCAGTTACAAGCCTATGAGAGATTGCAACTCTTCTTTTATCTTTATCTATCTCAGTAATAGCACAATCAATTTGATCACCTACTTTAAATAGTTTTTTTGGAGATATATTTTTTTTACTCCAACTAATTTCACTACTGTGAAGTAAGGTACTTAAACCTGGTTCTAATTCACAAAAACATCCGTAATCTGTAATTTTAACAACTTTAACTTTATATTTTTTTCCAATTTCATAATTTGAAATATGTTCAAATGGATCGGGTGATAATTGTTTAATAGAACAACCAATCTGCAATTTATCCATATCTATAGATATAACTTTAAGATCATGTTTTTCACCAATATTAAATATTTCATCTGGATGATTTACTCTTGAATAAGATATTTCTTGAAGATGCACCAATACATCTATTTCGTTATTCACTTCAAAAAAACAACCAAAAGATGAGTAGCCTTTAACAACAGCATTTTTTATAATGTCTCCTACTTTAAATTTTTCAACTATTTTTGCTTTGTCTTCTTTTTTATTTGAAGATACAATTTGTCTTCTCGAAACACACGCGTTTCCTCTTACCTTATCTAATTTTATTATTGCAAATTTTTGTTCAACTCCAATTAAATGGTCAATGTTTTTCATTGGTTTATCTGAAATTTGAGAACCAGGGCAAAACATTAATGATCCAGTTTCTATATGTTCAACTATAACTCCACCTTTACATTTGGAAACAATTTTACCGTTTAGAGTTTTATTTTCTTCATAAGCTTTTTCTAATTGAAACCAACCTTGAATTTTTTGTGCTTTTTGTGCAGAAACAATTACATCCCCATTTTTATCTTCTATTTTTTCTAATAAAACTGATATCGTTCCACCTTCAACAACTTTATTTTGTAAGCCAATTACTTTCATTTCATTTATATCAATCACTGGCTCACTTTTTAGCCCAGGTATAAAAAGAAAAATATATTTATCAGTAATTTTTGTGATTTTACCTTCTATTATTTTACCTTCTTCAATTTTGTTTTTTGATAATTGATTGTTTAATAATTTTTGAAATTTTTGGCTAGCTGAGGATGTTAAGTCTTTATAAATTTCCATTAATAATTAATCTTCCTAAACATAATATTTTTTTAAAGCTCGATTTAATACTTAATTTAATAATATTAATCAAGATTCAATATATTATTTTTTTGGGGTTTATTTGACCTTTTTTCATGATATTGCTTTATAATACCTAGGCTTTGAGTAATTTCTTTGATTAAAATATTTTATTTTATCTTTGCTCCTAAAGTTTTTAGAATATCTATATATTTTGGAAAAGAGGTATTAATAGAGTCCTTATCTTGTATTTTCCAATTTCCTCCAAAAACTAAAGCTGCGGTGCAAGCCATCATAAAAACTCTATGATCTTTTAAAAAATTATTTATAAGATAATTTCCATTTAAACTTAATTCAGGGTTACCATAAATTTTTATATTGTCTTTTTTTCTATCAATTTTAACTCCAATCATTTTCAAAAATTTTATTGCATAGTTTAGTCTTGGGCTTTCTTTTTTATTTAATTCTTTTAAATTTTTAAAATGAGAAATCCCATTCGCTTTTGCAGCAACTAGAAAAATAATTAAAAATTCATCTATAGCAGAGCTATTTAATTTTGATGGACAATTGATTGGTTTAAAGCTTTTAATACTTTTTACATGAATATCTGCAATTTTTTCACCTTTATAATTTTTTTTATTTTTTAAAATAATTTTTGAATTCATTTTATTTAGTATTTTAATTATTCCAATTCTAGTTTCATTTACATTTACTTTTTTTATTATTATTTTAGATTTTTTTGAAAGCAATGTTAGAACTATAAAAAAAGCAGCTGAACTTATGTCCCCAGGCACATGATAGTCAAATGACTTAATTTCATTTAAACCTTTAACTTCAATTAAGTCATATTCTCCATTAGAATTTATTTTAATAGGAATTTTTAAGTATTTTAATAGTAGTTCAGTATGATTTCTTGATTTCTTAGCTTTTATTTTGGTAATCCCAGGAGTTTGCAAAGCCGCTAAAATAACTGTGCTCTTACATTGAGCGCTTCCTTTATTTTCTAAATAATTTATTGGACGTAAAAATCTATTACCTAATATTTCAACTGGTAATAAATTTTTTTTTGATTTTAAATTCGCTCCAAAAAGTTTTAAAGGTTCTGTTACTCTTGAAAAATCTCTTTTAGATAAACTTTTATCTCCAATTAATTTAATTTTATTTTTCGATTTTACACAAAGGCCAAGTATTAACCTTCCAACCGTTCCAGAATTACCTGCATTAATTGTTATTTCTTTTTTGGTGTTATAACCATTTAAACCAAATCCTTCAATTTCATAAATATTTTTCTTTTTTTTAAAATTTATTCCTAATTTATTTATTATTTTAAGAGAACTTTTTACATCTTCCGATTCTAAGAGATTTGATAGCCTAGAATTGCCTATTGCAATCGATGCTAACAAAACACACCTAATAGATAAACTTTTATCAGAACTGACTTTAATATTTTTATTAAATGGACTAATTTTATTTTTTATAGTTATCTCACTTGGCATTTATGAATTAAATTAATCTAAATTCACTTCCAAAATAACTAATTTTTGCATTTTTATCGTTAACAATTTCGGTAGGGCTACCTGAGACTATAATTTTACCATTTGAAATTACTACTGCTCTGTCTACGCAACTCAACAGGTCTCTAGCATTGTGATCACATACCATAATAGACATTTTTTCTATTGATTGTAAATTTACAATTATTTCCTGTATCATTTTAATAGACAATATATCTAATGCAGCATAAGGCTCATCAAGTAATAATATTTTGGGATCGTTAATTATAGCCATGCCTATAGCCAATTTACGTCTTTCGCCTCCGGATACATGTTTTGCTTTTACGTTTAAAATTGTGTCAAATCCAAACTGTGCAATTATTTTATCAATTTTAGAGTTTCTCAAATTTTTTTCTTTTATATGTATTTCTGCCACAGCTTTTAAGTTTTCTAAAACTGTTAAGTCATAAAAATATCCTCCATACTGAGGGCAATATGATAAATTAAATTTATTTGATCTTTCATGAATTGGAAGCTTAGTACAATCAGTACCATTTAAACGTATTTTTCCATTTTTTGGCTGCTCTATCCCCATTATAATTTTGAATATTGTACTTTTTCCTACTCCATTTGGTCCCAATAAACCCATCACTTCAGATCTATTAACTTTTAATGAGATATTATTTAGAATTTGTCTTTTGTCGTAGGACATTGAAATATTTTCGATTTCAAGCAATACATCTTGTTCTTTGAAACTTTTTATTCTAAATTTTTTAATTATTGCCATTAGTTGTTGTTTTAACTTTAACCTTGTTTTTTATTTCATCTGGAAGAATATTTACATCCTTTGTTTTCATATTAAAAGTAATTTTACCAGCAATCATTTTTGAATTAGGATCTGTAACAACTACATTATTATATGCTATTGCTAAATTAGTTTCCATATTTATATCAAAATTATCACAAGTTATTTCTGTATCTTCATAATTAATTATCACATTTTGATAAAAATTTGAATTTAGATTTGATGAATTGTATTCTGCAAAATCTGAAACTATATATATAGGGGCCCTTTCTTCAGAAGTTACAACTCCTCTTACATTGTTCAGGTCTAATATATTTCTGTTATTAATATTTGTTTTTGCTGTGTCAGCTATAATTTTATATAAATTTCCATTTTTATCACTTGTTGTATATTCTACTTCTTTAACAAGATTCTCAATTTTTTTTTCTTTTTTTTTTTCTTCTTTATTTACTATTTCTTCTTCTTTTTTATCGGCATTTATTTTTTTGTTTTCATCATTATTAATTTGAGAATTCTCTTTATTCGCACCATCTATCTCTTCTTTATTTTCTTTAATTAAATTTTTATTATCTTCAACATTTATTTTGTTTTCTTTAATTTGTTTTTCAGAATTTTTTTCTTTTTTAATACTTTTTTCTTCAACTTTTAATTCATTATTTTTTTTGTCTTCTGATGGTTGTGGGTTTTTCTTATTATTCTCAATTTTTATTTCAGCATTTTCTTCTACCGCTATATTACTAACCGAAAAATATTTGAAATAAATACTTCCTAAAATTATAAATATTATAATTATAATTATTATCTGAAATAGAGACCTAATCGACATTTAGCTGATATTTGCATTTAAAATATTATGAATGTGTATAATACCAACCGTATTTTTGATTTTATTCCCACTATGTACACATAAACAGGTAATCTTTTTTTTATTCATTATATATAGAGCTTGGCTAGCTAGCATGTTTTTTTCTACACTAATTGGATTTTTTTTCATTACGTTGCTAATTTTTAAATTTGTAAAATTATCAAATTTTTGAGCTAGCCTTTTTAGATCTCCATCTGTGAGTATACCTGAGGTTATGTCTTTATTTTTTTTTACCAACAAAACTCCCAACCCTTTATTTGTTATAACTTTTAATGCTTTTTTCATTAATGTATTTTCGGATACAAAAGGTATATTTTTTCCACTTAGCATTAAATCCCCAACAGTTTTCAACTTAATAGATAAAAAACCGCTAGGATGTAATTTTTTAAAATCAAATTTATCAAATTTTTTATATTTCATACAAGCGATAGCAATTGCATCTCCCAAAGCCAATTGAACCGTGGTTGAAGATGTAGGGACTATATTTGCTAATCCAGCTTCCTTAACACTTGGCATTAAAAATTTTACATCTGAATTTTTATAAAGAATAGAGTCTTTTTTAGAAGTTATAGCAATAAGTTTTATATTTTTGTTTCTTGAAGAATATTGGATTATGTTTTTAAGTTCATCACTTTGTCCACTTAAACTTATTAATATTACAACATCATTAGATGTTATCTGGCCCATATCACCATGACTTGCATTTGAAGCATCTAAAAAAAAGGATGGTGTTCCAGTCGAGGACAGTGTAGCTGCCCATTTTCTACCTATAATACCGCTTTTTCCAACACCAGAAATTATTATTTTTCCATTTTTACAGTTTAAAATAGTTTTAACCACCTGATCAAATGAATAACCAATATTTTTTTTTAATTTTTTTAAAGCGTTAATTTCATGCTTAATTACTTCTTCCGCTACAGCTACAAACTTATTTTTTTTCATATTAATGGGACCATATATCTTCATTAAACAAAGCCAAATCTAACTCTACTCTTGTTGGAATAAATTTAATTGTTTGATTATAAAGATCAATTCTATTTTCTCTAATTAGTATTTTTTTTAAACCTTCATAAATTTTGTGTAGGTAAATTACATCTCTAGCACAATATTGGAGTTGCTTTTCGGACAACTCACCACCAAAATCTGAAGTCTGAAGTTGTTTGCTAATATCTATTCCAATAAATTCTTTTACAAGATCCTTAAGACCATGTTTATCAGAATAACTTCTTGCAATTTTACTCATTATTTTTGTACAATTAATGTTATCAACTTCAATGTTTAAGTATTTTTTTATAAATAGTAAGTCAGCTCTTGCGAAATGGAAAATTTTATTAATATTCTTATCTATAAGCAATTTTTTTAAATTTGGAGCATTATATTTATTTTTGTCTAATTGAATTATATGAGCATCATTATTTCCCGAAGAAATTTGCACTAAACAAAGTCTATCTCTTTCTACATTTAAACCCATGAATTCACAATCGATGGCAATTTTGTCTCCAAATTGTATTTGATCTGGTAAATCTTCCTTATGTAATTTAATATCAATATTCATTTGAATTAATATATATATGAAACCAAAAGAAATTCTAGTTTTCGGTGCTACTGGGCAAATTGGAAGACACTTAATTAGAAAGCTCACTAAAAATAACTATAAAGTTGTTGCCGTAACTAGAAATATTCATCAAAAAGGATATTTTTTAAAAATGTCTGCAAACTCTGGGTATCTAGAAATTGTTGAACTAAAAAAATTTGATCTAGAAAAAATGAGATCTCTCATGAAAACTTCTTCAGTGTGCATTAATTTAATTGGTATATTATTTGAAAAGGGGCATAACAGTTTTAAAAAGATACATACCGATGTTCCTAATTTGTTATCATTAATAGCTAAAGAAGAAAAAATTGATCAATTCATTCATGTTTCAGCATTAGGTATTGATAACGCTAAAGACAGCAAATATGCAATTAGTAAAGTTGAAGGAGAAAATTCTGTTAAAGAAAATTTTAAAAGTTCAGTTATTTTAAAGCCATCAATTGTATATTCTGTAGATGATAATTTTACAACGCAGTTTTTTAGGCTTCTAAATCTTTTGCCTTTTATGCCTCTCTATTATGAAGGTAAAACTAAGTTTATGCCGATACATGTTTCAGATATGGCAGAAATAATTTTTAAAATTATAGAAAAAAAAATTACAGAACAAACAATAGAATGTGTTGGTCCTGAAATACTTTCATTTAAAGAAATTATTATAAAAATGTTAAATTCAATTGATAAAAAAAGATTTTTATTTCCAATGCCTTTCATTTTTGCAAAAATTTCAACTAAAATTTTTGAACTAATGCCAACTCCTGTTATAACTACTGATCAACTAAAACTATTGAAGTATGACAACGTAATTACAGAAAAAAATAAAACAAATTTAGAAATTGGAATTAGAGCAGATAGAAAATTTTATGATGAGATAGAAAAATATAGCTATAATTGGAAAAGTGGTGGATTATATTCTAAAAATAAAAATCCAGCTAAAAAATGATATTAACTTATTTCATTTATTTTATTGTATTTATAATTTTGCTTATAGTCTCAATTATTGCTGTTAAAGCTATTAATAGAGGAATTGAAGCAAAGCAAAATAATAAATTTATAGATTTAAATGATAATGATATTGAAAATTCTACATCTTTTAATAAATTAAAAAAAAATAATGATACAGCTCTATCTGATGAGATTGCTAAATTAAATAAATTATATTCTGACGGAATATTAAATGATGAAGAATTTAAAAAAGCTAAAGAAAAAATTTTAAAGTAAATTTAAGCTGATTTGATTTTTTTTTCAATAAACTGTGGTACCTCATCATCTTTATCTACCACATCATCTTTTTTACCTTTTGGTTGAAAGACAATCATTAAGTGAAGTGGACAATATGAAAATTTTTCAACATTTTTTCTTCCACAAAATGAAGAACCTTCTTCATCAGGATGTCCCTCCATATATTTACATGTATTTTCTGTTAATTCCTCTAAACCAAGGTTTTTTGCTGGCTCAAAATTTTTATCTAAAAGAAGAGATCTAAATCTATTTTTTCTACTTTTTCTTTGAACGTAATTATCATTTGACTTTAAATTATTTTGGTTGCTATTTGTTATAGCTGACCTAGTTTTTATTTTTGCAGAAAGATTTAATCTGTGAGCTTTTCCTATTACAGCGTTTCTACTAACTCCACCTATAATTTCAGCTATTTGACTTGCCGTATTACCTTTACCCCACAAATCCTTTAATTTATCAACTTTTTCTTCTGTCCAACCCATATACTACATTTTGTGTGTTAAATTATTTATATAACATTATAGAGTAAGACACAAATAGAGTAATTTAACAAGCCTTATTTATGTTTTTTTAACAATTATTAAAAAAAGAGTTTAAGAGTAATTACTTATGGTTGAATTAGAAAAAAAATATCAGATTGGTGTAAGAAGATTTGGAAAAGTGAATTGGATTGGCTTTTTAAGTCTTTATCAAAAGGAAGTTTTACGTTTCCTAGTTGTTTCTGGCCAAACATTAATTGGACCAATACTTACATCAATTTTATTTTTAGTTGTAATATCTTTAGCTATAGGAGACGAAAGGTCAAATGTTTTAGGCGTTCCTTATATTGAATTTTTGGCTAATGGATTAATTATGATGCAAGTAATTCAGCAAAGTTTTGCTCACTCTAGCTCCTCATTAATGATGGGAAAAATGATGGGCACTATTGAAGATATAGTTAACAGCCCTCTTTCAGCAGCTGAAGTAACAATATCTTTGGTTTTAGCATCAGTAACTAGGGGTTTTTTTATTGCTACTATTTCTACAATAATATTTATTATTTTTTTAGATTTAAGTATTCAAAATTATTTTTTATGGTTTTTATATTTATTTCTAGCTGGTTTTTTTTTAGGCTCTGCTGGAGTTATAGCGGGACTATATGCTGACAAATTTGATCAAATGGCAACTGTCACTAATTTTGTAATTGTACCTTTATCTTTCTTATCTGGAACTTTTTATAGTATAGAAAAATTGCCAAATATATTGAAAAGCTTAAGTTACTATAATCCCTTTTTTCACATGATTGATGGTTTTAGATATTCCTTTATAGGTCAACTTGATGGTTCAGTTAAATTTGGAATTATATTTTTACTAATAATTTCTTTTGTTACATGGTATTCTGCATATTTATTATTTAAAAGAGGATATAAAATAAAATCTTAAAAAAATGAGTGCTTTAGCAAATAATTATAAAAGAAGAAAATTATCTTTTAAGTCAGGAAAGGGATCATTTTTATATTCCAATAATGGAAAAAAGTATTTGGATTTTGTTCAAGGTATTGCGGTAAATTCTTTAGGTCATTCCAATCCTAGTTTGATAAAAGCAATTAATAAACAATCTAAAAAAGTATGGCACGTGTCTAATGCATTTATAATTCCAGAAGGAGAAAGATTAGCAAAAAGATTAACAAAAAATACTTTTGCTGATAAAGTTATTTTTCAAAATAGTGGCGCAGAAGCAACAGAGGCAGCAATAAAAGTTGCTAGAAGATATTTTTATTCTATAGGTAAAACTAAAAAAAATAGAATAATTTGTATTAAAAATTCTTTTCATGGAAGAACAATTGCAGCGATTAGCGCAAGTGGATCAAAAAAAATGACAGAAGGTTTTGGACCCAAGGTTAATGGATTTGATCATTTTAAATTTGGAGACCATAAAAAACTTAAAAAATTAATAACAAATAGAACTGCAGCAATAATGATTGAGACTGTATTGGGTGAGGGTGGAATAAAAGTAATTCCAAATTGGTGCTTAAAAGATTTAAGAAAAATTTGTAATAAAAAAAAAATTCTTTTAATTTTAGATGAAATTCAATGTGGTGTAGGAAGATCAGGTAAACTTTTTGCATTTGAACATGCTAAAATAAAGCCTGATATTGTTCCGATAGCAAAAGGAATTGGTGGTGGTTTTCCAATTGGAGCAGTATTAATGACTAAAAAAGTCTCTAAAGGCATGGTTCCAGGCACTCATGGATCTACTTTTGGAGGAAATCCTTTAGCAATGTCTGTTGGTAATGCTGTTTTAGATCAAATATATAAAAAAAATTTTTTAAATAATGTTAATAAACTTTCAAAGTACTTCTTAAAAGAATTAAATGAGATTAAAAATAAATATCCAAAATTAATTAAAGAAATTAGAGGAGTGGGATTATTAATTGGTATTCAACTTTTTGAAGATCAAACAAAATTTATTCAAAAGTTATTGGACAATAAATTATTGACAATAAGAGCAGCAGAAAATGTAATAAGAATATTACCACCTTTGAATGTAAGAAAAAAAGAAATTGATTTGGCTCTAAAAATAATCAAAAAAGTTTGCTTAAACTATAAATAAAAATGAAACATTTTATAAACCTTAAAGATATCCCTACATCTGATCTTAGAAAGATAATCAAAGATGCAAAAAAAAGAAAACAAAAAAGAAAGAACTTTAACACACTAGATTTGGATAAAGATAAACCTTTAAAAGGCAAATTACTTATCCAAATGTTTGAGAAAGCGAGTTCAAGAACAAGACTTAGCTTTTATCTCGCAATAAAACAATTGGGAGGAGGAACAGTAACTCTTAGAGCTAATGAACTACATCTAGGAAAAGGTGGAGAAAGTTTAGCAGATACAGCAAAAATTTTATCAACCTATGGTGATGGCTTTATGTTTAGAACTGATAGTGATTACAAAATAGAACAATTTAGTAAACATCTTACTATACCAGTTATTAATGGCTTAAGCCCATCATCTCATCCAACTCAAGTTTTGTCAGATGTATTTACAGTTGAAGAAATTAAAAAAAAACCTATTTCAAAGTTAAATATTTGTTGGATAGGTGATTCTAATAATGTCCTTAATAGTTTAATTGCTGCTTCAGTTAAGTTTAATTTTAAATTAAATATAGGATGTCCAAGAAACTATAAGCCTAAAAATTTTATAATAAATTGGGTAAAAAAAAATAAAAGAAAAATTAATATATTTAATGATGCTAAAAAAGCAGTAAAAAATGCAGATGTAATTTTTTCAGATAAAGTAATTTCCCTGAATGATAAAGTTAATAAAGCTAAAAAAATTAAAGATTTTAAAAAATTTCAAATTAATTCAAAATTGATGAGTTGTGCAAAAAATGATGCAATTTTTCTACATTGTTTACCGAGAGGATCAGAGATTTCAAATGAAGTTTTTTTAGGAAAACAGTCTAAAGTATGGCAACAAGCTCTTAATAGAGTTTACGTTCAAAAAAGTATATTATTATATTGTTTTGGAAAATTAAGGTAATGGTAACGGATTATCAGAATATTTATTCATAAAAAGAATTACTGAAGCTCTATCTTTCTCTTTTTTTAACCCTGCAAAAGCCATTTTTGTTCCTTTAATATGAGATTGAGGCTTTATTAAAAAACCATTCATTTCTTCAAATGTCCAAGGTTTTCCATATGCAGCCAAAGCTTTTGAATATTTGTAATCTCCTAAAGCTGCTACTTGTCTTCCTATGACATTATATAGCGCTGGACCAATTTTATTTTTTCCACCTTTTTTTACTGAATGACAGGCACTACATTTTTTAAAAACCTTTTGACCATGATCTATATTTCCCATGGCCAATAATGCTGAAATATCTACAGACTGGCTAGCATTTGATGCTACAGAAGTGCTTGCTGTTGAGACTTCCACTTTATATGCACTTGTATTTGGTTTTTCTACGTAGAAAACTAAATTTGAAATTTTACCTATTCCAAAAACTACTATAAAAATAACTATAACTGCCGCTATGATTTTATTTATTTCAAATGAATCCATGATATTTAAATATTATGGTCGTATAACATGTTAAAGAAAAAAAATACTAAATTTAATTTCGATTATTGCGTCTGAAAGACGCATAAAACCAGTATTTATGAGCAAAACAATAATTTTAATACCTTCTAGATTGGCAGCAAAAAGATTGCCTAATAAACCACTTCTAAAAATTAACAATATATCAATAATTAATCATGTTTATAAAGCTGCGTTATCAACTGGGATTGGAGATGTGTATGTTGCTACAGGAGATAAAAAAATTTTTGAGGAAGTAACAAAAAATGGAGGAAATTGTATTTTGACGGAAAAACAACACAATACTGGAACAGATAGAATCTTTGAAGCTTTTCAAAAACTTAATTTAAATGAAATTGATTATATTATCAATCTACAAGGAGATGAACCAATGATTGATATTGAAGACATCATAAGTCTCAAAAGTAAAGCAATAAATGCAAAATCGAAGATAGCAACGCTAGCATCCAAAATAAAAGACGAAAAAATTTTTAAAGATGAAAATATAGTTAAGGTAATTACTGACAAAGAATTATTATTTGAAAATATTGTAAATGCAAAATCTTTTTCTAGAAATATTACAAAAAGTTATAATATATATCATCATATTGGAATATATATGTATGAAGTTTCAACATTAAAAAAATTTGTAAGTTATAATCAAACTCAAAATGAGATATCTCAAAACTTAGAACAATTAAGAGCTATGGAAAATAATATTGAAATAAATGTAATTTTAGCCAAATCATCTCCAATTGGTGTAGATACTCATGATGATTATATGGAAATAAAAAAAATAATGGAATATAACAAATAAATTTATGAAAATAGCTTATCAAGGCATAGCAGGAAGTTACAGCGATAGTTGTGCGAAAAAAATGTATCCTGGTTGCGAAACTATTGCTTGTAAAACTTTTGATGAATGTTTTGAAAAAGCAAGTAAAGACAATTCTATAAAAACTATTATTCCAGAGTCAAATAAAACAACAGGTAATATCGGTGTTGAATATTTAATTTTTAAATACAGATTAAATATTTATGCTGAACATTTTTATTCTATAAATCACAATTTATTAAGTATAAAGGGTTCAAAATTGTCAGATATTAAAAATATTTTTTCCCATGCGCAAGCTTTAAGCCAATGTTCAGAATTTATTAAAAAAAATAATTTAAATCCAAATGTAAGGGCTGATACTGCAGGTTCAGCAAAATATGTTTCTGGAAGTAATGATAAAACTATTGCAGCAATTGCTTCAAGTTTAAGCGCTCAAATCTATAATTTAGAAATTTTAGAAGAAAATATTCAAGATGATAAAAATAATGTAACTAGATTTTTAGTTATGGGTAATGAAATTTACCAGCCTGAAATAGATAATGGAAAATATATTACTTCTTTGTTATTTAAGTTAAAGAGCAAACCCGCAGCTCTCTATTCTGCCTTGTCTGGTTTTGCAATTAATGGGGTAAATATGACTAAACTTTCAAGTTATGCTGAGAAAAATTCATTTTCTTCTTTTTTCTTCCTTTGCGATATAGAGGGCCATATAGAGAATAAAAAAATTAAAAATTCCTTAGAAGAATTAGGTCTCCACTGTGAAGATATGCACGTCCTAGGTGTTTATAAATCTGATAAATTTAGGGAAAAATAGTTTTAACTTTATTGTAGAATAGAAAATTTTATTGGTATAATAACTTTGGAGGCCAATCAGGTGGAGTTACCATGAACTCCCCCAGGCTTGAAAAAGAGCAAGGGTAATGAGTATTTTCCAGGTTGTTTGGTCTCCTTAAATATGAAAAGCAACAAGAAAGTATTAGCCCTTAAATACAGACCTCAGGTCTTTCAAGATTTGATAGGTCAAGAAATCGTATCTGAAACTATTTTTAATTCTATAGTTAATAAAAAAACTGCAAACGCATATTTATTTACAGGAATTCGTGGAGTAGGAAAAACTACAATCGCAAGAATTTTAGCAAAATCATTAAATTGTGAAAATGGCATAGAAAATTTGTGTCAGGAGAACTATTGTCAGCATTGCAACTCCATAATTAATTCTAATCATATAGATGTATTAGAAATGGATGCGGCAAGCAAGACTGGAGTAGATGATGTAAGAGATCTAATAGATTTTTCTCGTTATGGACCCACATCAGCAAAATATAAAATTTTTATAATAGATGAAGTTCATATGCTCAGCAAACAAGCTTTTAATGCTCTTTTAAAAACATTAGAAGAACCTCCTGATTATTTAAAATTTATATTTGCAACA
>MDSY01055023.1_pt1 | contig 13915 bp, 14 predicted proteins | sample 811131 | NCBI WGS metagenome assembly MDSY01 (sample SAMN05326643, study PRJNA326480) | marine metagenome | isolation source: seawater | place: Atlantic Ocean: South West | collected 2010 | reverse complement strand
TGTCTGACAAAGATAACAGATCCATAATTAAGGAAATCTCTGATTGGATTTCAGAATGGAATATTTGCTCAATAGACGATGATAGATTTAACTCTTCTGAGTTAGAAGCGTCCGTCAGCGACTTAACTGGAAAAAAAGTAAAGAAATTCGATTCAGTATATTCAGCGATAAAAAGCGGTTACCATAAAGATGATCTTTATGTAGTATTCGGATCCTTTCTGACAGTTAGTGAGGGTTATAGAGCAATACAGGAGATAAGGGGTGAGCATAGTGAAAAAAATTAACTATTTCTTAATATCCTTAGTAATAGGCTTCATTCTTTTAGCTACATTTAAGCAACCAGTAACTTACGAGAATCATGAACCCATTGATTTTGTAAAAGAAATACCAGAAATTCAACTCAATATTCCTCTTGAAGAGGGACTTGAAAAAGGCTCAGAGGATATTTACAACCAAGAAGAATTCAATCCAAGTGATAGGACAGATTTTAATCCAGCTTGGACCATTAAAGTAAAAACTTATTCAGATAAAGGTAAGTTGCTTGAAGATCTAGATTATTTAAAGAAACTTGGCTATAAGGTTTATTCAAGGTTTGATAAGAATTCACTTAATACATTTAATTTATATATAGGCCCTACGCTTTTAAAGAAAGACTCTTTATTATCTCTAGAAGAGTTACAAGATTTAGGGGGCTTCAACCCAGAGGTTCTAAAGTATGATTGAAAATCTTGCTCTAATAGATTGGTTTTCTATGACACTGATGATGGCTTTTGGTATTGCGGGATTTTTTAATGGTTTTATAAAAGAAATCTTCTCAGCTGCTGCATGGGTTTTTTCTTTAGCTCTGGCTTGGTTATATGGACCTTTGTTGTTCCCATTTGTGCAAGACTATGTTGGTTCAGATACATTAAAAAATGTTATTAGTTTTATCCTTATGTTCTTAATCTCCTTTTTAGCTTTGAAGATTCTAGGTTCTATTATCTCAAAATTAATATCAGCGATAGGGCTAAAGGGTTTAGACAAACTTTTAGGAATGTTCTTTGGGTCTATAAAAATATTAGCGATATTGAGCAGTGTTTATGTCTTTAATTTAAGCTTTTTAGATCAAAATAAATGGTGGTTAGATTCTTACTCAAGGATTTATTCAATACAAGTTTATGAATACTCAAAACCTGTATTTGATAAATGGATAAAAAAAGCAGATATTATTCTAGATAAAGATAATCCTAAGATTACTCTTTGATATAGAATATAAGATATGTGTGGAGTAGTTGGAATTGTAAGTCAGAAAGAGGTTTCTCCTGTTATTTATGATGCTCTAACAATCCTTCAACATAGGGGACAAGATGCAGCCGGAGTGGCCACTTCAACTAATAATCGCTTTTTTATTCGTAAGCAGTTAGGTTTAGTAAGAGATGTTATAAGAAATCAGCATATACTCAATTTGAGAGGTCAGATGGGTATAGGGCATGTTAGGTATCCAACTGCTGGAAGTGAGGATAGGGAATTAGCACAACCAATGTACGTTAACTCTCCTTTCGGCATAAGCATCTCTCACAATGGAAATCTTACAAACCAAGAAGAACTAAAAGATGTTTTGGTACATAAAGATCTTAGACATTTAAATACTGATTCTGATAGTGAGGTTTTGCTTAATGTATTTGCCCATGAACTTCAAAAACAAGGCTCTATTAAACCGGGATCAAAGGAGATATTTGCTGCAGTAAGGGCACTTCACAAAAGGGTGAGAGGTGCATATTCTGTGGTGATAATGATCAATGGTGTTGGAATTGTTGGATTTCGGGATCCTTTCGGCATTAGACCTTTGATAGTTGGTTCCAAAGAAACAGATTTGATAGGAAAAGACTATATGATTGCTTCAGAAAGCGTTGTACTAGATTCGTTGGGTTTTGAAACTATAGATGATATTGAGGCGGGTTCAGCAGTTTTTATAAGTCATGAAGGTGTTTTAGAGACAGAATCGTGTATCAATAATCCAATACCTACCCCATGCATTTTTGAATATGTTTATTTAGCAAGACCTGATGCCAAGATAGATAAGATTTCTGTGCATAAGTCTCGTTTAAGAATGGGAGAATTCCTAGCTAAAAAAATTATGGATGTTTGGCCTGAACATGACATTGATGTGGTAATACCTATACCTGACAGCAGCACTACTTCTGCTCTGCAACTTGCTTCAACTTTAGGTATTAAGTACCGTGAAGGATTTGTTAAAAATAGATATATTGGAAGAACTTTTATTATGCCATTTCAGGAAAAAAGAGAGAAGTCGGTAAAACAAAAACTTAATCCCATCGATTTAGAATTCCAAGATAAAGTTGTTTTACTTGTAGATGATTCAATAGTGAGAGGGACAACAAGTAGACAAATAATTGAAATGGCAAGATCTTCAGGTGCAAAAAAAGTTTATTTTGCGTCTGCAGCTCCTCCAATTCGCCATCAGAATGTTTATGGTATCGATATGGCTGCAACAACTGAATTAGTTGCTCATCAGAGAACCGAGAAAGAAATAGAAGAGTTCATCAAGGCTGATTGGCTTATTTATCAAGATCTAGAAGATCTCATTCAGGCTGCCCAGGTAGGCAACGAAGATATTAAGCAATTTGAATGCTCCATCTTTAATGGAAAGTATGTCACAGACGATATTGATGACAATTACTTAAAGAATTTAGAAGATGCACGTAATGACAAATCTAAAGCCTCAAGACAACTTAGTTAGTTAAGTCTTTACTTCTTCTATCGTTATAGATGGAAGAATGGCACTATTTGCTGCATCTTTGTAAGAAGCAATTTCATGAAAATTTAGGTACCTATAGATCTCTGAGCTCATCGCATTTATTTCTGACATATAGCTTGAGTACTCCTCTTTTGTAGGTATGTGCCCTAATGTTGCCGAGATAGCTGCTACTTCAGCAGAAGCTAAGAACACATTGGCACCATCACCCAGTCTATTTGGGAAATTACGAGTGGAGGTTGATACTACTGTTGATTCTGCTTCGACTCTAGCTTGGTTACCCATACATAATGAACATCCGGGCATTTCCAATCTAACCCCGGCATTCTCAAAAATGTCATAGTAACCTTCTTCCGTAAGCTGATGTTTATCCATTTTAGTTGGGGGTGAAACCCATAGTTTAGATGGAAGTTCAGATTCATTTTCTAAGAGCTTACCAGCAGCTCTGAAATGACCAATATTTGTCATACAAGATCCTATGAAAACCTCATCTATATGAGTATTAGCTATTTCAGATAAAGGTTTAATATCATCCGGATCATTAGGACAAGCTAAAAGAGGCTCTGTAATATTATTGAGATCTATTTCTATTACAGCTGCATACTCTGCGTCGTGGTCAGCTTCCATTAAAATAGGGTCTTCTAGCCAAGCTTCCATGGCTTGAGCTCTTCTTTCAATGGTTTGCTTGTCTTCGTAACCTTCAGAAATAAGCCATCTTAAAAGAGTTACATTAGATTCAAGGTATTCCCTAATCGGCTCTTCATTGAGTTTAATCGTGCAGCCTGAGGCTGATCTTTCGGCCGAAGCATCAGACAACTCGAAGGCTTGCTCGACCTTTAGGTCAGGAAGTCCTTCAATTTCTAAACATCTACCAGAAAAGATATTTATCTTTCCTTCTTTTGGAAGAGTCAATTGACCTGATTGTAGTGCTGCGTAAGGTATGGCATTAACCAGATCTCTCAAAGTTATACCTGGTTGAATGTCACCTTTAAATTTTACCAAGACAGATTCGGGCATATCTAGTGGCATAACTCCTAGCGCTGCACCAAAAGCTACTAATCCTGAACCAGCAGGAAAGCTTATCCCTAATGGAAATCTAGTATGAGAATCACCACCTGTTCCAACCATGTCTGGTAACAGCATTCTATTTAGCCATGAGTGAATAATGCCATCACCTGGTTTTAGGGCGACACCACCTCTTGTTTGTATAAATTCAGGAAGTGTATGCTGCATTTCTACATCTTTAGGAAGTGGATAGGCGGCTGTATGACAAAATGATTGCATAACTAAATCAGAATTAAATCCAAGACAGGCCAATTCCTTCAATTCATCTCTAGTCATTGGACCGGTAGTATCTTGACTGCCTACTGTAGACATTCTTGGTTCACAGTAGATGCCAGGTCTAATGCCTTCTACACCACAAGCTTTTCCGACCATTTTTTGAGCCAAGGTAAAACCATTAGTACTTTCTTTTGCTTCTTCTGGTCTAGTAAAAACTTTCGATGATTCTTGTTTTAAGATCTCTCTTGTTTCATCAGTGAGACCTCTTCCAATGATTAGAGGAATTCTCCCTCCAGCCCTAACTCCATCAAGCAAAGTGTTTGATTTATATTCATATCTGCAAAGTTCTTCATTAGTATCTGTACTGATTACTTTTTGTTCATAAGGATAAATTTCAATTATATCGCCCATGTTCATATTGCTGACATCGCACTCGAAAGCTAATGCTCCTGAGTCTTCTAGAGTATTGAAGAATATGGGAGCTATTTTTCCACCAATACATATTCCCGCCTGTTTCTTGTTAGGTATGAAGGGTATATCTTCTCCGATATACCAAAGCAGCGAATTTGTTGCTGATTTCCTAGAGGAGCCCGTACCTACAACATCACCAACGAATACTAACGGAAGTCCGGATTCTTTTAATTTATCAATAGTCCCAAGGGGATCATCCATTGTTTTCTTAAGCATCGCTAATGCATGAAGTGGTATATCTGGTCTAGATGGTGCATCAGGAGCTGGAGATAGGTCATCTGTATTAATCTCTCCATCTACCCTAAAAACAATAGCTTTTATAACTTCATCTAGTTTTGGTTTGTTTGTAAACCATTCAGCATTTGACCAGGAATCCACAACTCTTTTTGCATTCAGATTTGTTTTGGATAATTCAATCACATCATGTTTAGAATTAAACATTAAAAGAGTTTTACTTAGGCCTTCTGCAGCCAGTGTTCCCACTTGATCATCTTCAAGCAAGCCAATGAGTGATTCAACATTGTAACCCCCCAACATTGTTCCCAATAACTTGGTCGCTAGCTGTCGATCTATTAGTGGTGAAGATGTTTGGCCTTTAGCAACATCAGTTAAGAAGGCTGCCTTTACGTAAGCTGCAGGATCAACCCCTGCAGGTGTTCTATTGGTTATTAAATCTAATATATATTCTTCTTCGCCACTCGGGGGTGATTTTAAGAGTTCTACAAGCTCTGAAACTTGTTCTGCGTTGAGGGGTAAGGGGGGTATGCCTTGTAGTAATCTCTCTTCGACATGGGATTTATAGTTTTCTAGCATAATATTTAGTGAAGAAGTTATTAATTGGTGCAGCATTTTATCATAATCTGTAATTTAAAGTTGCGTAGAAATGACTTAGATATATCATAAGAGATAATGAATAAGTCAGTTAAAACCCCATGCATAGGAGTTTGCTCTACTGTCTTTGGCGATGAGGTTTGTAGAGGATGCAAGCGCTTTCAGCATGAGGTAATTAAATGGAATTCCTATAATGACCCTGAAAAAAGGCTCGTTTTAGATAGGCTAGAGGCTTTAAAAGTCCAAATTATGGAATCAAAAATTATAGTAACTGATAAAAAGCTACTTAAGTCCAAGCTTGAAGAATATAAAATAAAACATGATGAGGATAGCAACCCTCTGTGCTGGGTGTTTGATCTTCTCAGAACAGGCAGTCAATCTATTCATAACTCTAAAGATTTTGGTTTTAATCCCATACTAAATGATACGACTGATCTGTCTGATCTAAAGAAAGTTATGGAGGATGAACTTTTTCAGTTATCCGAGGCGCATTATCAAAGGTACTTTAAGACCGAGAAATACTTCAATGTCTAATACCTGGGAAACCATTCTTTACTCTCCTACTCCTAAAGCCTGGATAGATAAGGCTTTAAACTCGCTTGAAATTCTTTTGATTGATCATGCGCATTGTGAGAAAAAAGCTGCATCCTCAGCAATCTCTTTGATTCATAAATATCCACATTATAATTTAGCTAAGATTCTCTCTCCTTTAGCAAGAGAAGAGCTTTTACATTTCGAGCAAGTTCTCAGATTGATTGACCAACATGGTTTTAAATACAAAAATCTAAAATCGGGTAAATATGCCCAAACTCTTCATGATGCATCTTCTAATCAAGAACCAGACAAACTTAAAGATTCTTTGGTTATTAGTTCTCTAATTGAAGCAAGGTCTTGTGAAAGGTTTCATGCTCTCATACCTTTTCTTTCAGATAAACTTAAAAAGTTTTATTCAAAACTATATGAAGCCGAGGCGCGTCACTGCGATCTTTATCTAGATATCTATTGTGATATTTTTGATGAAGATTGGTCAGATAGATTGAAGCATCTCTCTTCTATTGAATCTAATTTTATTAACCAAAAAGACAATCTTTTTAGATTTCATAGTGGCTGCTAAAACTATCTAACAATAGGTATCTCTTTCCAGTTGGTGAGATATCTAGGCGATTTTAATAATCTTCTCATAGACCATGATTTCTTGATTCCTTGTGAGGCAAAAGCAACTTTTCCAATTCCTGAAGTATTAATTTTATCAATTGTTGTCATTAGTTTTTTACTATTTATCCTTTCATCTATATTTCTAAATAAATCACCTTGATAAATACCTTCATCATAAAAGTCACTGAGCATTACTCCCGCTTTAATAAAATTAATATTTTCCTTAAAGAGCTGTTCTGTCATATGCCTTGTAGCATTTAAAATATCTCTAGTATCATTCGTCGGAGAAAATAATTTATAACTCCTGAATCCGTTATATTGCTTGTCTTGTTTACGAAAATAGTTAGTCCTCATGAATACTGAAACCATTTTGCAATATTGATTCTCTCTTCTTAATTTTTCACATGCGCGTGAAGCATAGTCACTGACAGCTTCATTAATAGAGTTGAAGTCATTTACTTTCTTACTAAACGTTCTACTCACAACAATCTGTTTTTTTGTTTTAGGTTGCTGCTCTAGGCCTATACAAGAATAACCTTGTAGCTCCATTACTGTTCTTTCAAGAACACTGCTAAATTTTCTTTTTATTAACTTAGTATCTATCTCTGCCAGTTCAAGGGCTGTTTCTATGCCTAGACTATTTAATCTCTTATTGATTCTACTGCCAACACCCCAAACTTCTCTTACAGGCATTAATGCCATTAACTTTTTTCGCCTTTTTAGATCTGTTAAATCTACAACTCCATTAGTGGCTGGATAATGTTTGGCTCCATAATTGGCTACTTTCGCCAAGGTTTTTGTTGGGCCTATGCCTACACAAACAGGCATGCCAACCCAGCGGTCTATTGTCTCACGACATTGATGTCCAAATTTTTCACAGTCCCTTAAGCCTGTAAGATCCAAGAAAGCTTCATCGATGCTATACACTTCTACTTTAGGTGATAAATTTTCTAAAGTTTGCATGACTCTAGAAGATACGTCAGCATATAGCTCGTAATTTGAAGAAAATGCGACACCTCCTTTTCTAAGGAAAGATTTCTCTATTTTGAACCAAGGCTCGCACATTTTAATTCCCAGTTGCTTTGCTTCTTTCGATAGGGCAACTACACAACCGTCATTATTTGATAAGACGACCACAGGCTTTTTTTTGATATCCGGTCTAAATATTCTTTCACATGACGCATAAAAGCTATTGCAGTCAACTAAAGCAAAGATCATAGTCTAATACAGATTTATGGAGGCTATGACTATGCCAGCTATTTCTAACTCTTCCTCTTTATTAATCATTATGGGTGGGTATTTTGGATTCTCAGAGACTAGGCAAACTTTTGGTTTAAGCAATAATCTCTTGCATGCATAAGATCCATCTATTGAAGCTATAACAATTTTATTGTGACCTGGTTCTATACTTCTATCTACTATCAAAATTGCACCATCTCCTATATGTGCATTTATCATTGAATCTCCACTGACACGAACAAAATAGGTAGCGGCAGGATTTTTTATTAGATACTCATTCAAATCTATAGATCTTTCAATATAGTCATCTGCAGGACTAGGCCATCCTACTCGAACGGTATTTAGGAAATAGGGGATTTCAAGAAGAGATAAGTTATCCTCTGGCGCATCGCCCAGATAGTCAATTTTCATAAGGGTTTTATAAATTAATACTGTATGTATATACAGTATAATTAAAGGATGATTTTGTAAAGCTTTTAACCTAATATTATTTATATAAAAGATATTAAACTCTAGATAATATGAAAACTTGGATAATTTTGGGAGCGGTCTACATTGGTTTTTTCTTTTGGTATACAGACATGGGAGGACAGTTAAGCCAAGAAGAAATACAAGACTTTATCAAACAACACGAACAAAATATCATCGATAACGGAGTGTCTTCAAATTCAGAAGAACTTCAACTAAGAATAGATTTCCTTAGAAGATTCATGGAAGAAGATAATGGTAGGCAGTTTATTATGGTCAATAATATTGAAATGAATAAAAATCCTGCAGATGTGCCTGGCGCAAATCCTGGAGAGTCTGCTGATCAATTAATGTCTAGATATATGGAGCATATGTGGCCCAATCTTTTAAAGCGAGCTTCTCATCCTATTTTTATGAGTGATGCCGTCTATCAATCTATGGATCTAGTGGGAATAGAGGGGGCAGAAACTTGGGATCGAGCAGCATTAATGAGATATAAAAGTCGCAGAGCGATGATGGAGATAGTTACTCATCCAAATATGATGGATAGGCATGAATTCAAGATCGCAGCCCTACAAAAGACTATTGCATATCCTGTTGAACCGTTTGGTTATTATAGTGATATAAGAGTTATCTTCGGGATGTTGATATTGATAGTCGGTCTTTCGATTAGGTTATTTCTTGTTTCTAAGAGATAGAGAATTTTTTTAGTTCGCAAGAGCTAGAATCCATCCAAAGATACCATCCGTATTTATCCCAATCTCCCAGAACAATTCTTTTGGCAGGCTGGTTATTGATTTCAATATCATGAGAATTCGGCCTGTGTGTGTGGCCATGGATTAGGAGATTTACAGAAGATTTTTCCATAGTTTTAGATACTTCTGAAGGAGTTACATCCATGATATTTTCTTTTTTTTGCCCGGTAGCCTGTTTACTTATGTCTCTTAATTCTCTAGCGATTTCATTTCTTTCGATCAAAGACTTGCTCAGGAATTCTTTTTGCCATTGCGGATCCCTGCTGGTTTTCCTAAAAGATTGATAATCAATATCTTCGGTGCAGAGCAAATCGCCATGCATTAGAAGAACAGGCTTACCAAACATTTCTTCTAACTTGGGATCTGTTATGAGCTTCATGCCGGATGAAGATGCAAATTCATGTCCTAGAAGAAAATCTCTATTTCCATGCATCATATAGATCTCTGCAGTTTGATTGGTCTTCAGAAGAGCTTCTCTAATCCCAGAAATGAAATCATTTTGATTATCGTCTCCTATCCATGTCTCAAACAGATCACCAAGTATGTATAGTTTTTCTGCTTTTGAAGCAGTATCTTCAAGAAAAGTTAAAAAGGCTTGGGTAATATCTGGTCTGCCCTCATGCAAGTGCAGATCAGATATAAAGCAGTAAGCCATCGTTATTCTGTCGTAACTTTCGTGTCGATAATTGAAATATCTTCAAGAGGAACATCCTGATGGAAACCTGAGCTTCCTGTTGCAGTTGCAGCAATCGCTTCAACGGTTTCAAAGCCTTCAACAACTTCACCGAAGACCGCATAGCCCCATCCTTGAGAAGTTTCTTCTGTATGATCTAATGAAATATTATTAACAACATTGATAAAAAACTGAGAGCTGGCAGAGTGAGGATCATTAGTCCTTGCCATCGACAGACTCCATTTAGTATTTTTTACACCATTATTAGCTTCATTCATAATGGGAGGATTGCCTTCTTTATTTATCATGCCTGGTTCCATTCCTCCGCCTTGTATGACAAAACCGGGAATTACCCGATGAAAGATGGTTCCATTAAAAAAACCACTCTCAGCGTACTCTAAAAAGTTTTTAGATGTTACGGGTGCTTCTTCTTCGAATAGCTCAATTACAATCGGGCCTAGGGTTGTTTCAAAAGTTATCACTTTTATCTCCTTTTCATTTTGTGAACAGCCCATTGTCCAAAAAAAAGCCATAAAAATTATTATTAGACTTAAATTTGAAGTGAGTTGTTTCATATTTCTTTTAAATTCATTAGCGTGAGGGGGCTATAATACGAACTTTATGGTTAAGCTTCCAATACATTAAGGATATGAAAGCAAATAAAACAAGATTTTGTCCTAGTCCAACTGGTCTTTTGCACCTAGGAAACCTCAGGACGGCCCTTTTTAGTTCACTTGTGGCAAAGAAGCATGGCGACTCTTTTTTACTACGTATAGAGGACACCGATCTAGAACGATCAAAAGAAGAGTTTTCTAAAGCTATCTGCGAGGATTTGAGTTGGATGGGATTGAGCTGGGATGAAGGCCCAGAAGTAGGCGGTATAGAAAATTCTTACTATCAATCAGAAAGAATTGAACTTTACGAAAATTTTTATAAAGAATTATTAGATGAAGATTTAATTTATCCTTGCTTTACAAGTGAGGAGGAATTAAAGATTATTCGCAGAAATCAAATTGCAGCTGGTCAACCTCCTCGTTATACAGGGGTTTGGTCTGAAGCATCCAGTGAAGAGATTCAAGAGGAATTAAATAAAGGGAATAAACCTGTTTATAGATTCAGAGTTCCTAAGGATAAGAAGATAGAGTTTGTAGACATAGTGAAAGGCGAACAATCCTTTTCTACAGCCGATCTTGATGACTTTATTGTCAGGAAACAAGACTCGTCTCCAACCTTCATGTTTGCCAATGCAATAGATGACTCTTTAATGAAAGTGAATATTGTGTTGAGAGGAGATGATCACTTGAGTAACACTCCGCGACAAATCGCTCTATTAGAGGCGCTGAATTTGTCTCTCCCTCGATATGCCCATGTATCACTTTTTACTGGTTCAGATGGTGCACCTTTATCTAAAAGAAACGGAAGCTTGTCGATAAATGATCTTAGACAAATGGGTTATTTACCGCAAGCAGTTGCTAATTACCTTTCTAGGGTGGGCCACACAATTACGGATAATAATCTAAAGACACATCAGGAATTAGCAGATGTATTTGAAACAAAAAATATTTCTAGCTCTCCTAGCAAGTTTGATATGGACCAATTAATTTTTTGGCAAAAAAAGACCGTAGAGTCCTTGTCAATTCAAGACTGCTCGGTCTGGCTTAAAGAATCTTTAAAGGCTTTACCATCAGCAATAAATTCTGAGAATTTTATCGAGTTAATAAAAGAGAATATTAACTTTCCTGAAGAAGCTGAAGATTATTTAAATAACTTATTTCATCGTCCGCTGAATACCAGTCAAGAAGTCTCCGAAATCATTAAATCTGCAGGAAAAGATTTCTACTTAACTGCATTTAAATCCATTGAGTCGGGCTATAAAGATTGGAATGATGCCGTTAAGGCTATTGGTGTTGCGTCTAACAAGAAAGGCAAGGATTTGTTTATGCCCTTGAGAGTCGCTATAACAGGACAAACAAAAGGACCTGAACTAGATAAAGTAGTTAACATTATTGGAGTAGAGCAAGTTCTTATTAGGTTTAAAGAGGCATCTGAGTTGTGAAAATTTTCAATACACTTTCTGGAAAGAAAGATGAATTTGAACCCTTAGAGAACAATAAGGTTCGCATGTATGTCTGCGGTATGACTGTTTATGATGATACTCACATCGGTCATGCAAGAACCTTTGTCTCTTTTGATATTATTGTCAGATATTTAAGAAGCGCGGGTTATGAAGTTCAGTACATAAGAAATATTACTGATGTGGATGACAAAATTTTAGAGCGATCCAAGGAACTAGAAATGACCCCATTCGAACTAACTGATAAGTATATTCAATCCATGAATCAGGATTTTTCAACTTTAAAAATGATCGAACCTGATTCTGAACCAAGAGCTACAGACAATATCGAATCTATTATTTCATTAATAAAAAAACTCATTGAAAAAGAACATGCTTATGTAGGTGATTCTGATGTTTATTTTTCTACTGAGTCATTTGAGTCATATGGAAAACTTTCTCGAAGAAATCTAGAGGATATGCTTGCAGGTGCAAGAGTTGACGTAGATCCAAGCAAAAGAAATCCTGCCGATTTTGTTCTTTGGAAAAAGGATACCGACGGCCTTAAGTGGGATTCGCCTTGGGGAGAAGGTAGACCAGGATGGCATATTGAATGTTCAGCTATGAGCATGGATGCTTTGGGTGAAACATTTGATATACACGGAGGAGGTTCTGATCTTAAATTTCCACATCATGAAAATGAAATTGCACAGTCAGAATGTGTGACTGGCAAAGACTTTGCCAAATTATGGATGCATACAGGACCCTTAAGGATAGATAAGGAAAAGATGTCTAAGTCTCTTAAGAATTTTATTACCATTAAAGATGCAGTAAAAAATAGCTCTCCTGAAGCTCTGCGTTTCTTTTTAATATCTAGTCATTACAGGAGTCCACTTAATTACTCAGAGGAAGGCATTGAAGAAGCCAAGAATTCATTAGATCGTCTTTATAATTCATTAAAGGATTTAGAGTTTCAGCATTTACCGTTGGTTGAGAGCCAGTATTCTCAAAAATTTCATCATGCTATGGAGGATGATTTTAATTCTCCTGCAGCTATTTCAGTTCTTTTTGAAATGGCAAGAAATATCAATACCTGTAAAAAAGATAATGACATTGATGAAGCCTCTAAGCTGTCCAAAGAACTAGTTACCCTCTCTTGTAGCTTGGGGATAATTCAAGATAATCCAGAAGAGTACTTTACTGATGGCATTACTTTGACTGATCAAGAGGTGAATGTTTACATTACGCGAAGGAACCAGGCTAGAGCAGAAAAAGATTTTCAGCTATCCGATAATATACGTGATCAACTTCTAGAAAAAGGTATTGCCCTTGAAGACAAGGCGTCTGGGACAGTCTGGAAAAAGATATAAACTAGACCATTAAAGTCTTTTTTACATAAGAACAGTAACCACATTTTTGATTAGCTTCTGGTACTTCGTTATTCATTAGAGTTTCTTTTAAATCAAATAGAACAGGTTCAATCCAAGAGTCATTTCCTTTGTAGGGTATAAGCTTAGTTTTGAATTCAAGTTGGTTATTAAATTCATCTTTCTCAGTAATACCATTACAGTAAACAAAGTATCCAATATCTGAAACATCAAAAGAATTACCTCGAAGTAACCACTGATAAAATTCAATTTGCCTTTTATAACCAATCTGCCAATCAGCATCAATACTCACTTCACCTTTTTTTGAAGTAGCTTTGTAATCAACTACGATGAGTTGTTGCGTTTCTGTATTTATCCATACGTCATCTAAACCACCTCTTAAAATCAGATTTGTTTCTGGGTGAGTTCTCTTAACTCCATGCCTTAAAGATTCCCTCCATTCTTCAAGATCAGGATGTTGGTAAGGTAAGGCTTTTAATCTATTCTCGACCATTATTGGATGAGGCTTTTTTTGTTCTCTGTAGATATCGAACTCATTTTTTAGTAACTCATCAACTGCATTATTCAAATTAAAGGGAAAAGATGGAGGTCTGGCAATTCCTATCCTGTTCGTTAAATAGAAACAACGTGGACATTCAAGAAAATTATCAATCCTTGAGCGACTGAAAACAAAAGGTTCTTCCGACGATGGATCAAATAATTTTGCTGGCATATTGGAGTTAATACTACCACAATGAAAAAAGGCCTACTTTTAAAGTAGGCCTTAAACTTGGCTCCCCGAGCTGGGCTCGAACCAGCGACCCAATGATTAACAGTCATTTGCTCTACCAACTGAGCTATCGGGGA
>MDSY01069683.1_pt1 | contig 13917 bp, 7 predicted proteins | sample 811131 | NCBI WGS metagenome assembly MDSY01 (sample SAMN05326643, study PRJNA326480) | marine metagenome | isolation source: seawater | place: Atlantic Ocean: South West | collected 2010 | reverse complement strand
TCAAAATAAACCTCCAGTAAATTTAAATGTTGGCGTTTCACATTTGCTGCACCAGCAGAGGATGCTTTTAAGTGCCCACAAGCCTTTAGCATTTGCAAGAGAAGTCCTTTCCAATCTGCAGAGCTATTATCTCTATCTGCTTTGGGTAGTATCTCAATACTCAGGCCATCAACTTGTATAATACCCACATATTGTTTGAATTTAATTCCATTAGGGATTGGGTCAAAATAATCAAAATTATGATACTCGTTTAGCTTCAACAAAGCGTTTAAATGCCTTGTATTAAAAGAAGCATGATCGGTGGTTAGCCTATCGTGTTCATAAACAATTATACGAGTCTTAGATTTCAATCTTGATTGTCCTTATTTTTATTTAATAATTTTTGAATAGCATCAATTATTTTAAACTTTTTGTTAATTGCGATTAGGTCATAAAAATCTCTATTGAGTTCCTCTTTACCTTCATATTTAAAACCAGCAAAAGGATTTTTTGATTTTGAGTGAGATTTCACAAACCCTTCTCCTAGTACCAACCCAATTTTTCCATAGTCGCCATAAAAATACTCTTGTAACAAAGGCACAATTTTGTCCTTAAAGGCTAATTTTAATTCTTTGCTATTATTTATATTCATAAAATAGGAGTGACCTATGGTGTGGTCTCTATCTATTAAAATTTCAATTCGATCATTAATAGTACTTAAAACATCTTTTAAGTTAATACCATCTATCTCTTTTGATTCTAATCGGCTAACGTCGGGCATCATTTCCACAAAAGAGAAACGACGTCTTAGGGCAGTATCTAATGCTTCTACAGAGCGGTCAGCGGTATTCATGGTGCCATAAATGTCAATATTAGCAGGTACTGAGAATAAAGCCTTAGAATAGGGGAGTTGCACAGAAATTTCGTTTGCTTCCCCTAACCTCTTGTCTTGTTCAATGAGGGTTATCAGTTCACCGAATATGGCAGACACATTACCTCTATTAATCTCATCTATAAAAATAGCATATTTGTTGCCTGGATCATTTCTAGCTTCCTCACACAAGGCCTTAAACACCCCATCTTCTATTTTGTATCCCAGTTCTTGTGTAATATCATCTTCTGTCATAACAGGTTTTATACCCTCTATAAAGTCTTCATAGCTATATGATTGATGAAATGTTACAAACTTATAACGTTCAATTGTTTTGTTAGCATCGGGTATAAAATTCTCTACCTTATTTATAAGATCATATAATTCTGGTATTTGATTTTCAATTTCCTCAGCTACTATATTCCATAGAGAATTTATTGATTTATTAAATATTAATGGTTGTTGTCTAGACTTAACGTTTACAAATTCACATTCATTAATTGCGTGTCCTTGTAATTGTCCCCAAATTGTTGGTTTTACTGTTTTTGAATTAGATAACTCTTCTTTTTTTTGTACCCATTTATGATTATAGATATCCTTTACTTTAGAGTCTCCAAGTTGTATTAACGCAACTGCAATAACTTCCCACCATGAGCAAGATTTCACAACAGATTCAAAATTCTTCTCAGCAGAAATAGAGGTTTCTTTTGTTCTATAAAGAGGAAAATAATCTTTTTTTAAAGCAAATGTTTTTCCTGTACCAGGAGGACCATATAGAATCGTGTTTAAAGGAATATCTGTTGTTATAATATTCTTTTTTAAATCAATGTTAATTCCTTCTGTTTCAATATTATTAAACTTATTTCTAAAGTTTTTATCAAATACCGCCTTTCTAAATACTTTATTGTCATACTCTTTATCTTTTGTATTATTATCTCTTTGTAATTCGGATGCTATAGATTCTTTAATACTATCATAATTTTTTACAAAAATATCTAATGTGCTTTTTTCAAAAAAAGCTGCTGTGTCGGGTTTTCCAAAACTTTGTTTCTTTAGTCCTTTAAATTCTGAATTAATAGGATTAATAAAACCAAACTCATCTTTTTTTAAGCTTAAGCAATATCGTTTGCCTATTTGAAAAGACATTTGATTACTTCCTGTACTAAAGACTATTTTTTCACTATTTTGAATTTCTAAATCATTAATTAATCTGTCTAGTACGTTAAAAAATACTCCATTAGACTTTGCTGTATTAAACTTGATTCTATTTTCAAAGTCTTTAACGTCAACTTCAAGATCATTCTTCCAGTCGAGAAATTCTATCCATCTATTCCAGGCAGCCATTTTAAAACCATAATCACCATCTTCATTTTTTTCAGCTGCTTTTTTCCATGAATCTTCTAGCTCTCCTTTCAATATGGCTTTTATGTTAGATATATCATTATTTATATCCCAAATTTGAAAATCTTCCTCACAAATATTATGTTTCAAAAACCAGGACTTTACTTCTGGCATTGTATTGATGTATTCATTTACTGTGGACTCATTCTTAATATTCCTTATTTCTAAACAATATTTTTTGAATTCTTCTTTTATACTGGAATACTCATCCATAAGTAACTCCCAGTCTTTTTTCCTTGTTTTTGCATTTTTATAAGATTTTGGTGCGTTGGCAACCTTTTTTGCAGACATATGCAATTGTCCATTTTTTACAAATATTTCATATATAAACCAACACGCCACTTCGCCAAAATAGTCACTTATTCTATTATAAAATTCTTCGTTTGAATTATCATGAACTTTTATTTTATTATTATACTTCAGGATTTTCCGCCCAATATGTGATCCTGTCGTCTCCTCTATTACAAGAAGGTAAAAGGGTCCATCAAATTCAATATTGTTTACAAAAACAGAATCAAATTTCCCGGAGGCAAAAATAATTTTATTATTTAAATTTTTTATGTTGGCTGTATGATTGGAGTTGTCCGTGGGGTTGAAATCAAAATGATTTATTTTAATTAAATCAACTATATCTTGCCCACCTTCAACGCTAATTGGATAATTAGGTCTTTCTTGACCAAGGGCAGTACCCCAACTTGCAGTGTTGCCAGCTGATTCCGTATCGCCATTAAAGTAAAGTGATGTTATATCTAGTTTCATAATTGATTAAATATTTGTTTAAAAATTTTCCCTGTAAGACTCACATCCCAACCATTACCAGCTCTTTTACAGATTTGTTGATAAGATTGATATCCAAAATTAAACTCCCCATCATCAAAGCCCATGAGCCTGTAATGCTCTGTCATTGATAATTTGCGTACAATAAACTTTCCCTTTTTTGGTGGGTGTACAACACGTAATGAGTTATGATGAGGTTCAGTTATTGTGATTGATGTGCCATCATGTCTTATTTTTTTATTATATATATCTAGACATAGAGGCTCCTTTACATTAAAATCTACCTTATGTAATTCTTCAAGCCTGGCAATTTGTTTTTCATTTAAAAATATATCTTTAGAAGGTTTTTTATCTAAAAAGTCTTTAAACCTTTTTTTTAATTCTATTTTCCCAGGATCAATATTAAATTCTTTGGGAAGTTCTCCAAGATAAGCGTAAATCCATACTCGCTCTCTATTTTGAGGTATACCATAATGTTTTGTATTCATTAGTTTCCATACGATACTATAACCAAGTTTTTTGAGTTCGTCTTGGATTTTTGAGAAAGTATCCTTGTGTCTTTTTGTTATTAATCCTTTAACATTTTCAAGTAAAATATGCTTTGGTCTTTTGGCTTTACAAATTCTAATAACATCATAAAAAAGAGTCCCTCTAATATCTAACTCACCTTTTCCTAGTCCAGCAGAAGAAAATGGTTGGCATGGAAACCCGCCTGTAAACATATCAAAATCAGGGATGTTCTCTGTTTTAATTTTTGTGATATCTCCATAGTTTTTTATCCCGGGGTGATTTAATTCAAAGATTTCAGAAGCAAATTTATCGTTTTCTGAAAAACCAATAACTTCAAATGATATTCCAGATTTATTTAACCCAAATGATGCGCCACCATAACCAGCAAATGCTTCAAATACTTTTATTTTATTTATCATAATTAATTGAAATCTAGAAGTAATATTATGAAATCTAAATTAGTAATATTTAGAGAATTTACTTATTTATTTTTTAATTAAGTTTTCTTTGTTTTATTATTTAAAAAAATTATTTTAAATTATTACATTAAAAAAAATTATGAGTAAAAACGGTATGAATAGTGGGCAGGCAAGATCAATAAAATTGTCAGGTGATAGGTTGAGAAACCATTTTTATAATCAGTGTACAGATTCTGATGGAAACATAAAAAAAGAAAATTTAATTGGTTTAAATAATCAAAATTTAGAAGGTAATTATGTCTTAAAATCTGGAAAGAATTGGCAATTTCATTTAGGTAGTTTTTTGCCTTACACAAAAAATTGGGGCGTTCAATTTTTCAATCAGGGCAAAATTACAAAGTACCAACTTGATAGTAAAGATATTTTTTTTGATTTTCGTAGTGAAACTTTTTTGAGATTATTTATGCTAAAAGGTCATTTCTTTGTTGTTTACGATACTACAAATTGGCTGATTTTTGATAGTCAAGACATTATTGATTTAATGCAAGACCCGAGTATTGTTAAATGGAGGATTCTTGATAGTGGTAGAATAAAGGGAGATTTTTATGAAAATGATTCAAAGCGAACTATTTTTACATTTGAATATAGAGCTGAAATACACAAAAAACAATTTGTTTTTGGAGCCCATGGCGGTGGTGCTGGAGAAAAGTTGAAATATTATTTAAAAAAATATTTATTTTACACTTCTATTCCAGTTGCCTACGAACTTTGGAAGTAGTGTCAGTAAACTCAATTTTTTGTTCATTTCTAATGTTAATGTCGTATTTTATTTTATCTACCCTTAAGTCTTCTCCTTTTTTTAGATAAGGGAAATTATTTGATTTGGTGTCAAAAACATTAATACCCAACAAATTAACCTTAATAAGATTCGAGTAATTTTTAAAATAATCATATTTAACCTTATTTGTTTTTTCAATTAAAATATTTGCAAGATCTCTATCATTTAACATTATTATTATCTCATCCATAATTTTCCTTATTGTTAAACCAGTATCACTTGGAAGAAAATCACATACCACCATATGTTGATTTTTTAGTGAATTGTCTAATTGCTCTACAGAGCTTATAGAAATCCAATCTTTAAAGGGCTGCATTCTAGATTTGACTTCTACTCCAAATTTATCGCTGAAAATAAAATCTATTTTCGAACCTTCAGGCCCCTGCCAGTTGTTAAGTTGATTAGATTTCGGAAATTCTTTAATTAATTTTTTTAAAATATAGAGTTCTCCAATTAGACCAATTTGCTTTTCCATTGATAATTCTAATGATTTACCGTTGGAAAAATAAAGCCAATCATCAATATATTTTTTAATATCTAATGGAGATGCTATTTCTTTTTTTGATAATTCGAAAAGCACATATTCAATTAGTGATGCAAATACCTCTAGTTCCGCATAATTATTTACTTTTGAGTGAATAACAACAAATAATTCTGCTTTGCGCTTCACTGTTAAAAGAGAGAATTTTTCGTATTGTTTGTTTATTTCCTTTCCCTCTAGAAAGGATATTTCAATACCAAAATCTAATGATGTGCTTCCACAAAATAAATCTATTAAATATTTTTTATATTTAAGTTTAATTTTAGAAGCCAATTGTAATTTCTTAAATTCTTCAATTATTTTCATCTATTAATTCTTCTGAGTATTCATTAATTAATTCTTCGGTAAAAACACTGTTTGCTAACACTGAAATATAATCTATATCATTATTTGATCCCGGCATTGAAATTGACCAACCCCATAAATTTTGATCTTCAAATATTTTTAGATTTAGTTTATCATTTTCTTTGGGTTTTATAGGAAAAATTAAAAGTAACGGATTTTTTTTCTGAATTTTTCTCTTTTCTCTGGCTGTTGTTCGATCTTTTTCGTTTTTGTAATCACCATTTAAGAACCTATATTCATGTTGAGGTATGCTAAGTTGATTTTGCGGGATTTTTAGATTTATGCCATCAATAGTTTCTTCTAGACCCCTTACAACTTTTTTGTAAGTTTTACCATTGATACAAACAACTTCTTTTGAAACACCTGTTACTAAGCTTACATCCCACTTTAATAACTTATTTTCAGGTTTTGATAAAAACTCTAATATAAATCTTAGAGGTAATTTTGCGCTTGTATTGCTTATTTTTTGATTAGGTAACTTGTATTTACTTATAAAGTTATTTATTATATCATTTGGCACATCCAAAAAACCTAATAAGTTATCCTTAGTTTGGTCTACAAACAAACCAGGATAAGTAGAAGGATTATAATTAATACAATTTTTTGATTGGTGCATATTATCAATAAAGGATAATACAAGTTCATTGTTCCAAATTGTAGCCTCTTTATTGTTTAAAAACCGGACAGTCTCCATATTTCTTGCATCCAAAGATAATTTTAGAGTTATTTTTTGTGCTGATTTACTTTTAGCTCTTGATAGTACATTTAGGCCTTGGCGTGATTTCATATCTCTTACAGCTTCCTCAATTACAACATTTGGATGTCTGCGAATATTTAAACCAAAATCTTTAGGTGATTGTCCAAGTTGTTTCATTTCCTCAATCTGTTTGAGTAGGTCTATGACTGATTCTTCAATCAATTCAAATCTATTTTGAATTGTTGGAGTAGTATATACACTTAGATAAGTTAAAATATTTTTTTTATGTCCAAACCAACGCCCCATTTGCATAAGTGTGTCAAATGTTTTTGTTGTTCTCAAAAATACAGATGTAATTAAACCTTCAATAGTATAACCTCTTGAGAGAGATATACCACCAACCAAAATAGAATTTCTTTTCACATTTTTTTTGTAGGTAAGTGGTATTTTTGTTTTTTGATGTATATCATAGATACTTGTAATAGCAATAGTTTTTTCAAGTTCATTCCAGAAATCTAAAATCGAATTGAATGGTTCAATATTATTTTCTGCCATTTCTCTAATCAATAAGAGCCAATCATCACTAACCTTATTCATTGAAGAATTTCGTATTATCTTATACAACTCTTCTATAAATTCATTTATCAATGAACTGAGCTCAATATGCCTGTCTGTAAACCTTGACACATTAAATAACATAGATAGATGATCCATTTCTGGTTTTTCTTCTCTCAAACAAGTAGCGTCAAATAAAAATCGGCAAATAGCATGCTTTGCGTAAATAGGTAATTCACAAAATTTATCATCTTTTTTTGCAGTAAAGACAAATTTTAATTCTTCTTTAAGTGCTTCATAATCACTGAAAAGATCCAGAGAATAAACGTCAACAAAACTTTGAAAAAGTGTTTCTCTAACTCCAACATAAGAACTTGGTTTGTCTAATGCCCATATAAAACTTTTTGGAAACAAATCTGACCCATAGTCTTCATTTGTTCCTTTGTGGTCTATTAAAATATTTGCAAAAGGTGTTGCTGTAACCGCTAGATAAGTTGAAACATCAAACGAATTTAAAATATCTCTAATACCTCTATTTATTGCAGTTGGATTTTCTTCTCCTTTTGTATTAACACTAGCATAATCACTTTCATCATCAATCAATAACACAGCTTTTTTTAATACACCACCTTTTCCTGCCTGACTCTCTAGCAATTTCTTTAAATTTTTAAGTGGTGTCACATTTTTTTTTACAACAGCAATTACTGGGACTTTTGTATTTTCTAATGTAACACCATTAAGTTGCGCATTTGCTATTTTTTTATTGAAATCTGAATCGATAGAAGTAAGACTTATTGGCTTTTTTTCAGGTATAACTCCTACTAATCCCTTTCCTATTAAATCATGATTTAATCTTTTTTGAGTTTGTTCTCTTAGAATATTTGTTGCACCAGCCAAGACGATTATCATATCAAAACCAGTTCCCATAGCAGCATTAGCTACACTGGCATAGTTAAGTGTTTTTCCAGATTGCACAAACCCAAAAACTAAGCCCCGTATATGTTTAATATTTTTCCTGAAAGGTGAACCACAAAGATTCAAAATTGATTCTGTATCTTGTTTTAATGTGTAGTTAACTTGTGGTCCTAATTTTTCTTTGTAAAGATCACTAAATCTTTCAGTGTAATATTTTTCATAGCCTTCAGTAGTTTTAAATTTAGAGAACCATTGTTTATCGTAGTCTTCTGTGTTATCCTCAAGTCCAAAACCTGGTGAATATTTGACCATTATCTCCTCAAAAAGAGTCTTTGTGATGTAATCCCATCTAATGTTTTCTGTGTTCTCTTTAGCAGTGGGCTCTAGCATTACCTCTAAACTCTCATATGGAAGTGATTTCCATTTTTTAACCTTATCTAAAATATCTGATTCTTCAGGTAGTTCAAACAAATCATTGGCTTCATGTTTGTCAGCAAAATTCTTCTTTATAAAACTTATGATTTTTGATTCAAGACTCATATTTGTTTTTTAAATTTTTTAATTCTTCATCAGTAATTAAACCACAATCAAACATTATTTTTGCAGTTTCTATTTTCTTTTTGTTGACTTCTGTATTATCAACTTTATTTAGATTTAAATAATACATTAAACTCTCATAGGGTAAGGTATTTTGTATCATCTCGAGCAGTTGACTAAATTTAATTTCTTCTTTATGATATAATTTTATTGCATGACTTTTTTTGTTTAACTCAAAAGTAATTTTCCCATTTTTATTTTTCTCCAAACTCCATAAATCTGATACATCTTTAATTGATAGTTGAGCTCTTTTTTTATAAGGTTTTCTGGCAATTTCAGTATAATTTAATATTGTATTTCTTAATACAGTTCGTATTTTTTTATCTGTTATGGAAATTTGACTTTTTTTAACTTCAATATTAAAAAGTTCATCAGCATTATCCTTACAAAATACAGCAACTCTAAATAAGTCATTAATCCTAAGGTTGCTTCCTAATCCTTCCCAACCAGACCAAGCGATTAGTCTGTTTTTTCGATAAATGTATAAACCCGGTCCCATTCCAATCTCGGTGAGCTCATTCTTGAGTCTTTTGTCTTTTGGCTTTAACTTGCTGATGTGTGGTATTTGATGTGATTGTATTTCTAGTGTTATATTATTAATATATATGCTATCAATATTACTATGATTACTTGCAATATTATGCGAAAAAAAAGGATCTATGGGGTTTATTTCTTTGTCATTAATATAAAATTTAACTCCTTTAATAAGATTATATGCTACAGATATATGGGTTCTCATTTTTGCAAATATCTGATTCTCATCAATATTATTATTTCCTTCAAAAATATCATAAAGTATTACCTCGGTTCCCTGGTTTTTTGGCTTGAAAAAAGAAAAACCTTCTTCCTGGAGCAACCATTTTTTTTTCGTTCTAATATAATTCAGGTCCCAAGTAAATGACGAAACACTTTGATTTTTTGTTTTTGAAATGACTGTAAATTTATCTGTTTGAGAGAAAGAGGCTAGTTTCATTCCAAGACCAAATTTCCCAAGGTCATGATCATTTCTCTTAAGTGTAGGATCTGATGATGCAATTCTCATTGCTTCGATTAAATTTTCTCTATTCATTCCACAACCATTATCAGAAATTACAACATTTAAAGACTTCTTTGAGTCTTTAGTGTATTCAATCCAAATCTTTGTAGCTTTAGCACTAACTGAATTATCTATTATGTCAAGAATTGCTGAATAATGGTTATAACCAATATTTTTAAAACTTTTTGTAAAATTTGATACATTTGGATCACATTCGATTGTTTTTATCATATTTCTTGAAATCCTTCTTTAATTGCTTTGCGTAAATATTCAACTATTAATTTTGCTTGTTTTTCTGAGGGATATCCAATTTTTCCTTCATACCAACTTTTTAATATAGACATGCCTTTATCAGTGATGCCTGGTGCATATTTAGAATTATAAAACTCTATAAGATTTTTAGGGGTTTTAGTTCTTGATAACTCAGTAACTTTTATTTGATTATTTAATCCGTTGTCAACTTTTTCTAACTTTTTACTTTCTAATTTTTCTAATTTTTCTTTTTTGATTGATGTAAAAGTATCTAATAAAGGTATTTTTTTTACATTTTTTGATAGTTTTTGGATGCCCTCCCAACATATTGGTTTTTTACAATAAGTGCCAATATTTGTGTTACCATCAGGTGGATTTAATAACTTGTGATGCACTTGTTCACCTATTAAATCTATAAAATCCAAAAGCTTTAAATCTATTTCCTGAGTATCCCAAATTTTATTCCAATTCATGGCTAAATTGTTATTTCTTAAAATATATGACAAAAAGGATATGATGTAAGGGACTGTTTGTGCTCTATAACCATTATACCATGATGCATTACTAACTAATTTTTGTATGCATCTGAATAAAATAAATTGACAAACAAACTTTTTGAATAAGTATTCATTACAATCTGTATCTCCCTCATCATATAAATCTGACACTTTCAAAGCAAATTTCGCAAAACATTGTTGAGCTCCTTTTGATACTTCATATGGAAAAAGCTCCCATGATAAATTGGCTTTAGCTATTAAAATTTTATCTATAACTTGATCTCTAGGTTGTTCAAGCAAAAATTTTCTTTTACTTGCACTGGCCATATACATTTGGTCATTTATATATTCACCTTTTACTCTTTCGTAAAACCATTTTGATGACGTTCCTGAAACTCTAATTATTTTTGATATTTCTTTAAACCTTTTGTGAAAATATGTGTTACTAAAAAAATCACTCTTATTTACTTTATTTTGTGTGTTTGCATATTCGGAAATTTTTGAGACATAATTTGTATAGTTTTCCTTATCATGAATGACTGAAAGCTTAACTTGGACAAATACATTTTCTATGTTTAAATTATCTTTTCTAGCTTTATATATTGTACTCATGGTTTGCCCACCATTAACTATTTGAAGATTTTTAATATTGCTTATAATCCCATTATTGAATTTTATAGCTGAAGCTGTTCCACTTAATCCATTGTTGTAAGCAAAAAAGAAAATTTTGTTATCAGAGTTTATAGTGTTGTATATTCCTTTATTGATTTTACCTCTAAGAGATAAAAAAGTACGAACATTGCTCTCCAAAAGTCTTTTGCCATATTCATCATAATATTGAACAAGATCTTTACCTGAAATTGTTGTTAAGTAAGAAGTGTAGTAAGGATTTTCAATAACCTTAATACTTTTTAATGAACAATTTATTTCAATGTTTTGTTGGTCTTGATCAGTAACTAAGCTTTTGTAGGCATTTAGATCAATTAATCTTTCAATTACTTTTACATCATTAATTTTTATTTCTAATTCTGTGGGTGTTCTTGAAGAATAAATGCTATTAGTTAACTTCCAAATTGTCAGTGATTTAAATTTTTTCGAATTACTACACAAGTCATTAATGAATTCAGTAATTGGGTTACTTGCATCAAGTTCGTCTTTTGAAGGTATTAGGGTATCAGCTATCAAGTTGGTTAAACCTTTAAAATAAATATCAGTATCCTTTTGATATATTTTTTCTGGTTCTAATTCTGATTTAAACACAGTGACATATAAATTTAAAGCCTCTCTTTCTAAGTCTCTTGAAAAAGCTGAAAAATTATATCCATTAATACCATATTCAATCTCTATCTCATCATCTACAATTTGTCCAGAATTTTGAAGAAAATCTGAATATATATAAAACAAAGATTGTTCCGATGGCCTATTATAGGCGTCATTTTCAAGTTTTATTTGATCTAATAAATCTTTATTAAATTCTTCAATTGTCATTTTTTTTAATACAAATTAATAAAACTTTTACTTCGGGGTTTTAATAAATAATGATTAGGCAATAAATTTAATTAAAAAAAATTCAAATTTATAATACAAGACAATGAAACTTTTTATCAGGTCCAAGAAAAATTAACAGAAAGACAACAAAACAGAAGTAAACAAATATACAATACCCTAATAGAAGAGCTCCCTCTTATAGGTAAATTAAACTGTACAAATGTCAATTAAAAATGAAAGGGCATTCCTCAAGAAGTAGTAACGGAAATAAATATTATTACTAACACTGCAGCCATTGTAAAAAAGAGCGCGATCCTCTTTGGAGATAGAGTTATCAAAGGTTAAATCGAAAAAACTTATTGACCACCAAATCGGAATTCATCTCATTTTGAGACAGAGTTCCGCTTTTTTTATTCTCACAAAGTCCTGTGGTTCTTTTTGTACATTTTTTATTGTAAGTCCCTATTTTAAAAATATCTTATTGCAAAAAGGTATGTATATTGAGCGCCTATACCTATACATGAAGGTCCGCTCCATGATTCTGAAAAGTCTTTATTATATGCTCTAAATAGTGTGGGTTGTTGAGCTGACGCTCCACAAAAAGTACTTGACCAATAGGAATAAAAATTTGAAATAGCTCCACTAGGCAAATATTCCATTGCATTGTATATTAAAACAAGTTCCCAATATGTAGGTAAAAACCAATCGCTATAACCATCTGCAGAATAATCGTTTACCATTTCAACAGCAGTAGCGTTTCCTTCTCCACACCCTTCAATTATAGCATTGGTATTATATTGTGCATAACCAGTACCAGAGTATGTATAGTTTGGGGTAGAACATCCCCAATAACCATCAGAGGGAAAATAACCACCTATATCAGAATTATAACCGGAATCTGGATTAGGACCAATATTTCTTGGTCTCAGAATAATACCATGTTGCCCTGCCGAACCAGATTCTGGTCCATTTGGCCCATAAGAATCTCCATTAGTAGCTAAGTGAATCACATATCCACCTTGATAAAAATCTCCAACTTGAATTGGAAACTCCGGTGTAAATTCAACTTCACTTCCATAAGAATATCCAACACTGTTTTGAGCAAAAGTTCTAAAGTAATAAGTAGTAGATGTTTCTAAATTAGAAATTGTAGCAGAAAAATCTTGAGAACCAGCACCAAACAACTCCATACCTTCATTTTCAGAAAAAGTAGGATTTGAAGAAGTGCTCCAAACAAAACCTTTTTCTATAATTGAAGCACCTCCATTATTAGAAATCGTACCAAAAAAATCAATTGAGTTTTCAGTAGCGTTTGTCCAGTTTTGAGTAACTACTACAGGTAGTTCAGGACATGGGCCCCAAATTGGTATTCCATTACATAATGTCAAGTTTTGATCCTCAAGACCAGGGCTTATCAATACCCAGCTACTTCCGTTCCAATAAAGCATCTCTCCTGATTCGCTTCCGTCAAAAAAAGTTCCTTGTTCTCCTTGTGGACCAATAGGTCCTTGAGGTCCTACCTCACCATCTATTCCATCAACACCATCATTACCATCTTGACCATTTGTTCCTGGAAAACCTGGCAATCCCTGTTCTCCTTGAGCTCCTGTTTCCCCTTGAATACCTTGTATTCCTTGTGGGCCAGCTAAACCAACCGGGCCTTGAGGTCCTACCTCACCGTCAACACCATCTGCTCCATCATTACCATCTTGACCATTTGTTCCTGGAAAACCTGGTAATCCTTGTTCTCCTTGAGCACCAGTTTCCCCCTGAATACCTTGTATTCCTTGAGACCCTGTTAAACCAACCGGACCTTGAGGTCCTACCTCACCATCTATTCCATCAACACCATCATTACCATCTTGACCATTTGTTCCTGGAATACCTGGCAATCCTTGTTCTCCTTGAGCTCCTGTTTCCCCTTGAATACCTTGTATTCCTTGAGACCCTGTTAAACCAACCGGGCCTTGAGGTCCAACATCACCGTCAACACCATCTGCTCCATCATTACCATCTTGACCATTTATTCCTGGAAAACCTGGCAATCCTTGTTCTCCTTGAGCTCCTGTTTCTCCCTGAATACCTTGTATTCCTTGTGGGCCTGCTAAACCAACCGGACCTTGAGGTCCAACATCACCGTCAACACCATCTGCTCCATCATTACCATCTTGTCCATTTGTTCCTGGAATACCTTGCTCC
>MDSY01149692.1_pt1 | contig 13918 bp, 13 predicted proteins | sample 811131 | NCBI WGS metagenome assembly MDSY01 (sample SAMN05326643, study PRJNA326480) | marine metagenome | isolation source: seawater | place: Atlantic Ocean: South West | collected 2010 | reverse complement strand
TATCTGGATGACTAGAGCACATTAAATCTTTTAGTGTGTCATTATTAATATCTTGATGATCAGAGAACATTAAATCTTTTGGTGTTTCAATATTAATATCTGGATGACTAGAGCACATTAAATCTTTTAGTGTGTCATTATTAATATCTTGATGATCAGAGAACATTAAATCTTTTAGTGTATCGTATTTATCTGAATTTTCTTCAGTATCTGGATATAGTTTAGAATATTTATTTTTTATGGTTTCATCTCTAATTTCTGAATAATCTGTAACAACCATGTCATTAAAAGAATAGCCTTTATATTGCATGGTCGTAAGTTTTTTATTAAAATATTCTTTACTTATGCATCTATAATGATAACATAAAAAATATCCGTTTTCAATATCAATCTCTCTCAAATTTTCATAAAAAGTATCTAACTTTTCAGTTTTCATATTAATACTATTTATAACTACAGGATTTTTTTTTTTTTTTTTAAAATTTGGAATATGTAATTCAATTTTGTTAAATTTTGATGTTTTAAAAATACATTTTACCTCAATTTTATCATATCTACATCTAAATTTATCTTTTTTATTTATCTTTCTAGAAGGATGCCTTTTATCATGATTCCATCTATATATAATATTTTTTAAAATACTGTCAGGGTTTTTTTCCAAGCCATTGCTAGACATCATTACCCATGGTATTTTTATACAATCACATTCCGCAAATGTATTAATTAATTCATCTCTAATTGTATTATGAGCATTTCGTTTAGTAGTTATAAATTCATCTACATCTACTGAAATAATCCATTTAAAATTATACCTAATTTCTTTATATAATTTGTTTGCATAAAACATTTGATCAGCAATTTTATATGACTTGTCATTATATATAATTTTAACTTTGCTATTATTTATCAAATTGTCATATATAGTTTTGTCATTGCTATTATCTTCAATTATATATATTTCATCAACTCCTTGTGACAAATAATAATTACAAAATTCTTCAATAAAAAACTCATCTTTACATCTCGTAATTAGTCCTAAAAACATATTATTTTAAATATAAAATATTTTTAAAGTATGTTAAAAAATTATGTAACTATTTAAAATATTTGTCAAATGTATGATATTCCAAAAAAATTTTGTAATTATGTTCAACCCAATCTTCACGATAGTCAAATTTAGGGCTATCACTTAAATAATATTTGTAGTCAATTTTTGACTCTAATTCAGATCTGTAAGTTTCAATTTTAGACTTTACAATTGGAATTGCTTTACACATGATAGCTTCATAAAATCTCATGCTCCATGGTGAATCACCAGATGGACATAAACAGAATTTACTTTGACACATTTTGGCATAATAAGTTTCATCAAAATATCTTCTAAATAGTAAAGCTTTTTCTTTTGGAACAAATCCTTTATTTTTCAAAGTATAGTCATATTCTCCCATCTCCTTATATTTATTTTTAGTGTTTTTATCAGTGAATTGAAGGTAAGAATTTATGTTAAAATTATTTTCTATAAATTTTAATATCCATTTACGATTAAATTGTACTTTGTAGTCAATTTTAAAAGATCCTATAAATACAAAGTCATATATTTTTTTATGATTTAAATTATTTATTTTTTTATACCAATAATATGGAAATTTTGCTATATCCACTTTATTTTCGTTATACTTTTTAATTTCATTATATGCTTCTAGATACCAAATATTTAATCTAGGAGATCTTTTATAATAAATAAGTTCGTCATTAAATTTAGTTAATTCTATAAATTCAAATAATGAAATATCATGATCTAATTTTATTTTTTTATAATTATAAGTTTTAAAATCAATATCATATAACTCAGATATTCTATCAATAAAATACGGCTTTAAAATAAAATTTTTATAAATATTTTCTCTGAGTTTAGGTATACTAATATTTTTATTAAATTTATTTGATAAAAAAGAAACCTCTAACTCAAAATTTTCAAATTTACAAATATGACTGATTTGATTAGAGTTTTTTAAATATGAAAATTGAGTATTTAAAAATTTTATATCTTCATTATTGTGATTTTCAAATAGGTCATTTATATCACAGGTGATTTTTGGTTCAAATATTCCACCATTACCTCCATTTAAAAAATATGTATATATTGATATTATTCTTAGATATGGATTTCTAACAAATGTAAATATAAAATAATTGTTATAACTTTTATAGCTATCAATTGTCAAATGTTCTGATTGTCTTAGTCTGTTAAAAAATTTTTTTTCTACAGTTGTTCCTCCGGTTCTTGGAATATGTATAAATATATATCTTTTTTCATGATTTATATTTTTTAAAGAATTAAATAAAAAATGTTCATTAATATTAAAAAAACCATCAATTTTATACATTTTTTTATAATATTAAAAATATTTTTAATTAATATGATAAAGTTATTAAAATATTTTTTATTAATTTACTTTACAATAATTATAATTATGAATGTTCAAATACAATTTGATCCTCATCTAAAGATAGAAAATATATCTAAATCATATTTTGACATTAAAGATACATTAAAAACAGGAGATTTGTTATTTTTAACAAGTAATGAAAATCAGTGTAAAGCAGTTAGATACTATGGCAACTTTGAATTTTCACATGTTGGTATGATCATTAGAGTAGATGATATAATTTTTATTTTAGAAAGTGACTATGACTGTTCATTTGATTTTATGAAAAAAAAGCAATTAAAGTTAGGAGTTCATGTAATTTCATTTGAAGAAAAAATGTTAAATATGTTTTATAAAAATTATTATTTTGGAGTAAAAAGAATAAATAAAGATATAAATATTAAAAAGTTAGAAGAAATTATGGAAGAAGGTAAAAATATAAATTTTGAAGCAAGACATTTAAATTTCTTGGCATGTAAAGTTAAAAAAGAATGGTATTCTAAGATTTTTAATAGGAAAAATCATATGATGTGTAGTGAATTTATGGCTTACACATTAAAAAAGTTAGGAATAATAGCAAATAAATATCCAGATAATTTTTACACAATATATGATATTGCAAATAATTTACCTTTAGAAAATGGCTATGAGTTTAGTAAAATTGAGCCATTTATCTACACATCAGATGAACATGAAATCTTATTTAAAAGACATTATAAAATTTAGGTTTCTTAATTATAAAAATTTATTTTTCATACTCTTCTAACAAATTTGTGTCATTGATAGAAAGTATAATTTTTGATTGTATAGAATTAATCTTATTATCCCACCATATTTTGTTAAAATCTTGAATTTCTTGTAATTTCTCAGGTTTTAAAATGTATTTTTTACATTTTGTTGCTATTTGCTCCCAATTATCTCCAGTTATAAATTTAAATGAATTATTATTGTAATTAAATGAATCTTTAATTTCGTCATTTGAACCAGCTATCACTGGAATAGCTCCAGCAACTATAGCTTCATAAATTCTAAAACAATCTAATGACGAGTTGCCCCTACCATTTAATACAAATATCGAGTTGTCATATATTTCCAGTATGTCAGATGGGTGAACTTTTTGTTTATTTGGGCTAATCCATTTATTATCGCCAGTGATAAACATTTTTTTATCAAATTTCTTGTCAAAACAATTTATCATTTCTTGACGGTCGTGTTTTAACGATCCTATAAAAGAACATTCAAAATCTCTATGTATTATTTTTTTAGGGCAAAATTTTTTTGTATTATATCTATCTAGAAAATGTTTTGAGTATCCTAATGGAATTTGAAAGCTATTGCTCAAATATTTATTATCATTATGATTGTATTGATGAAGAAACAACTTAGTTTTTTTTTGTAACTCTAGCCATTTATTTTCATTTATGAAAACTTCGTCTGTTAAGAAAAATATTACAACAGGTTTAATTTTATTTATAATTAATTTTGCTTTCTCATGATCAAGCCAAGAATTAACACTTATAATATTTTTATCTTCTTTATAACCTTCAAAATCTAAAATATCTGTGTTATTGTCATATAAAATAATATTTATTTTAAAATCTGAAAAATAACTTTCATTAAATATATATTTTAATATAAAATCATATTCCCATTGTGCTGTACTAAAATAAAAAATATTTAATTTTTTTTTTAAGTTACCTCCATTTAATTTTTTATTAGTATAAATAATTTTGTAGATTAATTTATTCATATATATGTATAAGATAATATTTAAAAGTTTTAAATATCTAAATATATAAAAACATAAATCTGTTATATAAATAATGAGTAATTTTAGTGAAAATTTGGAAGAATTATATTTAAATTATGATACAGCAAATATTTTGAAATTAGATACTGATAAAAGTGAAATAATTGGAATGTTTAAAGAGGAATTGGATTATCCAGAAGATCTAACAAAATGTATGTTAAAATTGAAAAAATCTTATTTAAATAGTGTTATAATGAGAATCAAAATAAGACAAAAAAATTTAAATGAAAGTGAAATAAAAAACGATATATTAAATTTTAATAGTGAACTTACTCCTATTTTAGACAAACTATTAAATAACGAAAAATTTATAAAGCAACATGATGAAATTATTAAGGAAGAAAGTAAGGTTGAGAAAGAAGTAAAAAAAATAGAGGAAAAAGTTAGTGAAACAGAAATTAATAAGTCCATTGATGAATTTATGGAAGAGTGGGTAGAGAAAACAGATGATGACTGTGATTTTATAAAAGTATCTGAATTGTACGATAATTATATTGAATATTGTACAGAGGCAGAATATGAAAAAGAATCAAAATCATCATTTAAGGAATATTTATCAATAAAAATAGGAAAGCCAGTAAATAGCGGATATAAAGGCTATAAATTAGCAGAAGCAGAAGACTAAGGTTTATAAAAAGTTTTAGTTTTTAAACAATCTCCCTTATTTGTTGAGACAGAAGTTTTTATGGGAGCGTTTATAAATACTTCATTACCACAATTATTTCTAAGTTGATTGTCAATATTACTTATAATTCCATTTTTATTAATAGAATCAATAATATTTTTCGCTCCTTCAACATTAGTTAAATATCCTTCTCCCCAGTTAGATAACCTTAAAATATTGTTAGTTTTTAGTAAATATAATTTTGATTTTAGAAATTTATCAAAGTTACGATCTGTAATTTTAACGTCATCTTCTAATAAACACATATATTCAATATTATTTTCAATTTGGTATTTAAATGCTTTAAATTTTGTTAAATAGTTTGCCAATGTACCATAAGTTTTAAATTCTAAGTTTTTATATTTTAATCTACTTTTAGTAAGTTCATTTTTTGTTTCATTAATATTATAACCGTTGATAGATTGAAATATTTCAGCCTCAGGTAAAATTGATTTAATGTCTTTTACATTTTTTTCCCTTTCTGGCAAGTTAAGAGATTGTATAAAATATTTAATCTTTATATCTGAAGTTGCTCCTCCTAAGATGCTATTACATAATAAATTATACTTAGATTTGTATTTAATATATTTTAGTTTGTAATCCATATATATATATAAAATATAATTATTGAAAGTATTTTATATATAATATTATATAAATATATTTAGTTATTTATGTCCTTTGCAAATTATTAAAAGGAATGAAAATTAAAATTGTGATAATTGATAATATATAATATATTAAAGACAAATCATATATTAAAATAATAAAAGAATCAAATAATATAAATGAAATATAATATAAAGCAATTATATATATAAGTTTTGAACATAGAGATATATTTAAAGTGATAAAATCAGTCTAAAAAAAAATAATAATATTATATATGAAATATAATATTAACGTTTTATATTTTAAGTATGCTGAATGGGAGGAAGATTTTATAATGAAAGATATATTTAATGAAAATGACTTTCAAAGTTATAAAATAAATTTCATATTATACGATAATGATATAAAATTAGAAGATTTAGACAAATATATTAACCAATTTAATTTTATAGTTCTTAATCATTCTTCTGACTATAATAAAGTAAATATTATTGTTGATAAAATTAATCCAATAGGTATATATTTTTTCAGTGACGAATTTGCAATACGAGATGAATGGTATAGTTTGCAAAATAAAACAAAGTTATTTTTTTATCAATATAAACATAATAAATTTAAATATCTTGAAAATAGTTTTCAAATTCCATTAGGATATGTGAAAGGGTTTTTAGGTAAAAACTCTTTAAGTTATGAGTATCCTAAAATAAAAGACAGAAAAATTAAATGTTCTTTTATTGGAACTTTAAAAAATGACAGAAAAGAAATGACTGAAAAATTTAATAAAAATTTTGATGAAACATTAATTAAAACTAGTGTTAACACTTGGGAAAGCCCGAATAAGCAAAAAATTTTACCTAAAGATATGGCTGAAATATATAAAGACACAATATTTCTTTTAATTGGTAGAGGAAATAAATCTTTAGATTGTTATAGGATTTACGAAGGGATTGTAACAGGAGCTATACCTGTCATTGTTGCAGAAGATAGTGAATTAAATGAATCTTTTTGTTATGACAATTATCCTTTTAAATTTATAAAAGCTAATAATTGGGATAATGCAGTTTCCAAATGTAAGGAGTGTTTGCAAAAGATTGATGAATTACAAGAAATTCAAGATTTTAATAAAAAATGGTGGAAAGATAAAATAGATACTATACAATCAAAAATTTTACTTTCTATAAATGACACAAAATTGTTAGTTGGGGGAGCAAAGAAATATAAAGTTTTTTATAGGTATAATAATATATCCAATATTAACCTTTGAAGAAATAAATTATTAGCTCATGTAAGTATATACATAATATAATAAGTTTTGATTGCGAAGTTAAAAATTGACCAAAATTTTTTAACAAGTAATAACATAGATTTTCTTGTTCATGGTGAAGAATCAAATATGGAAAATTTTAAAAAGAATTATATGTAGATATAAAAGATAATATTTGAATTAATAGATATAAGCAAAATTATTAAATAACGTAATTTTCATAATTTGATAAATTATATTAGTAGACATGATAAGAAAAGACAAGAAATTAGACAAACTATATTATTAATCTATGAAAATAATATTATTATAGATTTTAATATCGGAAAATATTAAAATCTAAAATGATGGGTTTTAGGTCTTATTCCAATCTTTATAATTAATATCTTGAATCCCAATCTTTATAATTAAAATCTTGTATATCTGTTTTTACCCATTTATTATCCTTCCATATTTTATATGGTTTTATAAATGTATCAGTATAAAAACTCTTTAAATGGTCTTCATAATTATCTAAAAAATATATTTTAATTTTTTTGGTTATATAACTAAAATCAAATAATAAATATGATTCACATACTGATGGTAAATTAGAAGAATATTGAGAATTAATATAACAACAGCTTTTAGTAATTTTATTACATTTTTTAAAATTGATTTTATCATCTATATTAATTCCATGGTTATATAAATTAAAATCAATATGTTTTTTTTTTTTAATATTTATTAATCTAGCAATAGGACCATTAAAGGAACAATTATCTAAATGATATCTTACTTCTTTACCATCACAATTATATCTTTGACGATTATTTATAGATTTATTATGATTTCTATTAATTACTAATATTATATTATTAGTATTCTTATCAATATTATCATTATAATGTGCCCAATCATATATATCTACTAATTTTGTTAATTTATCAATATCATCTTTACCTATAACAATATCCATATCTTGATCATATGGAATAATTGATTGATGTCTTGCCCAACCTAATAATGAGCCATTATCTAAACTATATCTAATATTATGTCTATCTGCTATATAATTTAATCTTTCTAATAATTCATACCAAATATTATTCATGTCATCAGATATTAATGGCGCATTCTTACCATAAATGTCCTCTAGCAATTTTTTTCTTTTAATACAATCATCATATACAATAGGATATTTCATATATATATTATTATATTATTATATATTTTTTTTTTTTATATTAATAATAATAATAATTATGCTATTATATCAGTTAATTTATAATTTTCATAAATTGACTCATCTTTTTTCTACTGATCTTCTTCCGTATAAGTAAATATATCTTTTATTGTAGCTATATTTCTTTCTACATTTTTTAAGCTTTCATTATCATATATATCTTTTGATAGTTTTTCCATCAATGTAATATATGATTTCATATTATGATTAGCCCAAATAAATGTTCCGTTGGAGTAGAATAATATTTTGTAGAAATAATTATTATTGTACATCTATCTTATATCTTTATAAACGCATCTATATCTTCTGATGAGTTTTTTTTTTACTATGAACGTGATAATAAGCTAAATTAATTATTTGGTGGCACAGGAAAAGAGACAAGTAAAGAAAAATTAAATATAATTTTGAAATAATTTTATTTTTAATAGTATATGTCAAAAATAAATCCAATAAATTTATATAATTATTTACGTAAAAACGATATAGATTTTTTTACTGGTGTTCCTGATTCTTTACTTAAGGAATTTAATAATGTAATATTATGTAATTCAGAAAAAAAAAATCATATTATTACTGCAAATGAAGGATCAGCAATTGCGATTGCTACTGGCTATCATTTTGCTACAAAACATATTCCTTTAGTATATTTGCAAAATTCTGGTACGGGAAATATAATTAATCCTCTAATGTCTTTAGCATCGAAAGATGTATATTCTATACCAATGTTAATAGTTATTGGATGGAGAGGTGAACCTGGTGTAAAAGATGAACCACAACATGTAGCTCAAGGAAAATGTATGGTTGATTTAATAAAGTCACTAAATTTATCATATGATATATTACCATTTGATGAAATTGAAGCGAATGTTACAATTGACAATGCATTAGAACAGATTAAGAATGAGTCAAAGCCACATGTTATTTTAGTTAGAAAAAATACATTTTCAAAGTATTTAAATCAAATAGATATTATAAATAATTATAAAATATATAGAAAAGAAGCTATAGAATTTCTAATTAAATATTTTAAAGAATCAATTATATTATCAACAACAGGTAAGATCTCAAGAGAACTACTTGAATCGGCAGATGAAATAGGTTTAAGTCATGACAATATATTTTTAAATGTTGGGGCTATGGGTCATGTTTCAATGATTGCTTTAGGAATTGCTCTAAATACTAATAAAAAAGTTGTATGTATTGATGGTGATGGGTCTGCAATAATGCATATGGGGAATTTAACAAATATTGGCAATAGTGATTGTAAAAATTTAATTCATATTGTGTTAAATAATGGTATGCATGAGTCAGTAGGTATTCAACCAACAAATGCATTTAATATAGATTTAGTGAATATAGCAAAAAGTAGTGGTTATAGTTATTGTAAAACAATATCTGAAAAGGAAGAAATTTCAACAACACTAGATTATGTGGTAGAAAGTAATTTTGATGGCCCTATTTTTATTGAAATAAGAATTAGCAATAAAGTAAATTATACCCATGAACTATCAAGACCTAAAAATACTCCTATCGATAGAAAAATAAAATTTATGGATTTTATTAATAATTAGTCTTTACATACATATGTATAATCACAGTTATCTTCATATTTATCTAATGTATTATTTATTTTTTCTAATATAGATTCAAAATATTTCTTATCTCTGATTAAATTTAATGCCAATTTAACATCTTTTTTCATTAAATTTAATTTAAATCCATAATAATGATTTTTTTCTATAACATGTTTTGGAATTCTTTCTTGAGTCATTAAACTTCTACCAGATGATTGGTTAATTACATTTAAGGCAGTATTTGCATCAATTCCTTTTTCTTCTAAACTTTTTATTCCTTCATTTGCTATTATTAAATTTGTTACATTTAATAAATTATTTACGGATTTAATTGCATGAGCCGATCCTATTTTACCAACATAATTTGGAATTGAATATTGTTTAAAATATTTTTCTAAATATAAATAATCTTCTTCATTTCCACCTATCATAGAGGTAAGAGTTCCTTTTTCGGCCTTTTCTGGCCCACCGCTAATTGGTGCATCTAACATTATTATATTTTTTTTTAATAACTTATCAGATATTTCTACAGTTAAATTATAATCTCCTGATGTTAAATCAATAAAATATTTTTTCTTTTTAGACAATTTTAAATTTTCACAAATTTCATTGACTTCATTTGATGTAGGTAAACATGTAAAAATTAAGTCAGAATCAATTACTAAATCTTTATAATTATTAAAAATTTGAGAGTTATAACTTTTGTTAAATTTTATTATTTTATCTTTGTTTCTTGTAAAAATATTAATTTTTTGATTTTTAGATAAATTTTTAGCTATTTGAAAACCCATAGTCCCTAAACCAATAAACCCAACTTTCATATAATTATAAATATTATAAATTTAGAATTAATTTTAATATTCTTGAGTAAATTATCATATATATATATATATATATATATGATAATTTTTGTTCCTATGTCTGGCGACTTATTTCACTATGGTCATGTTCAATTACTAAAAAATATTAAAATTAAATATCCTAACTGCAAAATTTTAATAGGTTTACATACTGACGAAAGTATAAAAAAATATAAAAGGACTCCAATACTAACCTTTGAAGAAAGATATAAAATTATTAGCTCATGTAAGTATGTACATGATATAATAAGTTTTGATTGCGAAGTTAAAATTGACCAAAATTTTTTAACAAGTAATAACATAGATTTTCTTGTTCATGGTGAAGAATCAAATATGGAAAAATATAAGCAATTACACGAAAATATTGGAGATAAATTTATTACATTTCCATACACAAAAGGAATATCAACAAGTGAAATTATAAAAAGAATTATAAGTAGATATAAAGATAATATTTGAATTAATAGATATAAGCAAAATTACTAAATAACGTAATTTTCATAATTTGACTCATCTTTTTTTAACTGATCTTCTTCCGTATAAGCAAATATATCTTTTACTGTAGCTATATTTTTTTCTACATTTTTTAAGCTTTCATTATCATATATATCTTTTGATACTTTCTCCATCATTGTAATACATGATCTCATATTATGATTAGCCCAAATAATTGTACTTATTCCTTGTTCTCTAAAATGTTCCGTTGGAGTAGAGTAATATTTTGTAGGAACAATTATTATTGGACATCTATTATCCCATATCTTCATAAATGCATCTATATCTTCTGACGAGTTTTTTTTACTATGAACTAATATCGCATCTGCACCTGCCTTATGATAAGCATATGCTCTTTTTAGTGCCTCTTCTACATCATAACCTGCAATAAATGCCTCTAATCTTGCTACCACTGTAAAATATGGATTAACTTGATTATCTTTACATGCTTTTATTTTACCACAAAACTCATTTATATTTGCTAACTTTTGTCCTCCTGAAACTTCTATGAAAGAATTAGTTTTAGGAAATAACTTATCTTCAAAAACTACACCCGCAATACCTCTCTTTTCAAGATTTTTACAGAATATTCTTGCATTATTAAAGTTTCCATAACCTTGATCGCCATCAACTAAAATAGGTATATTAACAGAATTTGCCATATATTCTAAACAATCAATGACCTGAGACCATGATGCTTCATTACAATCTCTTAAACCAAGTGAAGCAGAAACACATAATCCACTTGCCCAAATTGCTTTAAAGCCTGTCTTCTCAACAATTTTACTAGAAATACCATTATGTGCTTCCATAATGAATTCAAGCTGATTTGAATTTATTAATTGTCTTAATTTTTTTGAATTTATTATATAATTATTTCTAATATTATCTTGATTTAAAACCATATTTGCTATTGTCTTAGCTGACATTCCTTTAGTATATTCAATTTCAATTAATTCACCTCCATACTCTTTCAGTAAATTAATTACCTCATCTCTAATTTCTAACTTATCGTTAAATTTCCAATCATCTCCATGAAGAACATAATCAGGTTTTATTTTCAATAAGTTTTCTTTATAACTTAATGACTTTTGCTCTACTATTTCATTTACATAAGAAACAGATTCTATAACATTTTTTCTGAATTCATATGTATTTAAACAATCTCCATTATAACTATTAACTATTTTATCAGAAAAAAGACCAACAATTACTTTACCATACTTATTTGCTTCTTTTAATACCTTGATATGTCCATGATTTAAAACATCGCATGCCATCGCGCAATATACTACCTTCATATATATATAGCATGATATTTTATTTTTATAAATATATGTGATGGAAAAGCCATTAAGTAATTAGAAAAATTATTTAATTGTCATGACTGGCATTGTAGCAGTATGAATGCTTAAGTTAAACCTGTAATTATACAATAAATTCATTGATATAAATAACTTCCTAATAAAATAAATAAAACTCCACCTAATTTTTTAAAAGTAAATCCAGATGATAATATACATGCAAAAATAAACAATAAAATAGTTTCAACAGCTTTAATATTTAACATTACATTATCTGGACTGTACTCTTTTAACATATCATTTAGTATATTAACATACGAAAATCCTAATATAGCTGATAATAATAAAAAACCATATGAAAAATATTTATGAGTTTTCAAATTTTTTAACTCTAAACCATTTCTAAATCTAGACATAATAAACATTATCAAAATAAATAATAACGTATTATATAATGTAAATTCATCTTTTGTAAAATCTTTCATTATCTGTTTTTTTATTATTGGAGTAATTGCAAATATTACTCCAACAATCAAACATCCTATATATATATTCATATATATTTATATATATAATATTAATAATATATTAATTTAATTCTAATTTTTTAAATAAACACCTTCACCTGCAATTATTTCAATTTCTAATTCGTAACCATCTGTAAATTTAATACTTGTGTCATTATATATAATATTGTCTAAAACTATTCCATATGACCAACCGTCGCCATATGTATCAAGTAATTTTAAATTATATTTCTTACCTGCTTCAAAATTAAAAGGACTCTCATAGATATTGAATGATTTTGAATAATTAAAATTATTATTATCCCATAACATTATATCATTTGAAGAAATTATTACTTTACCATCTAATTCTATTGAAGCTTCACTTGGATAATAATCTAGATTAAATGTTATAAAACTTGGTTCTTGTGTCTCAGGTTCACTTACTGGTTCTTGTTCTGGTTCAGGTTCAGGTTCAGGTTCAGGTTCAGGTTCAGGTTCAGGTTCAGGTTCAGGTTCAGGTTCAGTTTCAGGTTCAGTTACTGGATCTAAATAGTCAGCTAAATCTGATTCATTTGAAAATATTCCTACACCTGCAACTAAATATAGTTTTAATGAGTTACCTGATGTAAATTCAAATATTGTATTTTTATATGCTACCTTACCAATTAATTCACTATTAGACCATCCATCACCATATGTATCATATAATGTTATAGTATAAACGTTATCTTGAATACATTCAAAAGGAGAGGCATAAATATTATATGATTTGAAAAATAAATTATTAGTTTTATTCCATCCACTTTCAATTTCATTTCCTAAAAATATGTTACTTTCAGAATTAGTATTATAATTACTTATTGTAGCAGATGCTTCATTTGGATAATTATCAACGTAAAATGTTAATAAGTCAAGGTTAGATTCTTCGGACTCAGGCTCATTGATACTACTTTTTAATTGTGGTAATGTTAAAATATATCTTGTACATGGATCTCCTAGAATATGATAATACCAATAATCTTCACTATTTGCAAAGTTAGAATTTGATATACATTCTTTGAAAATGTCACCAATTGTCTGTAAAGATTCTGAGCCACAAATTGCTTTTCCTAATTCACGTTGCATGTGCATAGGTGGCTGCCAACTTTGTAAAATCAAGATTGCTACGTCTT
>MDSY01121961.1_pt1 | contig 13918 bp, 11 predicted proteins | sample 811131 | NCBI WGS metagenome assembly MDSY01 (sample SAMN05326643, study PRJNA326480) | marine metagenome | isolation source: seawater | place: Atlantic Ocean: South West | collected 2010 | reverse complement strand
ACCAACATTGATCTACGAACACGACCAAAAGGAGTTTATCGCATACAGATCAAGTCCAAGCAAGGAATCAAAACTATCCCGGTTGTAATACAATAAACTTAAGTAGAAATAATAATCTAAATTGTCAAACTAAAACTAGAAAAAATGAATAAGCTTTTATCTTTCCTTCTCACTATATTTTTATTGACGGGTTGCACGGACCCTTGCAAAGACATTGTATGCTTAAACGGCTCTACTTGTTTAGAGGGATTATGCCTATGTCAAGACTTTTATGAAGGGGCCAACTGCGGAACTGAAGAGAGAACAAAATATTTTGGCTCTTATACTGGGACAACAACTTACAGTGATGCGCAAGGGAATACAAATACGTATGCAGATTCAAAGGTCATATCTACTAGCCCTAAAGGTGTTGCCTACGTTAATTTTGATGGTGGTATTTATGGATCTTTAACCAGTTCTGGATCAGGGCTTTTTGATATTCCTGCTCAGTCAAGCTCAAATCCTGGCGCCTCGGATTCTTATTTCTCCGGATCTGGAAATTTCAGTGGTACTTATGTTACATACACTCTTACCGTAGAGAATAATGGAGAGATAGTTACAATGTCATTCACAGGAACAAAATAATAGCCTTGGATAAAATGCGTTAACCAATTAAAGATTAGGTTCGTTACTGAGACATAGCATATATCGCAGGAGTATTTTTTTATTTGGCGCTTTATTTTTTTTACGAAAAAAGACACAGCCAGTTATAGATTAATCTATCTACTTAGAGAAATTTATGCCTTGTAGGCCAAGTAAAGCGATGTCTTTATTCTCTAATATTTTTTGTGTTTTTTCAGATTTGATATGGAGTTAATTATCGCCATATCAAAATGACTACTTCTTGACATAATTTCATCTATAAAGGGGGAAATGGCTTGGTTATTATGTACAAAAAGTTCACTGGTCGTGTCTTTGGTTTTAAAGATTAATAATTTTGGCAAAAACGGTCATTTTTAGCCAAAAAAGAGTAAAAAACAAACAAAAAGAGATAAAAATCGCTATTTATTGTCCTTTTTAGAATTTTTATTTTCTCTAATCATTAAGATGAATTCTAATTATAGAATTTTGATTTTACTTTTTGTGAAAAAGGGGTTTTTTGAGTGTTTTCGCGCTAAAAATGATCAAAAAACACTTAAATCTATCGTTTTTAGCTCTTTTTTGCCATTTAAAGAATTAGCAGCAGTCGTATTTTTTGGTTACGTGAGTCTCTCCGTACCTGACTTCATATAGTGAGTGTATATGAGCAATATGATATAGCCAAATGCTGCAGAGGATAATATCAAAATAATATTTAAAGATCCAGTGACTCCAAACGATAGGCGGATCAAAATTGTGGCAAGGACAAAACCTGTATTTCTAAGGAGGCGAAAATAGTCTTGGAAGAAGCTATATGATAATAGAAGTATTAATACATCGGTAAGAATTAGAGCTGTGAAAAAGTCTTTATAGAATATTGAGTTGAGATCATTCTTCATGGAACCAAAGAGATGCTCATTATAGATTGCAGTGAAAAGGAAATCTACTAAATGAACTAAGCTTATGAATACAAGTATAATTATCAGCGCCGAGGACACGTACTTTTTTAAATTGTTGAAACGATTTTCTAGCTTGGCATCAAATGTATTCGTGGGGCCATCTTCAAGCTTAGATTTCGCCTTATAGAATAAAAGAATGGTCAACGCTAAAACAAGAACAGCTAATAAATCAATAAATAAATTCCCAAGCTCAGTATTTGTGAGACTAACCGTGGTGAAATCAATTTTGGTGATATCTGCGAACACCCTTCTAACAAGGATCAGCGATATGATTTCGAATTGTTTTAAAAGACTTGTTGTAAACGATCTTGGCAGGTAAAATACTAACAAATAGATCTCATAGATCAGGATAAAAGAGAATGGAGTGTAAATGGCATTAATGGGGTTGTCAAAAAGCCCAAATGACGAAAGGTCGATAATAGAAAGAGACGTTAGTCCGATTAATATTAGATGTACTATGAATCCCAGAACAGCAAGTGTAGTGGTGATTGTTTGAATGGAGTTTCGGGTTTTATCAGAAAAGATATTCTCGTACAAACTAGTCATTTTCGTTTCATTAATGAATGTTTAAGGTACGATGAAATAGAACTTTTGTCTCAAAATTTTAGTGAAAAATATTCCTATTAATTTGAAATAGAGTGATATAAATCTCAATCGCGTAGTTTAGTCAATAAATATTTTTTTATGAAAATATCCAGTCTCCTCATTTTTTCAATTTTTTCTCTGACGGCATGCGATATGCAGATATCGTATGATGTTCAAACGGGGAAGAAAAAATCACATTCAATCCATGGGATATCAATGAACCGTTTGTCCCGGATCGATACTATGATCAGTCAATCTATTAAAAGCAAAGTTATTCCTGGAGCAGTGGCTTTGGTTTTAAGGGATGGTGAAGTTGTTTATGAAAGATCATGGGGAATTTCAAACCCTGAAACGGGATCACTATATGCAACAGACGATATATTTCGAATAGCATCTATGACTAAATCAATTGCTTCGATAGCGGTATTGATGCTTTGGGAGGAGGGAAAGTTTTTTTTAGATGACCCTATAGAAAATTATCTCCCTGCATTTGCAAATACAGGCATTTTAGATTCGTTTAATTCTGATGATAGTTCATTTACAACAGTACCAAATAAAACGAAAATTACGATCCGCCACTTATTGACTCACACCTCGGGTATCGGTTATGGAGATATTGATGGGAATCCATCTATTAAAGCTATTTATTGCAAAAATGGGTTGAGGGATATTTTCTCACCCGCACTTACAACGGCTCAGGGAGCCAATCAGATTGCCAAGCAACCTTTGCATCACGAGCCAGGGGCGAAATTCACTTATAGCTTAGGAATTGATGTTCTGGGAGCCCTTGTGGAGAAGGTATCGGGGATATCATTCCCTCAGTTTTTACGACAGAGGATATTTATACCTCTGGAAATGAACGATACTTACTTTGACCTTCCCAAAGACCGACATATCCGATTAGTCCCTGTTTTGAGGAAATTGGGAGATGAGTGGAATATTTTTGATACCGATATATATGATGTGGACTATCCAAAGGCTGAGGCAAAGACATTTTACTCTGGTGGAGCGGGACTGTCAAGCACAGTTCAAGACTATGCCAAATTTTTGCAAGTTTTAATTCAGGATGGCCAGGGAAATGGGCATCAAATAATTGGAAAGAAGACCTGTGAATTGATCTACGAAAATCAACTTTCAGGCATTGAAGAATGGACACTAGGGTTGGCTACAGGAGTTTTAGGAGAGAATGAACTTTATCAAGGAGGAAAGGGAAGCTCGGGCACCCTGACCTGGGGAGGATATTTTAATACCAGTTATTTTGCAGACCCTGAAGAAAAAATAGTAGGACTTCTGTTTAAGCAAACCCAAAATATTGGATATGATTATACTACACAAAGGTTTCGGGAGCTAGTATTTCAATCAGTAATAGACTAGCTTAGTTTTACTCCAAAAAGTGAAGAATTAATTATTTAAAAATCGACTTCTTCACATCGCCATTAAGTTTAATTGACTCGACGGTTATTTTAAATGTTTGTGGTCCAGCTTTTGTTTCGATGACTTTCTCGAATTTAATGCCATCAATTTCTTGCCATTCTAAAATTGTCGTAACAATAGAGACATCTCCTTCAGGGGATTCTTGACTTTCGGTACTCCTAAATAACAAACCTGTTTTTACATCGAAATAATAAGTTTTTCCAGATTTAACATCCTCGCCAATTGAAGTTGCCATTTCCGAAATCTGATATACAGTCTTTCCATCTAATAATGTTTGACCATCAAATTGAAAATCTTTTAATCGATCTAGCCAGCCAATTTCACTTATTACATTTTTAGCGTCTTTGATAAGATCTTCAAGCTCTTGGCCTTCAACAGAACTGTTACCTCTCATTCCACTTTTTTCAGCTTTGCCATTCTCAAATAAAGTTTTACCGAGTGTCATGCTACCCATGGTTTGTTCTTCTAAAAGATTTCCTGGAGTGATTTTAGCTTTGATTACATTTAATTTTTGAGGTGCTCCGGGAATTTCAATAGAGGATTCTTGGCTAATTGCTTTTAATTCTTTGAGTTTATTTAAGCCCCCTAAAGCTTCGAAATAATTGCCTAATACTTTTTCTAGCGTCACGCCCTCTGGAGTAAATAAAAATTCAGGCTGACCAGTGGGCTGACCATATTTATCGTAATACTCAATTTCTCCAAATACATTTAGGTCTCCTGCAATTTCTTGAGCTTTTCCCACTACAGCGATTGTTACATTATTTGTAGTCATATATTCTTTTGCCACTCTAAGAACATCTTCAGCTGTTACGGCTTCAATTCGGCTTAAATATTTATTATAGTAATCATCATCAAGGCCGTAACGAGCTATATTGAGAGCAAACGAAGCTGCACTTGATGAATTCTCTAATGAGCGACCAAAAGCACCGCTTAAACTGGATTTTGCTGCAACAATATCTTTCTCAGAGACCAGCTCGGTTCTGATAATGTTCAATTCATTTAAGAATTCCACAATCGCAGAATCAGTGACTTCATTTCGGACTTTTGCAGACGCACTAAATGTGCTATTTAATTGATCCACGCCAAAGTTCGAATATGCACCATAGGTTAATCCTTTTTCTTCTCGGAGATTAAGAAATAGCCGTCCTGACATTCCTCCTCCTAAAATCTTATTTGCGATACGCAAGGGCTCTATGTCAGGATCCCCTTGTGGTAAATCAATGACATTGCCCAACCATACAAGGGATTGAACAGCAGAAGGCTTATTTACCATCACTATTCTTGAAGCTTTTGGCAGCTCTGTTTTAGCATACTTTAGCGAACTAACGTCATTAGCTTTCCATTTTTTAAAGGCTTTCCCTAATTTTTTCTTTGCATCTTCTATGGTAATGTCACCAATAACAACCATGTATGCAATATTCGGACGGAAGTAGGTGTCAAAGTATAATTTACAGTCTTCCAAGGATATAGCATCTACAGTCGTTTCAGTCATAACTTCTCCAAAAGGGTGCTCAAGCCCATATATGGCTGCACCAGTTAAATTGCCAGAAATGGCATCAACGTTTTCTGAATTTGCTTTTACTCCAGAAGTCATTTGAGATTTTAGTTTAGTAAATTCATCTTCTGGGAAACTAGGGTTTAATAGGACATCAGAAAAGATGTCTAAAAGATCATCTGTGTATTTACTCAATCCTCCTGCTCTAATTGATGATGCTGATGTTGAAAAATTAGCACCCATAAAATCCACTTCTTCATCTAATTGCGCTTTAGTTCTGGATTTCGTTCCTGAACCAATCAGGTCCCCTGCAATACTTATGTACCCAGCTTTATCTCCCTCTACAATTGGGTCACGATCTAAAATAAGCGACATAGTTATCCTGGGAAGCTTATGGTCCTCTACTACAAATACCTTCAACCCATTTTTAAGTTCAAAGCTTTCGTAAGCTGCAATAGTTGAAGTTCTGGTTGGTCCCGGACTGGGGGCTTTAGAACGATCAATTTCCACTTGACCCTGCAAAGTAAATGTGGTTAATAATAATGCAAATAAATAAATACTCTTTTTCATATTTTAATTTTTTGATTCAGGCTCTTGATTTCTTGGTAAATAGTTTAGAACTACTCGATTCTGTTTAACTAAATATTTTTTCGCAACGTTTTGAATGTCTTCACGGCTAACATTTCGATAACGTTCTATTTCGGTGTTAATATAATTAGCGTCGCCATAATAGGTGTGATAATTAGCTAAAGACTCTGCAATTCCAGCCATCTTAGAATTACTCTGAATAAAAGCGCTTTCCATTTGGTTTTGAATTTTTTGGAATTCTCGTTCAGAAATCAGTTCATTTTGTAATTTTTCAATTTCTTGTTCAATTGCCGGCTTCATGTCTTTTATTTCTTTCCCAGCATTTGCAAATGAAAGCATGATGAAAGCTCCTCCTTGCTCAAGTGAAAAAGGAAAAACTTGAACAAAAGCAGCAGTTTGATCTTCATCAACTAGTCTCTTATACATTCTTGACGAAGCACCACCGCTAAGAACGGTTCCAGCCATCTGCAGAGCATAAGCATCATCAGAGGTCTGGGGGGGCATTCTGTATCCCATCATAAGAGCGGGCAATTGGACATCATCGTATATAATTGCTGTTTTTTCTCCTCCCAAAGGGGGCTCTTGGATAGAGGGCTGTAAAACTTCCTTTCCTTTTGGAATATCTCCAAAATAGGCCTGAATTAATTCTTTTGTTTTTGCGACATCCATATCTCCCGCGATACTTAATGTTGCGTTATTTGGTAAATAATACTTATCGTAGAACGACATGAATGCTTCAAGTTTTGCAGAATCTAAATGCTCCATTGATCCAATTGGAGTCCAGTTGTATGGGTGCTTAACATATAAACGATTGAAAATATTTTCAACAAAAGTTGCATAAGGCTGACTATATCGTTGTCGCTTTTCTTCTTTAACAACTTCACGCTGAGTATCTACACCGATTTTTTTGATTTTCGCGTGGAGCATCCTTTCACTTTCTAGCCAAAGTCCCAATTCCAATTGATTAGAAGGTAATAGTTCATAATAGAAGGTTCTATCCTGAGAAGTATTTGCATTTAGCTGACCCCCTGCAGAATTAACATAGTCGTCAAATTCACCACGATCAATATTTTCCGACCCTTCGAATGTTAAATGTTCGAAAAAGTGGGCAAAACCTGTTTGATCTGTATTCTCATTTTTGCTGCCAACATGATACATCATCGTTACTGCTACGATAGGTGTAGTTTTATCCTCATGAAGGATAACATGGAGTCCATTATCCAGGTCGTATTCTTCAAATGCAATTTTATTTTGACCACTGAGAACCCCAGATAGAGCGAGAGCGAAAAACATGACTAATTTCTTCATGGTATATTTTATTTATTGAAAGTTCGAAGATACAATCAGATTAGAAGGCTTCACCGATGAAAAAATAAATACCTCTTCCTTCCCCTGTAAAGGATATATCTATTCTTGTATAAATATCTTTTTCTGGAAACACAAGGTATCTGACCCCAAGACCTCCAGTTGGCAATAGGCCATTTAGTCGAAATTTATGGTCTTCGCTGAAAACTTGGCCAGTGGCAACAAATACACTTGCCCCCCACCTTTTGGAAAATTTAAATGGAAGAATGCGATATTCTATTTGTCCAGCAACTAGATGTTTGTCACGGTATCGACCTAAATAATAACCTCTCATTAGGCTCTCACCACCCATCAAAGAGAGCATATTAAAGGGAGGGTTCCCAAGAGTAAATTGACCGTATAACTGGAAAGCTAAAACAGTGTTTTTCTTAATTGGTTTATAGAGTCTATTATCAATGATATAAGAAGTCATATTAAAATCGCTACCAAGGGCTTCGCTGTATTTTAAAAATGCCCATTCGCTGTAAACTCCTTTTCGAGGATTCAACGCGTTATGAATATTATCGTATAAAACACCCAATCCTAAGCCTAAGCTTGTTGAACCATTGCTACCAATACTTGGTGGGTTAGATCCCAAAGATTCATCTACATAGTTTACATTATTTAATCTTTGGTAATCTAGCTCTAAGCCAAGATAGAGCGAAGGGAGGGTCTCTCGTAAAAATCGTTCTCGTAATAATGTATATTGACCATCTATTCTCGAGAGGTAATCTGATGGGCTATCTGGGCCGATTCCAAAATATAAAAGCGGAAAGCTTTGATAACGTGCCCTACCATAAAAAAACCATTTGTTCTTATCTGTGTAGAGCGCATGATCAAGCCAAATACCATATTGATCTTCGAGAGTAAAGAAAGTGAATGCCTTTAATTCACTTAATCTATTTTTTAGATCTCTGTTTGCCGAATAAATATACAGACTTGACACACCGAATTCCCAGCTAGTCTCAGGCGAATATGCTAATGTGGGATAATTAATTAGCTTGGGCGCTGCGGGGTCTAAAGTTTCTTTTAAAACCCCATTTATATACCTCTTGAATAGATTTTCTTTTGAACCAGTATTTTTCTGGGCATTTAAGGTAAAAAAGAAGCTTAATGCTAATACGAAAAGACAGATCCTCATAAAAGTATTATTCACTTTCTAAAGATAATATCATGAATTCATAAAGACATTGAAATTTTTTAATGATGCTTTTACTCGATACAATTTATTTAATTCTGAGTTTTAGAGCTCGAGTTCTCAACCCGGAGGCTGACAATATTTCGCTTCTAACAAATGAATGAGGTATTTAGGCAGATCAATTGTCCATTAGAATCCAAGCTCGACCTGAAACCTGACTGAGTGCTTTTTTAGCTTTACCAAAAGATTTGAATGGTCCTAGAAAGACACGGTAGAAATTATTGCTGGCCTTAATAACGTTTACTGGTGAGTCATACTCAAGTGACGCGCTGTAGTCTGCAGCATATGATTTACTCTCAAAGGACCCTAATACTACGACATAGGAGCCTGAAGGAAGAGGGGGAAGTGGAATTTTTTTATTTTGCACCGTTTCTTGTGTTGCACGGATTTGCTCTTGAGCTTTTACTGAAACCAGCTCTAATGAATCTAATTGACGATTGGCTTCCGCAACTTTAGAATGGGCAACCTCAAGCTCATCCTGGATCATTGCATTCTCTTCTTTAGCTTGGTTGAGTTTTTCTTCGAGTTGTGGTATAGCGCTTACTTTGTTTGCTTCACGCTGGAGAGAGGCTAATTTTTTAGAGCGATATGTCTTTTTGTTAATCATCCCAATTGAGAAGGTTAGCATTTGGTCATCATAACCAATACGATTTCCAGCACCAACTCCGTCTATACCATCATCAAACATGAAATAGCGGTAGTCTGCACCAATATAATAAGTACGTTTATCACTGGGAATTTCATAACGAATAGAAATGCCTGCAGGGATACCCAAAGAACCCCATAGAAAGGAAGTAGTATTGATGCCATTTGAACCCATATCGTCACGCTCCCAAGTTCTTATCTGAGAAATTCCCATTGTGAGTCCATAACGAAGGTTTCCATTCTCCAAAGCTGTCACTCTTCCTAAACCGAAATGAGGTGAAACCCCAGCAAGATTAGTATTTTTATCATCATTCACAGCTCGGAAAAAGTGAACATCACTTCCAAGACGCATATAGTAATTATCCCAAATAGGCATATCAAAATTTAAGCTTCCAGAGAGATTAAAACCATCAAATCCTCCCGCATTACTTCCCCAGCTGCCGAAGGCAGATTCATCATCTGGCATAAAATAAGTCACACCTACGCCATAGGCCAATTTAGCAGGCCCTTGTGCAAATATCGGTAAAGAGAAAATAGAAAAAACAATAGTTAAAATAAGATTGCGCATAATGTTTCTGCTTAAACAGGTTACACACAAATATAGGTATCCATTTTACAGATCAGGTGTCGCAGTCACTCCAAATTGAAGTGATACAATATTATTTTAGGTCAATATTGAAATAAGTATAAGAGGGTTGTACTCTAAAAAAGTCAAATGATTTTGGATATTTCTAGTAGTTAAATTTCCCTAATGTAAGATTACATAGGACTAAAAAATCGTTAAAACTCTCGAATAGAACGAACAAAGAAAAAATCACTAATCGTGAAAACGGTACTATTAAATTGAAGTCCTGAAGAAAAATTTTGTCGCCAAGCTGTTGTATTTCCGCTTCGGATAGAAGACCAATAAGTTTTAGTTCCAAACGATCCAATTGCAGCATTTGCAGAATACATTTCATTTAGTTCATGCTTAGTTGGGAGTCTCCAATCTCTAAATTTTTGCCCATTAAATGAGTGATTTGCAGGATTAGAAATTGCCTCTTGAGTACCATACCATGTCGTTAAACCTTGATCCTGTATCTCAGAAACTAAACCATGTTTTCCATCTGGTGAAACCCAAAAAACATACCCTCCCAATTCTGGCCAAATTCCAATCGAGTAAGTCGGTGTTGGAACACTATCAGCAATGTTAGCATGCAATGCATAGGGGACACTCATCAATTGGCTAGTGCCAGTAATCGTATAATTACTTCCACCTGTTGGGTCGGTTTCTGTTTTTATATAGTAGGGGCCATTGCTCCAATTAATGTTATTAAATATGCCAGAAACCACTGAACCTATTCCTATTTCTATACTAGCAAGTCCGTTTATATTAGTTGTGGTCGTCTGCGTTTCTGCATAAACTGCTGTGCCAGAAATGGAACCTTGGAGTATGCTAATTTGCATACTTACCGTTTGACTAGTTATCAATGAACTATTAGCATCTCGCAATAGGGCTTGGTAACTCATTTTTTCAGGCGCTTGGGCAAAGACACTCGAAGTTATCATTACTGCTGCTAAAAATATAAATGGTCTCTTCATAGATTATTAGGTTTTATAATTCTAAATGTTTTTATTAATTCATTGTTATCTAGCACATTCAAAAGGTAGACGCCTCCTGAAAAATCTCTCAAAAGTATAGATGTAAGGTTTTCTTTTACGGGATTGTCTATTAATAATTTTCCTTGAATATTATAGATTCGATAAGATATCCCCCCATTTTTATAGTCACTAATACTGAGGTGGATGACATTATTAGCTGGGTTGGGGTAAGCTTTTAGTTCTAGATTAATTCCAGTTGCTTCTAGACCCACAATAGTTGAAAATTCATAGGGAATCTGCACGCCTTGTGCTACAGAACCATTAGAACCGATGTTTGTAGAGAATGCCACCTGTCCAACAGTGTAACTCGATGAACCACCGCTTCCAATAGCATTACCACCAGAAGCAGAAACCGCCTGTTGGGCGTGTGTTACAGAAGCTGAAAAAAAAGCACAGACAACGAATATCGCTTTGTATGGATTCATATTTAAAATTCAATGAAAATGGGGACAAACTTAACTTTTATTTTTTTGTACAAAGTATTTTAATTAAAAAACTTCTATACGATAACTATAAAAGTTTCATCATTATTTGTTGCTCTTATTTTTATTGAAAGATGCAGCATGGATCTTTATTTAGAATTTCAACATAAAAGCCCTTTCAAAATATAAAATTTATATTTTCCCATTAATGTCAAATTGGGATACAAAATCCCAAATAACTGAATTTGCATTTATATCCATGTTTCCAAAAGTTCCCGGCCAGTCGTGTCCTCCATCGATAACCTTATAATGTTCAATTTCGATGTTATTGGTCCCATTTAAATATTGATAAAGAACAACCGAATCCCCATCGGCAGTATTTGTATTTGGCAAATTGGTTATTATCGGTATGGTATCAACATTGTTATATGTTATCCAAAAATCAATTGTACTGCTATGGGAAATATATCCATCTGACTCTGAACCATCGTAGATAGTCTCATCGTCCATAGTTCCACTAATGGTGATTACTGGAGTAGGGTGAGAAGGGTTACAATTATTCACTGTTTTTGTGCTCATATTTCCTGCAACACTTCCTATAGCCGCTATCTTATGACTAAGTTGACATGCCAATTCATAACTAAAGAACCCACCATTTGAATATCCACATGCATAAATTCGCTCTTCATCAATATTATAATTAGTAGAGATCTGTTGAATTAAAGCCTCTGTAAAGCCTAAATCATTTGCGTTGCTTCCGGTTGTCCATGATCCAACGTTCCAATGAGTTGAGAGCTGAAATCTAGTTCCTTGTGGGTATACTAGTATGAATTGTTCTGAATCAGCCAAAGAACGCATATCACTTATTTCCATTTGGTCTTCGGATGTCATCGTCCAACCGTGGAAATTCAACATAAGAGGAACGGATTTAAGCGTGTCGTATGAATTCGGAACATGAATTATGAATTCACGGGTCTCTCCATTAACTTCAATGGCTCTTAAAAAGGTTCCCATGGTATGATTATCGTTTGAGTCATAACTTTTTTTGGTGCACCCTATTATCAGAGTTAAGCATATGATTGCGGTAATAGGAAATTTTTTTTTACGCATCAGATTAGTCGAGGTATACTTGAAAATAAAAAAACGGTTACACTATAAAAGTATAACCATTTTATCATTATCAGTAGTTCGTAACCGATGGAAAGCAAGCTTTTGAATCATACAAAGCAGATCCTTATCAAGTAATATTAATGGACACCAAATGCCCGTCATGGATTATGTTGAAGCCAATAACGCCATTCGAGAATATGAAGTCGAAGCAGGCCTACCGTCAGCATATATTGCTGCTATGACGGCAAATGTCATGAAAGAAGATCGAATAAAATACAGGGAAGCTGGACTCAATGTCTTTCTCTGAAAGCCTTTTACCCTGTAACAGCTTAAGTAGTTATTGCAGCAAATAGAAGACTGGCGAAGAGAGCAAGAAGACTCGAGCAAAAGTTAACGACATCATTTCCAATCCATTTTAATCCCTTTACTTTTTTTAATGGGATGCCGTTCCATACTTTCTTTTCTGTCAAATTCGGTGCTTGATTATTCGATTCGGGTAGTTGATATTTCGCTTGTAGTAAGCCTAGAAGTGAGTCTATTACAGATCCAAAGACCCCAATGACGATTATTGCCCAAAACCAATTCCCAAAAGCCATAAAGAAAAGACCCATTGATGCGATGAATACAGAACCGCCTATGGCTCCTATGAAACCTGACAAAGTCACGCCTCCAGAAAGTCCCTTTTGAAGGGGCGACAGATTCAAAATATGCCTCGGAGTACCCCCGAATCGCATACCCCATTCAGTCGACCAAGTATCCGATGTGGCTGATGCCACAGAACCCAAAAATCCTATTATTGCCCAATCTATGTTATGGCTGAAAATTCCAAAGAGTAATGCAAGAAGTGGAGCTCCGCCATTCGCAATAACCTGAAGGGGATCACGGGCCCCGGTTTTCTCAAGGGCCTGCTCATTAGTCTGCAGTAAGCGACTCAAAACGGAGCCGCTAATAAAAAAGGCAAGAATAGGGACAACAAATATCCAGCCGCCTAGGCTGTAAAGTAAAACCCCCAAGGATATGGCCGTAATAGTTCCCGAACGAGAGAGGCTTTTAGAACGAAAACTAAGGAGGCCGAATAGAGTGACAAATGGAAGTATTTCAAGAAAACGACTCGCCACTTCAATTCGGCTCAGCGGTCCAAATAGAAATGGGAAAAGCACTCCGAAAACTAGAGGAACACTCAGGTTGTCAGTTCCATTTGCAGAGCTATTTTCAATTAGGGTTAACCAGAGAACAAACCCAAAAAGAACCAACATTGCCATGGGGTAATTCAACCAATTCAACTGATGAAGTCCACCAAACAATAGAATAGAACTGATTATGAAAAAGGTGCTGCTGCCCGCCCATGACTTGTCTTCATTCCCCATTTTCAATGCAGGGATAGGAAAGCTTCGACCGACGAGAGCAGCCATTGCATCGGCCAAGCCCATGACCGCCATGGCCAAAACTACGGTTACAGGAGATTTTTGTCCCCAGAAAATGAGTAGCAGAAAATAACTGAGGCCAAAATAGAAGATCCCCCAACTCGTGCGGTTATGATTATGATCAATGGAAAACCATTTTTTCGATACACTGTATAGAAGTAAGACAACGATTGCTCCTACAGCTCCAATGAACCAATTGTTTATGGGAATTAATTCAATGGCTAGGGCGCAACAAAGGGCAACGGTTACATGAACTCCTTTTCGTGCATTAAATAGAGAAATCCAGCCCTTTCGGGCCGATATTTCGCCAAAGGAAGTTAGAATTGTTGCGGCTGCTATAAGCACCCCAAACCAATGGAATTCCGTCATGTTTCGAAGGTAGTGAATCGGTTCTCTAAGCCATATCTTCACAACATGGCTGCGAAAGGATTTGAATTCGAAGATCAACCCTGGTT
>MDSY01111368.1_pt1 | contig 13919 bp, 13 predicted proteins | sample 811131 | NCBI WGS metagenome assembly MDSY01 (sample SAMN05326643, study PRJNA326480) | marine metagenome | isolation source: seawater | place: Atlantic Ocean: South West | collected 2010 | reverse complement strand
TCAATAATTTAATCAAAAAATATTTTAAATTATTTTAATATATTTTTACACTTTCTAATCAAATTCAACCACTACACCCTCTTGCTGTAAATCATAAATCAACTTTCTCATATTATCCTTAACTTCATAACACAAGTCATCACTAAAACAATATTTTTTCATCGTTTTCCAGATTAATGTTTCATTCTTTCCCAAAACTTCATCAATAATTTCTTTAATAATACTCTTATCTTTATTCAAGGCTTCCACCAACCACTTTTCTCTTCCACCCAAAATATCCAACCTTTTACCAATATCTCCCTCATCTATACTTACCAAATACTGCTTAGCCAGTGGATCATTTTCCAATCCAACTAATACATTTCTACTATTAAAATCACTACATCTAAAAATTCCCCGGAACACTCCAATTTTTACAAATTCTTTAAATAAAGCTTTATTTCTTCCGATATTTCCACCATTTTCCGCTCCATATACTATACTGTGCTTTATTTCACCGAATTCCATTGGAACTTTCCACATAGCATTAGTTATTTTATTCATTACACAATAAACAACCGGTTCTTCTTGATCAACAATAACTCTATGCCAATTATCCGCCCAATGCTTTTTGCTTTTATCTATTTTTTCAATTCTAAAATCCGCCAAGACCCTTTTCATTCCAATTTTTTTCAAACCAAAAGCTTCTTTACACTCATCTACTACACAATAATCTCTATTATAATTCATGCTTTTTCTAGCCTCTTTCCAAATTTTTCCTTCATATTCAAAGCACATAACTTTATTTCCGCAAGTTATATCAGCACATAACTTTATTTTTTTATCATCAATAAACCCGGAATACCATTCTAAATTTTTTTCCAAATCATCAAAATTAGGAGTTCCTCTCATTTTTTTAATTCTTTTATATTTTTCTTGACGAATTGCCGCTCTATCAGCAGTAGCTTTTTTTTCTTCAACTTCAGCATCAGTTTTTTTTCTGTTATTAACAGCACCCCATAAAGCTTTATTGTCTTTTCGCATATAAGCATCTCTCCACTCCTTAACCAAGAATTCTTCATCTTCATCAACAACATAACTTCCACTTGATAAAAAGTCAACATAACTCTTTTTTAAGGACCGGCCCTCAGAGCAGTGTTTATCAATTACATAATGATCAAACACTAAGTTTTTTCTATTTTTAAAGACTTGTCTTAAAATATCCGAATTCTTTTCCTTAAATCCGGCATCGAATTTATTGAAAAGCTCCATTACTTTATTTCCACCAAGCTTTAATTCATATTTTTCTTTTATACCACAATGTAATGCTATATCTATAGCAGCACTCAAAAATATAAATCTTTCTTTTCTTTTCTTCTTATGAAATTCCATTAACTTATATTCTAAGCAAGCTTTCAAGACATCATCACATTTTATATTACTTCTATTTAACAAGAATTCCCAAATCATATAAATATTTTCTTTTCTACCAAATCTTCTAACATTACCTTCTTCACCTTTATTAAATATTTTAAACATATATTCAAACACCTTAAAATCTTTATTTTTAAAACATTCAACAAACTTTTCCATATATTCTTCATCACTTTTAATCTCTTCATCTTTTAAAACTTTTCTTCTATTATAATCCCAATATGCTCTAATATCACTATTTCTTCTAATCATTCTACATTCAATCAAAATTTTACAAATTTTATACAAATCTATAAAATTACCGCGATTACCTCTTTCATACTTTTCCATATATTTCCTTATTACAACATATTTTTTATATTCAATAAAGCACATTTCCTCATCCATCATTACTATTAACCTATTAATTAAATTACTAATAATGCCCTTACAAGACCGGATTTGCTTTTCTGTTTCAGCATATACTTGAAATAAATATATTTCCGCAACACACCATAACATTTTTTCAAATTCTCTTCTTCTCAAATACTTTTGAACCCCACTCTTTAGTTTATCCAGCTTGTGTCCATAGTAACTAATGCTACTAAAACAAGTCCGGAACGCTATTTTATTTTCTTTATTTGTCATTTTCTTTATAACTTCTATCATAAATTATAAAAAAATATAAATATATTAAACGTTATCAATTTAGATCATGACCTTTGTGCTTTTTTAAGGTTATTTTCATGATTCAAAGTCTCAGTTAATTTTATACGAATACTTCGACTACTATATCTTCCATTTCGATTTTTGGTGTTTTTTCTTTTATCTTTTTTTCTTGAACGAGTGTTTTGGCTTTTATCTTTTCTTGGCATTTACAACTATTATGTTTATTTGTAGCATAATGTTTAAATCGTTTACGTTTATTATTACTAGTTACATGAGGCATGTCTTTGTTATATATAAATATATTAAATTGATTTAATAAAAATGGTTATAATATATTTAAAATATGACTAGTATTACTACACGAAGCTCAGGATTACAACCAGCTGTTGTTTTAAAAAATATATGTATTGACCGTTCCGGATCAATGAATTCTTTTGGAGGTAAACAATATGAGATGACAGAAAAACTACTATTAGATACTTGGAAACAGGCAAGAGAAACAAATGTTAAAACTAAAGTAACATTGAAAGCTTTTGATAATACAGTAAACATTATGTTATGTGAAGTTGAACCAATATCACAAGATGTTCCATCATTACAAATTATAAGAGAAAATTTATATCCAAGAGGAATGACTCGTTTAAATGATACAATATTAGAATCATTAGATGAATTAAAAAGATGTGAAGAAGAATATTTAAATTCATTACCAAATGAAGTAAGAACTTTAAATCCAAAAATAGTTAAGATTTTAGTTGTAATAACAGATGGACAAGATAATGAAAGTTCTAGCACAATAGATAACGTAAAAGAAAAAATAGTTGAATATCGAGAAGCAGGTGGAGAAGCTATATTGATGGCTGCTAATATGGATGCTCAAGAAATAGGGAAAAAATATGGATTTGACGAAGACCAATGTTTAACTGTTGATAATAGTGATTCTGAGGCAATAACAAATGGGTTTGATGCTTTAACACTATCATTGAGAACATCATCAGCTGGAAGACAATTTACACCGTTTACACAAGTTCAACGAGCTAGTTCCCAAAATATAGCACCACCACAGCATTTAAGAAGACTACCAATGCCATCATTAACAAGAACACAATCTGCTGTTCTAAATACACCAAGACCTACATATCAAGCCGGATATGCAGACCTCATTTCGTCGCAACAATATTAAATAAAAAATTATAAAATTTCAAATAATTTTTTATTCGTACCTTCCAGTAACCTTGTAATTATAAACTTTTTTTTTAACAACGAGGTTTAATGTATCTTCTTTATGTAATTGTTGATTCAACAATAATCTACATTTTATACAACCGACGGTTTTAAATTCATCAACTGTTTTATTGAGTCTCCATTCTAATTTCTGACAATATGGACAAATAACACTAAGTTGAAAAGGTCTACAACTCATAAATTTTTTCCAACAATCTTTCATATATAATTATTAAGATAAACTAATAACAATTTTCCATGTTGAAGATAGTATTTTAATAGAAAAATCAGTATCATTAAATTCAATTAAAGGATTATTTGATAGTTTATCATCGCTTTTTAAAATTCTATAAACATGTTCACTATTACCAGTAGAATGATTTTTGCTAAAAATCAAATTAGCTTTCATTTTTACGAAAATAGCAATTTGGTCACCGCTTTTAACCGGGAAATCATAAGTTGTATTAGAAACTAAATCAGAAAATCTTGTAGAATCAGTGATTTTTAATTGTTGATACATAGCATTAATTATAGAATTAGTATTAAAAGTAGTTTCATCTAAATCATTAGAAATAGTATTAGTAAATTGTTCGTGTAAATTACTATTTAATACATTATTAATTATATCGGTAGAATTGGAAATAGCATTACTTACACTAGGGTCATTAAAAATAATAGAAGAAATATATTGTATTAACATATTACCAAGAGTATCATCTTTTGTATTACGTTGATCATTAAAAAATTTTTCATCGAAATGAACAAGTTTAGTTCCGGAAATATCGGCTAATAATTGATTATTTAATTGTGTTTTGTATGCTTGATTAAAAATAAAAGAAGGAGTGTTATTATCATCTAATTTTAATTTTATAAACTTGGAAAAAGAATCGGCGCTAGTTTGCGAAGAGTGCATTATAAAATTATAACTAGAGTCCATTACTGTAGCGGGAACGACAGCCGCTTCAACAACAAGTGTATCAACCGGTTGTGTAGCGTCAACTTGAGACATTATAGTAATAGATTCGGATGTATAAAGGTCACTATTGGTATCTTGAACTTTTTCTTCAAGTAAAGCAGCCGCATTTTCTGCTAATGGTTCGCTATCATTTGGAGCAGGTAAAATAGTGAAATCTAATACAACACTACCAGAAGAAATATTATTAATAACAATACGATTAGAGCTTATACCTAAAAGTGTAGAAAGTTCAGTTTTCAAAGATTCTTCGAAGGTTTCTCTTTCAGTTGAATTAGCTTCACCGGCATTATTAAAATCTAAATCTAGGGTTAAAGAAACATCAACTTTTTTGTTATCGGCATTTTCATCAATAACATTACCATCAGAGTCTAATAAAACAGGTAAAAATAAACTAGGGTCACCTCTATATAATTTTACACTATTATGTTGAGCACTAGATATACTACCATTAACATTAAATGAAGTTACAAGTAATTGTGCGTCAATAACAGAAGAATCAATAATTAATTGACTACCTTGTGGAATATTTAAAGCGCCATAATATGATTCTAATGGAGTTGTTGAAGTAATTAATATAGCACTGTTTGGAGGGATATTAATATCATCGCCGATACCCGGAATAACATTGTTTCCCCATGAAGTAGCAAGATGAAAAGGGATAACAATTAGATTACTTTGATTTAAACTATCACAGGTAATAAATGACCTTTTATTAAGTTCAACTTCACCATATAGATTAATAGTTTTTGTAATGAAATGAATATCATCGTCTACAAAAATTACTTTTGATGATTGAGGAATAATAACGTTATTGTAACCTAATTCAGAAAGGACATTTTTTTCAATTTTTACTATTTTATTTTCAGGGAAAGAAAAATCAGATAAAGGAAGAGGCATTCCATCTGCACCCCAAATAGAAGGATCATTAAAAAAATATGTTGTTGTCATTAATATATTTTTTTATTATAATTTATTTTTTTATACATATAATGAATTATTAGTAACGATAGATTTCAAAGTTAATGTTCTGATATCTTTCATTTTTTTTACTAAAGATAAGTTTTCGGTTAAGACGCCTATTGCTTCTACTTCAGAGGCTAATTTATTAATTTTCAAAATAGCTTTGACAAAATCACCAACGAATATACCCCAATATTTCAATTCTTCAAAAACGTCGTGTTGGTTACCTTCAGTAACTTTACACCATTTGCTTACAATTTCACATAAATCAAAATGAATATCATAATTATCAACGTTGTTATATAATTTTATTTCGGTTTCCTTCCAAAAACCTAATGTTCTTTTTAATTTTTTTAAAAGATATTTGGTATCTTTATTCAAATACAATTCTTGAACATTGATAACTTTAGATTCTTCCGGTAATCTAATACTAGTGAAAACACTAAATATACAGGCGAGATCTTCAGGGGATAATTTATCGATAATATCTTTTTGTTTTAATAGGAAATCAGTGAAAGCTACAGAAGGAATTTCACCAAGACATAATGCTATATTTCCTTTATCAGTTAGTTCAAGTTTTTCAGAAACCTTTACATAACCTTCGTCAATAAGTAAATCTAAATTGTTTTTAGCATATCTATTTTCGTCATTATGATTAACGAAACTTTTACTAATAAATTCGTCAATTGAAATATTTCTTGCTACCATTTGTATAATAGACTTTAAACTACAAGTATAAGACCAATTTTGGTCTAAGTAAGTGCCATTAATGATAGTTCTATATGTTATTTCATTTAATGGGTCGTGATGTTTATGTTTGAATAGATTATTAAGATGATATACATTACCTTTGACATCAATTCCTCTTCTACCTGCTCTACCGGCCATTTGTGTATAATTAGCAGTTTTCAAATAAGAGAAACCTTTACCATCAAATTTTTCAAGAGATGTAAATACAGTAGTTCTAATAGGCATGTTAATACCAACCGCAAATGTTTCAGTGGCAACTAAGCATTTAATATATTTTTTATTAAATAATTTTTCAATCATTTCTCTGAAAACAGGAATTACTCCGGAATGATGAGTTGCATAACCTTTTCCTAACCTTTGAACAATAGTTTTATATTCTGGTAATTCGATATATTCTTTCCAGTTAACAAGTTTTTCTTGTAATAATTTTTTAGCTTCTTTTTCAATTATATGTGGTAATTTGCTATCTTTTTGAAATAATGAAATGTTGATACAATTAGCGATTTTTTCGCAACCCATTCTTGAAAATTTATAAATAACACACGGTAATTCATCTTTTTCTTTTAAATATTTTAAAGTTTCGTTTATTATATATGTTGGTTGAATGTTAATTTTATTAACAGCAAGAATTTTTTTAAATTTATTAATAGGTATTATATTTTTACCATAATATTCATCAACAATTTTTAAAGGTATTGGTTTACTTGTCATTTCTTCAATGAATTCTTTATCTTCTTTCTTTAAATTTCTAATATTACCGTGATTATTAATGAATAACAAAGCTTTATGTTCTAATGGAACGATACGCTTTGTATTTTCACATAATATAGTTTTTTTATTTCCCGTTGCATTGCTGATCCAATCACACAAGACTTGTGGTTTTTCTACAGTAGCAGATAAACAAACAATAGGTATATGATTAGGAAGATTTACAATAGAGTTATTCCAAGCGGCACCTCTATCAGTAAATAGATAATGAGCTTCATCATATATAACAGTTCCTAATTCAGTTTCATAATTCATTTCGAAATCTAAAATACTTTTTTCGTTAATAGCTTCGCCGTTGTTTTTTGTTTTTACTAATTGATTCGCTAAGATTTCAGTGGTCATTAATATGACATCTGCTTCAGGATTATCAGTTGTATCTCCGGTGATAATACCGAATGAAATACCGGGATATTTTTCTCTGAAACTACTTAGTTTTTCATTAGTTAAAGCTTTAACAGGACTAGTATAAATTACTTTTTCACCTTTCATTTTACAATAATATAGAAAGGCAGCTTCAGCCGGAACTGTTTTACCTGAACCGGTATGCGCTGTAATTAAAACATTATTTTTTTTAAGAATATTATCTAATGCTTTATCTTGAAAAGGTGAGAATTCAAACGGAAATAGTTGTTTGATTTTCATAAGAGTGCTTTGGGCTTCGTTAATTAGTTCCATCTTAGTATAATTAAATTAAAAAAGTTATTTTTTAATTCAATTTAATAATCTAATATTATATTATATGATTAATGTTCCAAAACGATATGTTCCAAAACAACTTTCAAAAAAAGATAAGAAAAAACAAGCAAATGAATTAAAAAAATCAAGGAAAGCATATAAGAGGGGTAAGTATCATACGAGAAAGAAAATGAAATCATTCAAATCAAAAGTATCTCCGCATATAATTAAAGCGCGTAAAATGTATAAAGTAGATAAGATTACTCCCAATAAAAAATTGGCGAAAGCTTGTGGTTGTAAAATAGAAGGTTTAAGAAAGATAGTTAAAAAAGGACAGGGCGCATATTTTTCCAGTGGTAGTAGGCCAAATCAGACCGGACATTCGTGGGGTTATGCCAGAATGGCAAGTTCTATTACTGGTGGAAAAGCATCAGCAGTTGATTATAATATATTAGAAAAATATTGTACAAAGAAAAGTAAGGCATTGAAATTAGCGAAGAAAATGAGGGGTAAAGGAACACGAAGAGTTAAAAAAGTAAAAATAGGAGGTGGAAAATGGACACGTAAATATAAAAGAAGTATAGATTGTAAAAATCCAAAAGGTTTTTCACAAAAACAACATTGTAATTTTGGAAGAGTTACTAGAAAAGCGAGGGCGATATTTAAAAAAAAGAATAATGTAACCGGTAAAGTTTTATTTGAACAAGTGAAAAAAGGAGTAAAGGTAACATATGATTTTAAGGGATTAAAAAATGGCAAACATGGATTTCATGTTCATGAAAAAGGAAACTTTAAAGGAGATTGTAATAAAGCAGGCGCGCATTACAATCCACAAGGTCATAATCATGCTGGTAGGAAAAGTAAAAAACGACACGTAGGTGATTTGGGGAATGTTACAACAAAAAATAGAGTAACTAGAGGAAGCTTTATTGATAAAAAAATATCTCTTAAAGGTAAAAATAATATAATAGGACGAAGTTTGATAATTCATGATTTAAAAGATGATTTAGGTAAAGGAAAAGACAAAGAATCTTTGATAACAGGAAATGCTGGTGGTAGATTAAATTGTACGAAAATTTTAAAATATAAATAAATTGATTAGATTTACTTGTTATATATGATATTATATAACAAATACACAAAGATGAGTAAAAACAAGCCAATACAATTAGGATTATGTTGTTTGAATACTGTTTTAAGAACGCGAAAGTTTCCGGTATTTGCTTCAAGAACAATGATAATAAGAAGTGTAAAAGAAAAAGGTATAGGACAATTAAAAGCTAAAATAACACAAAATTTAAAAGACATTTTAACAATGATGGATTGGAATGAAGAAAATGGTATAAAGGTATTTAGATTAAGCAGTGGATTATTTCCTCACAAATCAAATCCAAAAGTAGAAGATTATACATTTGATTTTGCTATAGATTTATTAAAACAAATAGGTGAAAAATCAAAGTTATATAATCAAAGATTAACATTTCATCCCGGTCAATATAATGTAGTAGGAACACCAAATAAAAAAGCCTTTGAACAAACTTGTGCTGATTTGAAATATCACGCTGATGTTTTAGATTTAATGGGATTGGATAATAATTCTGTAATGGTTGTTCACGGTGGTGGCATGTATGGAGATAAAGAAGCTACAAAAAAAAGATGGTGTAAACAATATAAATTATTGCCAGAAAATGTTCAAAGAAGATTAGTTCTTGAAAATTGTGAAAAGTGCTTTTCAATAAAGGATTGTTTAGATATATCGAGAGAGGTAAATGTTCCGGTAGTGTTTGACACACACCATTTTGAATGCTATAAATTATTACATCCTGATGAGAAATTTGGAACAGCGTGGGTTTATATACCTTTAATATTAGAAACTTGGAAACGTAGAAATATTAAACCGAAATTTCATGTTAGTGAACAAGGTTCTGGTAGATGTGGTCATCATAGTGATTATATTGAAGTAATACCAAATTATTTATTAAAAATACCAGAATTATTTAAAACAGATATAGATATAATGATAGAGGCAAAAATGAAAGAACAAGCAATATTTAAATTATATAAAAAATATCCATTCTTAAATTGTAAAATCTAATATAATTATAATATATTATGAATGAACGCAATATATTAGGAAAAAAATTAGAAATATGTTCATTAAATCCGTTGACAGGATATAATAGAGATGGAAAGTGTAGTATAGATAAATTTGATCACGGAAATCATCTTGTATGTGCTAAAATGGATAAAAATTTTTTAAATTTTACCAAAAGTAGAGGAAATGATTTATCAAGTGTAGTTAAAAAAGGACAAAATTGGTGTTTATGTCAAGATAGATGGTTACAGGCTCATAAAAAAGGAAAAGCTCCAAAAGTGGTTAAAAAAGCTACCAATAAAGAAACCCGGAAACAAGTTAAAGATATTATTTTACAACAATATGGTGGTAAAATAGAGACGCGTAAAAAACTTCCAAAACTTAGAAAAATAAGCTACAAAAATAAGAAACATCATTATAGGTTAAAAGACCCATTTAGAAAAAGAAAACTAGCTATACACGAAGGAGTAAATAGAGAGGCAAATAAAACCGGAAAAACTAAGAAAAAAGCAGCTATAGCTAAAAAAGGTCGCTTTAACATACTAAGAATTTATAGAAAAAATAAGAAAATAAAGGAATGTAATACAATTACTCACGATATGAGATATATGGATAGGAAATATGGTCTTGGTAAAACAAAAAATATATGTGGACAAAGAGGTGGTTGGTCGAGGGAGGATCTATCGAATATAGATAGTAATGGTGAACCATATTACGATTGTCCCGGTAAATCCAAAGGCGACTGGAGGTATAAAGAAGGTGTTATTATCACACAAATTGATAGACCCCCACAGGAAGCACAGGAAATAAAAATTGAAGAAATGGAAGATACGGGGGAGTTTACAAGTTATCCTATGTTAGTAATGAATCATACCGTAAATCCACACGAACAGTCATTTAGGATTGGTGCAGATAGAATGTGTTGGGGGAATTTTAAACCGCTCAAGAACAAAGCGATGGAGGGCGCTGGTCGTCAAAAAAAGACACGTAAGAAAAGAGGTGGAAATGACCAATGTGCGATTTGTTTACAGGATGACCTTGGAGAAGATGATAATACTATAAGATTATCTTGTGGGCATTTTTTTTGTAAAAATTGTATTCGCGGTTGGTTGGTTTCTAGTAATACTTGTCCGTTGTGTAGAGGTGTAGTATCTCAAGAAGATAGAAATAGAGTAGGGGGATTAGAACAATATCCAGCAAATTTGTTCTTACAACAAGAAATAGAAAGTGAAAGTGATAATGATGATGTTGACTGGAATGCTGAATATCATGATTGGGTAAATGCACAAAATGAACGTTGGTTTCATTTTGCCAACAATAATAGATGGATAAAATCAGACGCTCCTGATAATCAAGTTAGAGATAATATCCATGGTGGATGGAAAGAAAATGGAATTTATGTTCCTGCTTGGCAATCATATCGTGGTGGAATAGATACATTAATACATAATCCAAGAGCTAGAGAAAATTTTGTAATGGTTAATTATAACGGAAATCAATATCGTGTAGTGGGAGCAAAAGTTAGACAATATTGGGAGCCTGGTTCGTCTAATACTCCAATACATGATTATTATGATGGAACGTTTCTTCAAGGAGGACATATTGTATATGAAAAAATATCGAGATTAACGAAAGCAGTAGGTTTTCTGAGAGACTATGAAACTGAAGAAGATTTTTATGAAGCTCTTGGAATACCTGTAACTGAGGAAGATATTTTAAATGATATTAATAGAAGTTCCTTTCATGGTGAGGTTGGTATTGATTTTATAAATATTAATGATATTCAGGAACATTTTAATTGGAATAAAGTTTATACGAATGAAGAAAGATTTAATATTTATTCAAGATGGAAAAGAAGGAAAAAAAGAGAAGAAAATAGAGAAGAAAATGTAAGAAGAGCAAATGAAAACAGAAGAAGAAGAGCAAGGAACAGGAGAAGATATCGATGTCCTCCGAATATTCCAAATTGTAATATTCAGGGAGGAAGAAAACGCCGGAAGAAAAAGACGCGTAAAAAACAAAAGAAACAATTTCTCTATAATCCAAATGACCCTAGTAAATCATTTGATGTTTATATAGATAAAAATCCAAATGATACAATACCAATTAAATATACTACTGTAAAAGATGTAGAAGATACAATTAAAAAATTAGAAAGATTATATAAAACAAAAAAGTATCCACATAAGAGAATATGGCAAGTAGGAATGATAATGAAAGTAAGATTAGAAGCAATGAATAAATATAAAAAAACTAGATATAAAAAAGCAAAAAAGGTTTTTCAAAGGTTTCAATTGGCAAAAAAATATTTTAAATTCTTAGGAGAACGTACAAAAAAAAAGACATTTTTAGATAGAAAAAAAATGACATTTAATTATAAGATGGCGAGAAAAAAAACAAGAAAAAAACAAAAAGGAGGATATAGAATGAAAGAAAAGATTGTAAAATTTAAAAAAGGTCCTTTTCCAAAAAAATACACAGCAATTGTAAAAGATATAAAATCAAAAAAGACTAGAAAAATACATTTTGGAGATAGAAGATATCAACAATATAAAGACCGAACACCTTTGAAATTATACGCAAAAAATAACCATAAAACTAGAAAAAGAATGCAGAATTATTTTAGTAGACATTCCGGAACTAAAAAAAGAGGGAAAGCAATAAAAAAAGAAAAAAGAAAATCAAGAGGTAAATATAACGCAAAAATATTAAGTCATATTTACTTATGGTAATTATTAACATTTACGTGATAATTTCATATGACGTAATTTTTTTAATGCTTTACGAGAACGATTAATTTCAAAAAAATGCATAGCTAAAAATAAGAAATATAATGGAAAACTAGATGCTAATTTTAAAAGTGGTCGTTGATATTTATATTTTTTTTCATAAAGATCGCAAATTTTCCATGTAACAGATGTTACACCAATCATAACAATGGTTGGAATAAAGGCTTTTACTAACTCAGTATATGGTCTATAAGACATTATAAAATGATATAAAAAAGTGTTTATATCATTTATTAATATGTTAAGACATTTTTGTAGAAGATTCTCTTGTTATAATATAAATATGGATGTTCCTATTGATTGGAGTAAAGTAGATAAAACAGTAAAACAATTTGGGTTTGATGGAGAAGTAAAACAAGCAAAAGTAGTAGATGTATATGATGGAGATACTTGTAAAGTAGTATTTCCGGTATTAAGAAAATTATATAAATTTAATTGTAGAATACTTGGCGTGGATACACCGGAAATAAGAACAAGGAATAAAGAAGAGAAGGAATATGGATTAAAAGTAAGAGATAAATTAAGAGAAAGAATATTAGATAAAGTAGTATGGATAGAATGCGGCGATTTTGATAAATATGGTAGATTACTTATAGATATAAAAAATCCATTATTGGAAGGGGAAAAGATAAGTGAATGGTTAATAAAAAATAAATATGCGTTTGCTTATAATGGTGGTAAAAAAATTTGTTGGGGTGAATATTTGAAGGAAAATAAACTTTAAATATGATATAAAAGGTATTTTATATTATATATAAATGATAGCTTCTTGTGTCTTAATTGTAAATGAAAAAGAGAAAAAATTTTTAGCGGTATCTTTAAAATGGGATCATAGTGATATGAATTTTCCGGGTGGTAAAGTAGAGAATGGAGAAACTATAATGGATGCTGGAATAAGAGAAGTTAAAGAAGAAACAGGTTTGACAGTTTCAAATTTGATTAAATTACACAGTGCGTATGATGGAGATTGGAAAGTTGTGACATATTACGCCAAAAATTATAGCGGAGTGATACAAACAAAAGAAAATCATAAAATAGATTGGTTACCGTTAGAAGATATGTGTAAATCTAAATCTTGGCCTAGATATAATACAGAAGTTTATAATAACTATTTAAAATTAAATGTTTAGATAAATATATGCACGATTTAGATGTAGAAAACTTAGTTGCATATGCTTGTTGGGCACCATCTTATGAAGTAAATGATATAATTTCTATAACGGATTATGAAATAAAGATAAAAAAAATAATTGAAGATAAGAAATACGGATTTAAATATGAGATAGAAGTTATTAATATAAAACATAAGATAAGAAATATTATAGTATTTGAAGAGGAAATAATGGATGAAGATATATTGTTAATAAAAAAAATTCAAAAAAATATAAAAGAAAAACAATTTGAAGTAGATTTTACAAATAAAATACTAGGGATTATATATAAAAATCTAAACAAATAATATATATGTCATTTAAAAGACAGAGTTCAATGGATGAGGTTTTACGTATTACTACCAAATCCCAATCTGGTTCAAAATTAACAAAAGAAGAAAAAAAAATATTAGATGCTTGGGAAGAGGGAGGATTCTTAGCAGGTCCGGCAAAAGCAAGAGAATATATGG